>PDYJ01000803.1_pt1 | contig 17441 bp, 22 predicted proteins | sample 1430841 | NCBI WGS metagenome assembly PDYJ01 (sample SAMN07237672, study PRJNA390542) | Gut metagenome, whole genome shotgun sequencing project. | isolation source: fecal pellets | host: Mus musculus | place: USA: New York, NY | collected 2016-10 | reverse complement strand
TACAAAGGCTGCTAAGGATGGTTACAATTATCTTGCAGTAGTGCTGAAATCTCCGCAGCAGGCAATCAACGGTGAAAGCTATTTAACAAAGTGCTCATTTGTTGATGCGAAAGCACTTTTTGAGTGGGCTTTTTGATAGTCTTAAGTATTCAACAATAGTCGCTGAAAATGAGGTTGTCGGTGAGGTTGACGTTGAGGACGGCAAGGATGCAGATTCGGTTCAGCTTGTTGCTAAGCAGGATACAAATGTTATTGTGCCTGCAGGGCTTGATAAATCTGCGATTATTTATGAGCTGCCCGATAAGCCTGCAAATATTAATGCGCCTGTTGTAAAGGGTCAGGATGTCTGCAAGGCAAATGTGATTTACGGCGATGAGATTATTGCTACAGTTGACCTTGTAGCGGCTGAAACTGTTGACCTATCAACCTTCTTAAAGGTGATTAATGCAATCAAAGCATTTTTCAGTATGATGATTGTTAAAATAATCTGCATTATTATTATTGCTGTTATGGTTTGCTATGTTGTTCTTGTGTTCATGAATAACAGCAAGAAGAAGAAACGCCGCCGGCAGCGTGCACAGAGAGCAAGCGACAGAGATATTGATGATCTTCAGCCTCGCAGCCGCCAATCAGAAAGTAAGTATGTTCAAAATGAAATGATATATTCGGTTTGTATTACGGAGCGCTCTTTTGATTGCAAGCTTATGTATTTGGATAAGACTTGAAAAAAGTAAATTTTGGGAGTATCATTATGCCCTGCAACCTTTGATTTCAATATTCTATTGCAGAAAATATATCATTAGAATACCTGTAATAAACAAAATTCTTGAGTTTTCGGGCAGGCATTCTATGAACATATTCTTGGTTCATACCTTTTTCCGATATATTTTCTTCCGTGACTTTATTTATGGATTTAAATATTTTTGGCTGATTGTACTTGGGCTGTTTGGTTTCTCTCGGAGTGACTATGCTTATAGAATTATTGAAAAAATAATTCGTTATGATAAGCTGATTTCACAATTTTCTAAAAAAATAAAAAGCATTTGATTAATAGCGGATATATGTTAAAATATGTAAAAAACGGATGTCAACTGACATCCGTTTTTGTTTGCGTATTATATTTTTCTTAATCAGGATAACCATTTGGATTCTGGCTTTGCCATCTCCAGCTATCCTCACACATTTCATCAATTCCTCTTTCTGCCTTCCAGCCAAGCTCGTCAAATGCTTTGCTTGGGTCAGAGTAACAGGTAGCAATATCACCTGCTCTGCGTGGAGCAATTACATATGGTACACTCTGACCTGATGCTTTTTCAAATGCCTTGACAACATCGAGCACTGAATAACCTGTGCCTGTTCCGAGATTGTAGATAAACAGACCTTTTTCAGCTTCAACCTTTTTAACTGCTTTAAGGTGACCCAGAGCAAGGTCTACAACGTGAATGTAGTCACGCACACCTGTGCCGTCGTGTGTATCATAATCATCACCAAAAACATTCAGATGCTCTCTTTTGCCAATAGCAACCTGTGTGATGTAAGGCATAAGGTTGTTGGGAATTCCGTTTGGATCCTCGCCCATAGTACCGCTCTTGTGTGCACCGATTGGGTTGAAATAACGAAGCAGGCAGATTGACCAGCTTTCATCACTTACATATAAATCCTTGAGTATGCATTCAATCATATATTTTGTTCTGCCGTATGGATTGGTTACACCGCCAACCTCCATATTTTCTGTAAGAGGTGAAATGTTATTCATTCCATAAACTGTTGCAGATGAGGAAAATACAATCTTTTTGCAGCCGTACTTTCTCATAACATCAAGCAGAACAAGAGTACCGTTGACATTGTTATCAAAATATTCCAAAGGTTTTTCGACACTTTCACCAACAGCCTTTAAGCCTGCAAAGTGAATAACAGAGTCTATGCTTTCTTTTTCAAAGATTGCACTCATTCCCTCAGCGTCACGGATGTCGCATTCATAGAATTTGAAATCTCTTCCTACAAGTGCCTTAATTCTGTCATATGAACTTTTTTTTACAGTTGTAAAGATTGTCAACAACTATAACCTCGTTACCACTGTTCATCAGCTCGACACAAGTGTGTGAACCGATGTAGCCTAAACCGCCTGTTACCAATACTGCCATAATACTTCCTCCAAATTTGTTTTATTTTAACATAAATAATTATGTGCTTTCTAATATTATTGTATGTGCAGATAAAACATATATTAATATGCTTTTCCCCAATAGAGCATTTTTTTAGCAGGCTTACCGCAGCATACACAGGTATCGCTTATATTTTCTTCATCAAAAGGAATGCAGCGTGAACCGACACCGGTAAGCTCCTTGACCTTGTCCTCACATTCCTCGTTGCCGCACCACATAGCCTTAACAAAGCCATCTCCGTTTTCTTCAAGAGCTTTGATGATTTCATCTGTTGATGTGCATTTATATGTTCTGTTTTCTCTGTTTTCAAGAGCTTTTGCATAGAGCCCGTCACGAACCTCCTGCAGCTTCTGAATAATTACGGTTTCAATATCGTCAAGCGAAACGATTGCTTTCTCTCTGTTATGACGTGTCACAACAACACACTGGTTATTTTCAATATCCTTAGGTCCGAGCTCAACTCTTACAGGAACACCCTTCATTTCATACTCGGCAAATTTCCAGCCTGGTGAATTATTGCTGTCATCAATCTTTGCTCTGCAGACCTTTTTTAATCTTTCTGTCAGCTCATTAGCCTTATCAAGAACGCCCTCCTTGTGCTGAGCAATGGGAAGAACGATTGCCTGAATAGGTGCAACAGCAGGCGGAAGAACAAGACCGTTGTCATCGCCGTGTGTCATAATGATTGCTCCGATCAGTCTGGTTGTTACGCCCCATGAGGTCTGATGAGGGTAGGTGAGCTGATTTTCTTTGTTTGAATATTGAATTTCAAATGCCTTTGCAAAGCCGTCGCCGAAATAGTGGCTGGTGCCGGCCTGAAGAGCCTTGCCGTCATGCATAAGTGCCTCAATACAGTAAGTACGCTCTGCACCTGCAAATTTGTCGCTTTCTGTTTTCATACCCTGTACAACAGGCATTGCCAAATCCTCCTGACAGAATTTGGTGTAAACATTGAGCATTTTTTCAGTTTCTTCAATAGCTTCTTCTGCTGTTGCGTGGAGTGTATGACCCTCCTGCCATAAGAACTCACGTGAACGAAGGAATGGTCTTGTTGTTTTTTCCCATCTTACAACAGATACCCACTGATTATATAATTTAGGCAAATCTCTGTGAGAATGAACAATATCCTTGAAATGCTCACAGAACAGAGTTTCACTTGTAGGGCGGACGCAAAGTCGTTCCTCAAGCTTTTCATTGCCGCCGTAGGTTACCCATGCACATTCAGGTGCAAAGCCCTCTACGTGGTCAGCCTCCTTCTGAAGCAGACTTTCAGGAATGAACATCGGCATATTAACATTTTCGTGACCGGTTGCCTTGAACATTCCGTCAAGTATTCTTTGAATATTTTCCCATATAGCATATCCGTAGGGTCTTATAACCATACAGCCCTTAACGCTTGTGTATGACACAAGCTCTGCTTTTTTGCATACATCGGTGTACCATTTTGCAAAATCCTCGTCCATAGAGGTGATGGCATCCACCATTTTCTTTTGATCCTTTGCCATATCTAAACTCCTTATATAGATGTTATAAATAAAATACCTGAATATTTATTATATACGAAATGGAACAATATGTAAATATATAAAAATTTATTTTTATGAAGGAATATTTATGTTTTGTCATATAATAAATTTGTACAATATTACTAATGTGTCATAATGTTAATTTTTGTTTACAATTTCAATTGATTTTGTTAATATTTGGGTGTATAATCTTAGGCAATGAAAGAAAAATGGGGGTGACAGTAACGATTAGTCCAATTAACGCTAAGCTTGATTTGCAGCACGAGTTAACGGAGCAGCTTAATATTGAAGAGGTGTTCAGCTTTAATATCGGCGGTGTTAAAATCGGCTTTGATGAAGCCACTGTTGTTTCGTGGATAATAATAGCAGTGCTTTCTGTGTTGGCAATAATCTTAACAAGAAATTTAAAGGTCACCGGTAAAATATCAAAACGTCAGCAGATTTTGGAGCTTTGCTATGAAAAGGCTGAGGGCTTTTTTAAAGGAATTATGGGCGAAAAGGTTGAAAAGCATATTCCCTGGCTTATGAGTATGGCGTTATTTATCGGTACTTCAAATATGATTGGTTTGTTTGGATTTAAGCCGCCCACAAAAAGTATGCAGGTAACGGCAGCAATGGCACTGACAAGCATTGTGCTTGTGGAATACTGTTCGTTCAAAGAAAAGGGCGTTCTTGGCAGACTGAAGGCGCTTACCAAGCCTATATGGGTTATAACACCAATTAATATTTTAGAGGTGTTTACAAAGCCGCTTTCACTTTGTATGCGACTTTTCGGTAATATTATTGCTGCTTTTACCATTATGGAGCTTATAAAGGCAGTTGTACCTTATGTACTTCCTATGGTATTCAGTCTGTATTTTGATTTGTTTGACGGGCTCTTACAGGCATATATCTTTGTATTCCTTACTGCGCTCTATATTCAGGAGGCTGTTGAGGATGAGGAAGAGAAGAAGAAAAAGAAGCTGAAGAAAAAGGCTAAAAAAGCAAAGAAAGCAAAAAATGCTTGATTTAATAATAAATATTTTTAATGGTTTTAAGGAGAAAAGTTATGGGATTAATCGCAATTGGTGCAGGTATTGCAGTATTGGTTGGTATCGGTGCGGGTATCGGTATCGGTATCGCAACAGGCAAGGCAGTTGAGGCACAGGCTCGTCAGCCTGAAATGGCCGGTAAAATTCAGACAACACTTATTCTTGGTGCGGCTCTTTCGGAGGCTACTGCAATTTACGGTCTTATCGGTGCTATTCTTATTATAGTATTGCTGAAATAACAAGTGTTTTTATGAAAGGAAACAGTTAAATGTTAAAATTTGACTTGAATTTTCTCTGGACAATTATCAATCTCATTTTGTTTTTTGTGCTAATGAGATTCCTTCTTTTTAAAACCGATTAAGAAGATATTGACACAAAGACAGGAAATGATTGACAATCAGTTCAAGGATGCTGAGAATGCCAGAGAGCAGGCTGACTCTTTAAAAAGCCTGTATGAGGCTGAGCTTGCAGGTGTTGAGGATGAGAAAAAACAGATTATTACCGATGCCAGAGCGGATGCAAAGACAGAGTATGATAAGATTGTCAATCGTGCTCAGAGCGATGCAGACAGAATAAAATCCGATGCACGCAAAGCAGCGGAAGCTGAAACTGAAAAGGCACGTCTTTCTGTCAAGGAGGGTATTGCTCAGCTTGCTATGGAAACTGCTGCAAAGGTTGTCGGCGAGAAATCATCGGCTGATATTGACAGCAGCATTTATGACAAATTTTTAAATGAAAGCAGTGATGATTAATGATTCGGAATATTGACAAATATCTTGAAACACTGCTTTCTTCAAATGTCAGTGTTTCAGCTCTTGAGGATGCGCTGAAAATATTCAATTCAAGTGAGGAGCTTGTGCAGATTCTTGATAATCCAAATGTTTCACAAAGCGAGAAGCATGCGGTTATTGATGATTTATTTGCACCTTCTGTAAGAGCTTTTATCGCAGAGCTTGCCGCAGAGGGCAGTTCAGCTCAGCTTGAGGAAGTATTATGTGCATATATCAATGAACTTGATAAAAAAAATAATATTGCCAATGCCACGGTTTATTGCACAACTCCGCCGAATGATGAGCAGCTTGAGGGTATTAAAGCTTTTGTTTGCAAGGAGGAAAATGCAGGCGAGGCTAAAATAACAATTGTTAATGATGACAGCCTTATAGGCGGTTTTATCATCAGGGTTAACAGCAAGGAATTTGATTTCAGTTTGAAAACAAAGCTTGAGAAAATCAAGACACAGGTTATGAAGAAAGCCCGTGAAAGCTCTGTTGATAATGAATCCGTTATTTCTGTTTTAAGACAGGATATCAAGGATTTTGAACATAAATATGACGGTGAGGAAATCGGCACTGTTATAAGAGTCGGGGACAGCATCGCAGCTGTTCACGGTCTTGACCATGCCATGTATGGTGAAATTGTTGTTTTTGACAATGGCATTAAAGGTATGGTTCAGGATATTAAGAAGCATCAGATTGGTGTTATTCTTTTTGCAGGCGATGCGGGTATTCACCAGGGCTCAAAGGTTAAAAGAACACATAAAAATGCAGGTGTTCCTGTGGGCAGCGGTTTTATAGGCAGAATTGTTAATGCTCTCGGTGAGCCGATTGATGGTAAGGGTGATATTGCTGCTGATGATTACAGACCGGTTGAGCAGCCTGCACCTTCAATTGTTCAGCGTAAAAGTGTTGACACGCCGCTTGCAACAGGTATTTTGTCAATTGACTCAATGTTCCCTATCGGCAGAGGTCAGCGTGAGCTGATAATCGGTGACAGACAGACAGGCAAGACCTCAATTGCTCTTGACACTATAATTAATCAGAAGGGCAAGGATGTAGTCTGTATTTATAATGCAATCGGTCAGAAAGCATCAAGTGTTGCAAAGCTTGTTCATACGCTTGAAAAGGCAGGGGCAATGGATTATACAATTATCGTTTGCTCAACAGCCTCAGACCCTGCGTCATTACAATATATTTCACCATATTCTGCAACAGCTATGGCAGAATATTTTATGTATCAGGGCAAGGATTGCCTTATTGTTTATGATGATCTTAGCAAGCACGCAGTTGCATACCGTGCTTTGTCACTTCTTTTAGAAAGAAGCCCGGGACGTGAGGCATATCCCGGTGATGTGTTTTATCTTCATTCGCGTTTGCTTGAGCGTTCAAGCAAGCTCAGCGATGAGCTTGGAGGTGGCTCGATTACAGCACTGCCGATTATTGAAACGCAGGCAGGTGATGTGTCTGCATATATCCCTACAAATGTAATTTCAATTACAGACGGACAGATTTTCCTTGAAAGTGATTTGTTCTTCAGCGGTATGCGTCCTGCTGTTAACGTAGGACTTTCAGTATCACGTGTAGGCGGCGCAGCACAGACAAAGGCTATGAAAAAGGCAGCAGGCTCACTTCGTATCGACCTTGCTCAGTTCAGGGAGATGGAGGTGTTCACGCAGTTTTCTTCGGATCTGGATGAGGACACTAAGGCAGGTCTTGATTATGGCAAGGGTCTTATGGAGCTTCTGAAGCAGCCTCTTGGCAGACCGCTTTCACTTGCCGATATGGTAATCACTTTAGTTGCTGCAACAGGAAGAAGATTTATGGATATTCCTGTTAATAAAATCAAGCAGTTCCAGATGGATATGCTTGAATATATCAATTCAAATTATGCCGGCATAGTATCGACAATTGAAACCGATAAGGTGCTGGAAGACTATATAAGAGAACAGATTTTAGATGCAGTTGATGAATTTAAGAAGGTAAATAATGGCTAATTCCCGTGAAATTCAAGCCCGTATGAAGTCGATTAAGGACACAATGAAAATCACGAACGCAATGTGTATGATTTCCAGCTCCAAGCTTCAGAAGGCGAGGAAGGACCTTAAAAATACCGAACCTTATTTCTATGCAATTCAGGATGCATTGGCAAAAATACTTGACCTTTCACCCGAAACGGGCAATGAGTTTTTTAACGAAAGGGAAAGCATACCTAAAAAGGAAAGAAAGCAGGGCTATATTGTAGTTACTGCAGATAAGGGTATGGCGGGTGCATACAATCACAATGTTATAAAAATTGCGGAAAATGAGGCTTTGTCCGATAACAAGAATATGCTTTTTGTTGTTGGGCAGGTGGGTCGAAGATATTTTGAAAAAAAGAATATTCCTGTTGATATTAATTTCAAGTATACGGCACAGAACCCGAATGTGAACAGGGCAAGAATTATCAGCGAAAAAATGGTTGATCTGTTTAAAAACGGCGAGCTTGATGAGGTCTATATTGTTTATACAAGAATGGTTAATTCTGTTACCTTTAACGCAGAAATCAAACAGCTTCTGCCTTTGAAAAAGGTTAAAAGCATTAATAGGGCTGAAAATAATTATCAGTCTTGCTATTTTGAGCCGAATGTTGATCAGGTTTTTGATTATATTATTCCCAATTATATTGCAGGCTTTGTCTACGGTGCACTTGTTGAGTCTTACTGTTCTGAGCATAACGCAAGAATGATGGCTATGCAGACTGCAACCGATGCTGCAAAGGATATGTTAAAGCAGCTTGGTATCGAATTTAACCGTGCCAGACAGGCGGCTATTACACAGGAAATAACAGAGGTAATAGCAGGTGCCAAGGCGCAGAAAAACAAAATGAGGTAGGAGGTGTCCTTTAAATGAATACAGGTAAAATTGTTCAGGTGATGGGTCCTGTTGTCGATGTTGAGTTTGAAGGCGAATTACCCGATATTAAGGACGCTCTTGAGGTTACTGTTGACGGCAAAAGACTTGTTATGGAGGTCAGTCAGCATATCGGCTCAAGCTGTGTGCGCTGTATTATGCTTGCTGCATCTGAGGGCCTTTGTAAGGATATGGATGTTGTTGCTACAGGTGACGCCATTAAAGTTCCTGTCGGAAGCAGAACACTTGGCAGATTGTTCAATGTTGTGGGTGAAGCCATTGACGATGGAGAAAATCTTAATGATGCAGAGCATTGGTCAATACACAGAAGTGCTCCGTCTTTTGAGGAGCAGGCAAGTCAGGTCGAAATTCTTGAAACAGGCATTAAGGTTATCGATCTTTTGACACCATATCAGAAAGGCGGAAAAATCGGTCTTTTCGGTGGTGCAGGTGTAGGTAAAACCGTACTTATTCAGGAGCTTATTACAAATGTTGCAACGCAGCACGGCGGTTATTCCATATTCACAGGTGTTGGCGAGCGAAGCCGTGAGGGTAATGACCTTTGGAAGGAAATGGGTGAGAGCGGTGTTCTTGAAAAAACAGCGCTTGTTTTCGGTCAGATGAATGAACCGCCGGGAGCAAGAATGAGAGTTGCTGAAACCGGTCTTACTATGGCAGAATATTTCCGTGATGTTGACCATCAGGACGTACTGCTCTTTATTGATAATATTTTCCGTTTCGTTCAGGCAGGCTCTGAGGTGTCTGCTCTTCTTGGCAGAATGCCGTCAGCCGTTGGTTATCAGCCTACACTGGCAACGGATGTCGGTGAGCTTCAGGAGCGTATTGCTTCCACAAAAAACGGCTCAATCACATCTGTTCAGGCGGTTTATGTACCTGCCGATGATCTGACAGACCCTGCCCCTGCAACGACCTTTGCACACCTTGATGCTACAACTGTTCTTTCAAGAAAGATTGTTGAAAAGGGTATTTATCCTGCTGTTGACCCTCTGGAGTCAAATTCCCGTATACTTGAGGCTGACGTTGTCGGCGAAGAGCACTACGAGGTAGCCAGAAAGGTGCAGGCATATCTTCAGAAATATAAGGAACTGCAGGATATTATTGCAATACTTGGTATGGAGGAGCTTTCTGACGAGGATAAGCAGATTGTTTACCGTGCAAGAAAAATTGAAAAGTTCCTGTCACAGCCTTTCCATGTAGCGGAAAGCTTTACAGGCATTGAGGGTGTTTATGTGCCTGTAAAAGAGTCTGTAAAGGGCTTTAAGGCAATTGTTGACGGTGAGGTCGACGATGTACCGGAAATGGCGTTTTTCAATGCAGGAACTATTGATGATGTTCTGAAAAAGGCAGAACAAATGAAATAAGGTGACCTTTATGAATACCTTTCAATTAAAAATTATTGCATCAAACAGAACCTTTTTTGACGGTGAAGCACAGCAGCTTTATCGTTCCGCTTGTTGACGGCGGAAGTCAGGGCTTTCTTGCCAGACATGAAAACTGCGTTGTTCCCATTGATTCAGGTGAAATGAGAATTACCGATGCAAACGGCAAAGAAATACCTGCCTATGTGGGAAACGGATTTTTGGAATTTCTTGACAACACGGCAATTCTTGTTTGTATTTCTGCCGAGCTGCCTGAGGAAATTGATGCACGACGTGCACAGGAGGCTAAGGAAAGAGCGGAGGAGGATATGCGTTTTAATCAATCGCAGCTTGAATATTATCACTCACAGGCGAACCTGGCACGAGCAATGGACAGATTAAAAATCAAAAGTCGTCATAATATATGAAAAACAGCGGATGTTACATTAAAGCAACATCCGCTGTTTTTTTATGCTAATGAATACTTTTCGCAGTATTCTTCAAAGGTTTCCATAAATGAAGAGCTTGTGTTTTTCAGTCCCTTGGAATATTGGTGAATGCGGTAACTTTTTTGCGACAACTCAATAATACAAAAAGCAAGGTTTGAGCAATGGTCTGCAATTCGTTCAAGAGAATTGATTATGTCGAAAAATAAAATTCCGTTTTCAATGCTGCATTCTGTGTTTTCCATACGCTTTGAATGCTTTGCCTTTATCTGAACCTTAAGATTGTCAATAACCTGTTCAAGCGGTTCAATTCTGCTTGCTGCGTCTGCATCATCATTAATGAATGCAGATACCGAGTTTTCAGCAATTTCCTTAACTGCATTGCTCATAATTTCCAGTTCATTATATGCTTCCCGGCTGAAATGGATTTTATCCCGATGCATTTGCTGTTTGACTCTTAATATATTATAGGCATAGTCACCGATTCTTTCAAAATTGCCGATTGCATGTGAAAGCATTGACAGTCTTACTGAATTGTTTAAATTTAATTCTCCTGCACTTATTTTTACGAGATAGGTTTCAAGCTCATCCTCATATTTATCAAGAATCTGTTCGTTTTCCGTAATTTTACTGTTTTTTGAGGATGAATATTTTTTAATATATTCAGTGATAGTATTGTGTTTTCAAGTGCAGTTTCTGCCATTGTATTGCATTGCTCTTTAGCCTTATCAATAGCGTAAGTATTTGACAGAACAAATTTTTCGTCAATCAGCTCACTGTTTTCATCCTTGCCGTTTGGTATGATAATGCAGGCAAGCTTTTCAAGCCATTTGCCGAAAGGAAAAGAAGTACTGTTGAAAATACATTAAATGTTGTGTGTATTGCTGCTATACTTCCTGCATTGATGCCTTCCTCGAATAGCGGCAGCTTTAGAATACCCTTTAGTGCGTAAAAAATAATCATTGCCGCCGCAACACCAAGTGCGTTAAATATCAGGTGAATAACGGCTGTTCTTTTTCCGTTTTTGCTTGTGCCTACAGATGAAATAAGTGCTGTAATACATGTTCCTATATTTTGACCGAGTATTATCGGAAATGCGGAGGAAACTGTTATTGAGCCTGTTACAGCCAGTGCCTGAAGTATGCCGACAGAGGCTGAGGAGCTCTGAATAACTGCTGTCAGCAATGCACCTGCAAGTATGCCGAGTATGGGATTGGAAAACATTGTAAGAATACCTGTAAACTGCGGCACATCCTTAAGCGGCTCAACAGCTGAGCTCATATAATCCATACCGAACATCAGTGTGGCAAAGCCCAACATGATTGCACCGATATTTTTCTTTTTTTCATTTTTTTTCGAGAATAACAGAAATACACCTATTATTGCAATAACCGGTGCAAAGGAGGAAGGCTTGAGTAGCTTAATGAATATATTTGAGCCTTCAATGCCTGTCAGTGAAAGCAGCCAGCTTGTAATTGTTGTTCCGATATTCGCACCCATTATGATTCCTACAACCTGGTGCAGTGTCATAATTTTTGAATTAACAAAGCCTACTGCCATAACAGTTACTGCTGAGGAACTTTGGATAACAGCAGTTACACCTGCACCAAGAAGCAGACCCTTAAGTCTGTTGCTCGTCATTTTTTCAAGCATGGTTTCAAGCTTGCCGCCGCTAAGTCTTTCAAGAGAGGTTCCCATATAATTCATTCCGTAAAGGAACAGAGCAAGACCTCCTATAAATTGTAATAAATCAAATATTGTCATTGTATCACCTCGGCTATATTCTAATTATTTACAATTAAGCAGTAATTTAGAAGTGGTAAAACTTGCGTAAAAGATTTTGAAAAATATAAAAAACAGATTAACAAATTAAAATTTATGTTAATCTGTTTAACTTATATTTTACATTTGATTTTTAATGACACCGCAAGCACGGTTGAAAGCACATATGAAATGGGGATTGAAATCCATATTCCGTTTAAATTATATATATTCGGCATTACAATAAGCAGAATTATTAAAAATACAATTATGCCTGCACTTGAAATAATTGCTTTGGATTTTTTGCCTGTTGACTGAAAATAAGAGCTTAGAATGATTACAACCGGGATAAAAATCAGAGTTGGCGAAATCATTTGCAAAGCTTTTGCCCCTTCGCTGATTATTTCATAATTATCAGTAAAAATATTGATGAAAAATTTAGGAGCTAAGAATGCGCAGGCTGCTGCAATAACCGCATAAAATTCCGTAAACAGCAATGCCAAATTCAGTGTGTCTTTGATTCTTGCTTTGTTATCAGCACCGTAATTATAGCTTATTATAGGAGATACCGCTTGTGCTGCTGCATTAATGGGTACAACTGCAAGCATTGCAATTTTACTGACATATGCAAAGGTATTCACTGCTGTGCTGCCGCCGAATTTCGAGAGCAGTCTGTTAATTAATAAGAAAATTAGTGACATACTGCTCATTTGTATTAGTGTTGGAATTCCGATTATCAGAATATCTTCAGCCGTGTGACGGTTTATTTTTATGTCACTGAAATCCTGACAGCTTATTTTTGTAAAGAATATTACGCTCATTAAGAAGCTGGTGAAGTAACCGATAACAGTTGCAAGTGCTGCTCCTTTAACACCCATATCAATTACGCTTATAAAAATATAATCAAGAAAGATATTGACTGCTGTTGGTATAAGCCATATTGCAAGTGAATAGCCCATCCTGCCCTCGGCACGTATAATTGATGAAAAAGCCTGTTGAGAATACATTGCCGATCAGAATAATTGAGAAGTATTCCTTTGCGAAGGGAATTATGTCATCGGTTACACCTGAGAGCTTTAAGACAGGTGACATAAAAATAAATCCGAGTATGGTGGTAAGAATAGCTGTGCTGTAAAAAATCAGCATTGCATTTGCAGTAATGCTGCCGGCTTTTTTGTAATCCTTTTCACCAAGATGTTTTGCTGCAAGTGCAGCAGCACCTCCGCCGACCATCTAAGCAATAGCTGCCTGTATCATCATAAAAGGAAATACAACCGATACTCCGCCCATAGCGTTGTCACCAACGCCGTGGCTAATGAACAATGTGTCAACAATATTGTAAAGTGCATCAAAAAACAATGCGAAAAAGGTTGCCGATGAATAGCTTAGTATCAGATTTGGAATGGGTTTGGTTTCCATTTCTGCGGTCTTGTTTTTGTTATTTTGCATTTTCAAGGACCTTAAATGCGTTTTTATAAAAAGGAATACAGGTTATAGTGTTTCTCCACCATCCAAAATGACGGGGCGTATAGCGATAATATTTTTCTACCTCCTGAATTACACCTAAAAGCCCTTGAGCAAAGGCGTATCTGATTTCATTTTCAGTGTTAATTTCAATCGGCTTGTCGGTAGCACTGTTATAGATTTCTATAGCCTTTTGCTTTGATTTAAGATTGAAAACAGGATTGTTGTCAACACAGATAAAGTCAAATATTCTGTCACCCCAAAAGCTTCTTTCAGGATCTATCCAGCAATGTTCGGTTTTTCCGTTTTTGTCCTTACAGCAAATGACATTGGCATCCCAAAGGTCATAGTTTACCATTGTGCATTCAACCTTTTTGAGCAGGCTTTTGTGTTTTTTGGCACATTTCAAAAGTCTTTCACCATTCTTTGATGGCTTACCTACACGCTTGGCATCAGCAAGCAGATTGTTTATCATAGAGCAAAGTGCATCATACCAGTTGTCATAAAGTCCGTTTTGAAACGTATCCGAATTTATCGTTTTTTAATTTTATGTATTTGTGCAAGCATTAATGCAGTGCTTTCTATTACCGTGTCGGCACCGAGCCGGGCAATGCTTCTCATCTCTCCGTCGAGCTTTTCCATAATGAAGTATTCTGTAGGAACAATACTTTTTGAATAATCGGTAAAATACACCTCAGGTACTCTTATATCTGTATGCTTTCTGATTTGTTCATACCAGAATACCTCGCTTGACATCATTTTGTTTTCATATGTCAGAACGGCAGTTGTGCTGTCAGGTGCCAGCTTTAATACATAGCTTTTATCTGCCTTCACTTCAAATACAGCGTTGTATTCACCGTCGCCGAGAGGTGAAATGCTTTTGATGCAGTCAATTCCGTATTGACTGAATATTTCTTTTATCTTGTCGTCGCTGATAACAAATTTTGTTTTGCTTACCATAATGATAACCCCTTGCCTTGATATTACAATAACAAATTACACCGGTCAAGCACTTTGCATTATTAATATAAGATTTGTGATATTATCAAAGAAAAACAGAGGTCTTTCAACCTCTGTAAAGCAAGCTATTCGTAATCTTTGATTTTGTCAATTTTTGTTTCGCCGAGTATGACGATGCCATGGTCATATAAAAGCTGTGCTGTTATACCGTTTCCCTGTATTGTTTTGCCGCTGAAGCTGCCGTCATATATTTCACCAAAGCCGCAGCTCGGGCTTCGCTCCTTAAGGATTGCAAGCTGACAGCCGCTTTCCTCTGCTACATAAAGAGATTTTTCAGCTCCGTCCTCAAACGCTTCCGTTAAATCCTCACCTGTTTTGGCGTAAACTCTGCCGTTTTTGATTTCACTCGGTACTCTTGGTATCGGCAGACCGCCAAAGCATTCAGGACAGACCGGTATCAGCTTATGACGTTTTCCAAGCTCGATTATTTCATCACATTTGTTATTGCCACCGCTGTATTTGCAGTTTTCGCCAAGCAGGCAGGCACTTACCAGAATTTTCATTATTTTCTCCTTTTGCCGATTATTATGAAAAAGCCCAAGATAAATATAATAAGAATTATTGCAAATATAAGGGTTAAAGGTTTTCCGAAAAAAGGAATATGACCTGCAATTGCGATGATACCGATTATAATAAACAGTACTGCAATGAAAGCAGATATAATTACTGCAATTTTTTTGTTGTTCATTAAGATTGCTCCCTCATAATACTTAATACTCTTTAAAATATATTACCATATTATTAATCGGCTGTCTATATTATGTGCCTTACTTTAAATATTAAAATTTGGTGTCAAAATACGAAAATATGTTGAAAAGTTGCACAATTCGTAATAATATATGACTATATTAATATGGCGGTATATTTTTATGTATTTACTTGAACAAAAAATACTTAGCGAAGGCGAAGTATACGAAGGCAATATTTTAAAGGTTGACGGATTTCTTAATCATAGGATTGATGTGCCCTTTATGAAAGAGGTTGCCAGGGAATTTCATAGATTATTTATGGAGGACGGCGTTAACAAAATTCTGACTATTGAAGCATCGGGTATAGCTATAGGTGCGTTGGTAGCCGAAGAGTTTGGCTGTCCTTTGGTGTTTGCTAAGAAAACGAAAACAAAAAATATTGCCGGTGATGTTTATACGTCAAAGGTTGAATCTTTCACCCACGGCACTACATATGATATTTTGGTTTCAAAGCGTTTTCTTGATAAGAATGATAAAATTCTGATAGTTGATGATTTTCTTGCAGTCGGCAATGCACTGAACGGTCTTATTGAGCTTGTCGAAAAAAGCGGTGCAAGGCTTGCAGGTTGCGGTGTTGCAATTGAAAAAAGGATTTCAGCATGGTGGGGACAAGCTCCGTGAAAAGGGGATCAAGGTTGAATCTCTTGCTATTGTTGAAAGTATGGACCACGAAACAGGTAAGGTTTATTTTAGAAAATAACTTTTGGTTATTCGGCTTTTGCCTTATAATATAATTTTTTGTACGGAGGAAAAAGAAATGAAATTTTCAAAGAAAATTGTCGCTGTGCTTTTAGCTGCTCTTTTTGCAATCGGATGCTTTGCAGGCTGCTCAGCAGATAAACCCGCAGATGACAACGGCACAACAGCTCCTGCCGAAACAAAGGTTAAGGTTGGTTTTATCTATCTTCACGATGAGAACTCAACCTATGACAAGAACTTTTTGGATGCTGCAAAGGCTGCTTGTGAGAAAAAAAGGCGTTGAGATGGTGAACAAGACCAATATTGAAGAGAATGACTCTTGCAAAGAGGCTGCTCTTGACCTTGTTGACCAGGGATGCAATGTTATTTTTGCTGACAGCTTCGGTCACGAGGACTTTATGATTGAGGCAGCTAAGGCAAATCCTGATGTTCAGTTCTGTCACGCTACAGGTACAAAGGCACATACCGAAAACCTTCCGAATTTCCACAATGCATTTGCATCAATTTATGAAGGTCGTTACCTTGCAGGTATTGCAGCAGGTATGAAGCTTAATGAGATGATTGAGGCAAAAGAGATTACTGGCTGATAAGGCTAAGATGGGTTATGTTGGTGCTCATCCTTATGCTGAGGTTAAATCAGGCTATACATCATTCTACCTTGGTGCTAAGTCGGTTTGCCCTTCAGTTACTATGGAGGTTACCTTCACCGGCTCTTGGTATGATGAAACTCTTGAGAAGGAAGCGGCTACAAAGCTTATCTCAAACGGCTGCGTTCTTATCAGCCAGCACGCTGACTCAATGGGTGCACCTACTGCTTGTGAGAAAGCAGGTGTTCCGAACGTATCATACAACGGTTCAACTGTAAGTGCCTGCCCGAACACATTTATTGTATCTTCAAAAATCAACTGGGCTCCATATTTTGAGTATATGATTGACTGTGTTGCACAGGGTAAGGAAATTGACAAGGACTGGACAGGCACACTTGCTACAGATTCCGTTCAGTTGACCGATGTTAATGAGCAGGCTGCTGCAAAGGGTACAAAGGAAGCTATTGAGGCTGCAAAGGCTGACCTTGAATCAGGTAAGGTTCAGGTATTTGATACTTCTAAGTTTACTGTTAAGGGCGAAACCCTTACAACCTATATGGCTGATGTAAACACTGACCCTGAGTTCAAGGGTGATACAGAGGCTGTTGAAGATGGTGCGTTTAAGGAATCCTTCCACCGTTCAGCTCCATATTTTGATGTTGACATTGACGGAATTACACTTCTGTAAGTAATTTTATAAAGTCGCTATAAAAAAACAATAAACTACCGTGGCGGTGCAAACCGTCACGGCATAGTTTTTTAAGGAGGGAGCTTATGGCTGACGCTTTGGCATTAGAGTTAAAAGGTATAACAAAAACATTCGGCAGTGTTGTTGCAAATAAAGATGTTGATTTAAAGGTATTCAAGGGAGAAATTCTTGCAATTCTTGGTGAGAACGGTTCAGGTAAAACAACACTTATGAATATGGTTTCGGGTATCTATTATCCCG
>PDYJ01003149.1_pt1 | contig 17445 bp, 15 predicted proteins | sample 1430841 | NCBI WGS metagenome assembly PDYJ01 (sample SAMN07237672, study PRJNA390542) | Gut metagenome, whole genome shotgun sequencing project. | isolation source: fecal pellets | host: Mus musculus | place: USA: New York, NY | collected 2016-10 | reverse complement strand
AAGATAGTGGGATTGTCAGTCGGAGAGTTGATTTCTGTCTCGATCACGTTGCCTGCATAAGCGAGAGCGTCTTTGACTGCTCCGTGGACCTGAGGCATGCAGCGGAATGAATAGGGGTCCTGCACATGCTTTTTGGGCTGGCTGATGAGTTCGCTGCCTTCGAGATGGCTGCGTACGGCACGGGCGGTGGCAAGCTGGCCCGGATGAGGACGCACGGCGTTGACCGAATCGCCGAACGGTTCGATGCGGCCGTCAAATGCATCGAGTGACATTGCGCCGATTTTGTCAGCGAGCGCGCTCAGGCGGCGAGCGCGGAGGATGGCATGGACAGCGTGTGACGACATGAACTGGGTGCCGTTCAGAAGTGCGAGCCCCTCTTTGGACACGAGTCTTACCGGCTGCCATCCTTTTTCGGCAAAGTACTTCGGCCGCCGGACGGATCTCACCTTTATATAATACTTCGCCGAGTCCGAGCAGAGGAAGGCACATGTTGGCAAGTGGCGCGAGGTCGCCTGAGGCTCCTAAGGAGCCGAGCTGATAGATGACCGGGAGGATATCGTCATTGAAGAAGTCGACAAGGCGCTGCACTGTTGACAGTTGTACGCCTGAATTGCCGAATGACAGAGACATGATCTTGGTGAGAAGCATGATCTTGACAATCTGCGGGTCGACTTTCTCGCCGCAGCCGCAGGCATGTGACTTTACCAGGTTTTCCTGTAGCTTTGAAAGGTCCTGGCTGTCAATGGATATGTTGCAGAGCGAGCCGAAACCGGTGGTGATGCCGTAGATTGGATGGTCACATTCGCTGATTTTGTCATCGAGATATTGACGGCAGCGGGTTATGCGGCTTACGGCTTCGTCGCTGAGCGCTATTTTCAGTTTGTTTTCGATTATTTCGCCTACGCGCTGGATGGTGAGGCGTTCGGGGCTGATATAATGGATCATGGATGAGTAGTAGATTTGGGTGGGTGGAGATTTTTAGAGTTCACTGAATGCCTGGGCTATGAGGCTGTCATCTGCGATGTTGGGGAGGGTTACTTTCAGCAAGGGGGTGCGTTCCATTTCGCGCTTGATTGCCGAGATAGCACCTTTGTTTCGGGCCCAGCTGCGACGGGCTATGCCGTTGTTGACGTCCCATAGGAGCATTTCGTCAATGTGGCGGCGGGAGTCTTCCGAGCCATCGATCACCATGCCGAATCCTCCGTTGATCACTTCGCCCCAGCCTACACCGCCGCCGTTGTGGATCGAAACCCAGGTGGCTCCGCGGAATGAATCGCCGATGACGTTGTGGACTGCCATGTCGGCTGTGAACTGTGATCCGTCGTAGATATTGGATGTCTCGCGATAAGGAGAGTCGGTGCCTGACACGTCATGATGGTCGCGACCAAGCACTATGGGGGCCGAGATTTCTCCGCGGGCTATCGCGTCATTGAACGCCTGGGCTATCTTGGTGCGGCCTTCAGAGTCGGCGTAGAGAATGCGGGCCTGTGAACCGACCACGAGTCTGTTTGGTCCGGCCTCGCGGATCCAGTGGATGTTGTCGCGGAGCTGGCCTTTGATCTCTTCAGGAGCATCTTTGAGTATCTCTTCGAGTACTTCGGCTGCAATGGCATCGCTCTTGGCGAGGTCTTCGGCTTTGCCTGATGTGCAGACCCAGCGGAATGGTCCGAAGCCATAGTCGAAGAAGCTCGGCCCCATGATGTCCTGGACATATGAGGGGTAGCGGAAGGTGCCGTCGGCTTTCATGATGTCAGCGCCGGCGCGTGATGATTCAAGCAGGAAGGCATTGCCGTAGTCGAAGAAATACATGCCGTTTTCCGTCAGACGGTTGATGGCTGCAACCTGCCTGCGCAATGATTCGCGGACTTTGGATTTGAATTCTTCAGGATTTTCAACCATCATGGTTTTGGCTTCCTCGAAACTCAGACCTGCCGGGTAGTATCCGCCGGCCCAGGGATTGTGGAGAGAGGTCTGGTCGGAACCGAGGTCAACGCTGACTCCGTCAGCGGCGAGGCGTTCCCAGAGGTCTACCACATTGCCCTGATAGGCGAGCGATACAGCCTCGCGGTTTTTACGGGCTTCGGCGGTGCGAGTCATGAGATCGTCAAGCGAGGTGTAGACTTCGTCCACCCAGCCCTGGCTGTGGCGGGTCTCTACGGCCTTGGGGTTGACTTCTGCTATGATACTGACCACTCCGGCAATGTTGCCGGCTTTTGGCTGTGCGCCTGACATGCCGCCGAGTCCGGCAGATACGAAAAGCATACCGCCGAGGTCATGCTCGCCTTCTTTGAGACGTTTGCGCCCGGCGTTGAGCACTGTGATGGTGGTGCCGTGGACAATGCCCTGAGGCCCGATGTACATGTAGGAGCCGGCTGTCATCTGGCCGTATTGCGATACGCCCATAGCGTTGAAGCGTTCCCAGTCATCGGGTTTGGAATAGTTGGGGATCACCATGCCGTTTGTGACGATGACGCGCGGAGCGTCGGGGTGGGAGGGGAAAAGACCGAGCGGATGGCCGGAATACATCACCAGTGTCTGCGAGTCGGTCATCTCCGAGAGATATTTCATAGTGAGCAGATACTGTGCCCAGTTCTGGAAAACGGCACCGTTGCCGCCGTAGGTGATCAGTTCGTGGGGATGCTGGGCCACTCGCGGATCGAGATTGTTCTGGATCATCATCATGATCGCGGCGGCCTGACGTGAACGGGCCGGATAATCTTCGATGGGGCGTGCATACATTTCATATGAAGGACGGAAGCGGTACATGTAGATGCGTCCGTAGGTCTCAAGTTCTCCGGCGAATTCGCGGGCCAGTTCGGCATGCAGATGTTCGGGGAAGTAGCGGAGGGCGTTTTTCACGGCCAGCCGCTTTTCAGCCGGCGTGAGTATGTCTTTGCGTCTGGGAGCGTGGTTGACGCTCGTATCATAGGACTGTGCGGCAGGGAGGCTGTCGGGGATGCCGGCGCCTACGGCAGCACGAAATTCTTCTTTAGTCATGTTGCTGTATGGGGGGTATTGTTCGTGGTATTTTCTTTGCGGAGAGGCATCAGTCGGCCGAGAGCACATCATTGACAAGCTCAAGCACACTGGCTTCAGCTTCCATTGATTTTGCCGCTATTTCGGCGGCGCGGGCGGTTAGACGGGCAGCTTCCTCGCGGTTTTTGAGCGAAGCGGCATTGATGCGGACATTGAGCTGTGCGCCGAGGACAGCCGAACGTGCGGCCAGTGCGCCTACACCGGCATCGCTGACAGATGCGGGATTGCCTGTGCGGGCCATTGATTCAAGAAGCGGGAATGTCTCGGCTGCGGCTTCCATAGTCGACAGCGGAATGCGGGTGGCATAGAGTGTGGCATCCTCGATTGCGGCTGCGCGGGCTGCTTTTTCCTCATCGGTAGACTTGGGCATCTTGAAGGCATCCATTATGCGGTTGAAAGCCTCTGTGTCTTCATTGACAAGATGCAGAAGCCGCTGCATCAGTTCCTGGCCTTTGTCAGCCTGATCGGAGAATTCTTTCCAGCGGTCGTCCCATCCGGCCTTGTGGCTTGAAAGGTTTGCCACCATAGTGCCGAGAGCAGCGGCGAGCGCGCCCATGTAGGCTGAAATGGAGCCTCCGCCGGGAGCGGGAGACTCTGATGCGGTTTCTTCGGCAAATCCGGTGCAAGTCAGATCAGTCAGCTTCTTTCCTTCGCCTTTGGGCGCGATGAGATATTCGATCACCTTTTCTTCAGGACGGAAGGGGCTGAGTTCGTCAAGGCCCATTGACTTGACGGCCATGCGTATGATCTCGCTTTCGGCAATGCCTGTAGAGCGCTGCTGCTTGTGGAGGAAGTAGCGTCCGGCTTCAATGAGAGTGCGTTTCGGGACGAGGCCCACGATCTCGGTGCCTGTCACTCGCAGACCGCGTTCGCCGGCTGCGCGGCAGACTTCGTCAAAGGCCACGTGGAGAGGTGTGGTCGAGATGTCGGTGATGTTCATTGACACCTGGGCTATGCCGTATTCGTCAATGAACCATCCGATGGCTTTGGTGGCTTTCAGCGTTCCGGGCTGCATTATGGTATTGCCGTTTTCGTCTTTCAGCGGTTTGCCGTTTGGCTTGCCGCCTTCGCGGACCGGACGGCCTTTTTCACGGACATCGAATGCGATGGCGTTGGCGCGGCGGGTGGAGGTTGTGTTGAGGTTGAAGTTCACGGCTATGAGAAAGTCGCGGGCGCCGACGGTTGTGGCACCTGTGCGGGCCGCTTTTTCGTCAAACGGACGATCGCCGAAATCCGGGCCTTTGCCGGGATGGTTCATCTTTTCAGGGAGTGCTTCATATTCGCCTGCGCGACACACTGCCAGATTGCGGCGTTCGGGAGTGAAGGCTGCGGCCTCATAGCAGTAGGTCGGTATTTCGAGTTCATCGGCTATGCGCTTGGCGAGTTTGCGTGAAAGCTCGGCGCATTCTTCGAGGCTTATGCCGGAAATGGGGATGAGGGGCAGACATCGGTTGCACCCATGCGCGGATGTGCACCGTGGTGGCTGCGCATGTCGATCAGCTCGGCAGCGCGTCTGACGCCTCTGAATGCGGCTTCGACTACGGCTTCAGGCTCTCCTACGAAAGTGACTACCGTGCGGTTGGTGGCTTCTCCGGGATCTACATCGAGAAGGCTTATGCCTTTGACACTTTCTATGGCATCGGTAATTGACTTGATGACGGTCTTGTCACGTCCCTCGCTGAAATTGGGGACACATTCGATAATTCGTGTTTCCATGGAAATGGTTAAGTATTTTGGTGGTTTTTAAGGTTGCAAGGAGGAGATGTGCAAATGTAGTGATTTAGTTAGAATATTCCATAGAATAATATCCCAAAATTCGGTGTCCGGACACTATGTTTTATTCTGTGTTTTCCGGAATTATCCGTTGATCAATCCGTTGAGGGGGAGTTCGCGGGTGCTTTTCACTTCATCAAGCACAAAGCAGCTGTTGAGCGAGCCTATGCAGTCGAGGTCACCGAGTATGCGCAGCAGAAAGTCCTGATAGGCATGCATGTTGCGTGTGTAGATTTTCAGCAGGAAATCATAATCACCTGAGATATTGTAGCATTCGGCAATTTCAGGAATGTTTTTGACGGCTTTCATTATGCGCAGTGCGTTTTCCTGGGTGTGCTGTTTCATCTTGAGGTAGCAGAATGCCACGAATCCGCAGTCGATTTTCTCCGCGTCGAGCACTGCTACGTAGCGTTTGATGTATCCGTCACGTTCGAGGCGTTTGACTCGTTCGAAGGTAGGGGTGGGTGAGAGATGTATGGCAGCTGCAAGCTCCTTGTTGGTGAGGCGGCAGTCATGCTGCAGACAGTCAAGTATGTGGAGATCTGTCTTGTCGAGTGATGGTGTCTGGCTCATAGTTGCAGTAATGGAAGTGGAAAAATATTCTGTTTGAAACGTGAAATTGTTGTGCTTGCAGGTATTTTCACCTTGTATCGCTTGCTAAATTAGATATATTTTCTGTATTTTACAAATATGTTGGAAAAATATTTCAGGTGGCGTAAATTTGCGCAGTTGTTGGCGTTATTCAGCCGTTATGCGGCCATAGAAATTCGCATGATGGCATAGGCGTTCTGCAACACTGAATAGAATAATGAAAACAGAATACTTTACCTTGGCGGGCAGGCATTTGAATAAGTATGAGAATTTTGATGTTTTTTCAAAGGGAACCGCTCATTGCGCATCCTTAATTTAGCATGTTATTTCAATTATTCCAATTTTACACTTAACATATCATTAAGCCTGAATTAATCGACATACTCGCACACATCGGTCGTCAGAGATCGTGAGACTCTCGTCGGTTACGGTCGTGTAAAACAAATGATCGGTTCCCTTTTTTTGCTGTCCCGGCATATTTTCAGACTGCTTCAGGCAGTTGCTTAAAGATAGCTCAGGAACTCCCGTTCGTCAGAGGGATGTGAGCCGGCGATTTTTTGACGCATACGTCGGCGGGTAGTATAAAGAGTGTTGCGATTTAGATCGAAGAACATCAGTATTACCGGAACAGATAGTCTCAGGGATGAGCAAATGAAAATCTGATACTCTTTGTCGGAAAGTCCAGGCATCTGTCTGCGAAAGCGGTTTATGATGCAATTGTTTTCGCTGTCAGCCAGATATTCCAGGAAAGTCTGAAAATCCGGATTATTTACGAAATTTTTGATTTCTTGTTCCACATTATGAGCGGTTTTGCTTTTTATGGATTCTTTTTGGTTTGATTCATAGTAAGTCTCGCATAGTAAACGTATTGTGTCAAGATGCTTCCTGGAAATCGAAAACCGTGGCTCATTTCCATCTGATGCTGTTGTCCGGACGTGAACGTCTTCGGATTTAGCACTGTCGTGATTCCGATCGTTTAGGATCGATTCCAGCTCTTCAGCGAGAGCTATGATCTGCTCGTCTTTCTGTTTCTGAATTTTCCGGCTATGGCTCACGAAAGCTGCTGCCCCGATGCCGCCGGTGATGATAAGGATTATCAGAATTGTCAGCTTGATCAGATCATTCTGATAGCTGAGTTCCATGGCATCAATATCGTTTCTGCTAAATTCGACAGCAGAGCCACAAACGTTCTGACGTGTTATTTCGTCAAGAACCGAATCAGTTTCAGCAAAAGCTTTCTTCAATTGCAGATATGCCTCTTTGGTGTTGCCGGTCTCAAATAGAATCTCAAACGGAATCTCGGCATCTATGCCATATTTTATTTTGGCGGAATCTATAAGCCTGACGGCAGTTTCGTGTCTGCCTGACTGCCACAAGGCATCAATGTATGACCGGTATTGCTGCGGAGTTGCTTTGTTGGGGGATAATTCCATGTATCGGTAGTAACAGTCAGCCGCTTTCGAGAAGTTTTTTAATTTTAAGTGGCTGTCGGCCATCAGACCATGTGCCTGCCGGATAGAAGCCGTGTCTTTTTGGCGGGTAGCATCTGAGAGCACTTCGGTCAATAGTGTCAATGACTCTGCGCAGCGTCCGGCATTGTTAAGTGAGTTTGCCAGTTTTAAAGTCTGGAGTTGAAGACTGACAGTGTCTCCGCTCGTTCTGAATGCCTGACAGGCAAGACTGTCATATGCCGCAGCTTCAGAAAATGCAGACATTTTGTTGTATATTCGGGCTATCTCTGATTGGGCCCGTCCAAGCCATAGATACTGATTCTGAGATTCAGCCAGTTGTCCGGCTTTGATGAGGTCGGTGATTGCATCGGAATATTTGCGCGCGTTTGCGTTGATTATTCCTGAATAGTAGTGAGCCAACATCCTTTGAATTGGATTGGATGACTTGTTGGCGTCATAAAAGTCTACCGCAAAGCTTATCAGAGAGTCTGAATTTTCATTAATATGGTTATAGTGTTTTGCTTGAGTAAGATATAGTGCGTATTGAGCCTGCAGATATTCGGATTTTATGTCTGAAGGATTGATCGATAGAAGGATATTCAGCGAGGAATCAGGCTGCTCGTCCATAAGCATACAGGCGCTATCAAGGCTTTTGGCGGTTTCTCTGTCCAAAAGATCTAATTTGAGAAGGATTGTTGACAAGATTGTAAATACTATGATTATAAGCAGTATTTTTTTCATTAAAGAAATGTTTAGATTGTAGAACGCAATGGTATCCCAGAGGATGAACTGCTACAAATTTATAATATAATACGGAGGATTCCAAATTGTTTCAATTCAGCGACAGGTTCGTTTGTCGATTTTGTATCGGTCTTGAATAGGCTTTCATGATTGTATTGTATCCGTCGGGTTTATTTGGATTGCGTATGGATTTTTTAACTTAATCGTATCTTTATGTTAAATCGTTCGGTTGTTTAGAGACTTACGTAGGCGATAATAGGACATGGTCTGATCTGGTGAACAAAAAACATAAATTGTTCGTGTGTCTAATAGGTTGATAAACAGTGTGTATTCGTTCGATGGACAATGTGAGGTATGTGCTTGCGTGTTACAAAAAACGGACCTAATTTTGCTGGTGAAAAGTAAATTCAAACCAAAACAACATTTTTATCTTACACATGTATGGACTTCGATGGGTAAGATGGATAACATAGAGGTCCTCAGTAAATTATATGAAGAAATTTTTTATTTTTACAACGTTAGTCGTTGTGTTTTCATTAGTGTCTTGTTCGTCTATTGATGAATCTTCGAGTTATCTTTATGATGATAATTTTCAGCAAGAAAGTGCTGAAATAATAGAAGAACTTAAACAATTAAACGATAGGTTTGTGGCTTCATCTGAGAGTTATTGTTCAAGAGGGCTTAGGGGATTGGCTCTTTTTTCGGCAGATTTTATAGGGGCTTACGAGGGCAGTAAAGCTGGCGGTGCGATTGGCGGTGCGATTGGGAGTGCTTTTGCTGGCGCTGGTGCAGCTCCAGGAGCTGCAGCTGGAGCTATAATCGGAGGTGCAATTTGTGGTATAGGGGCTTCGTATGGCATGTGGTGTACAACAAGAGGATGTGGCGGAATGGAATATCCTTCAATATGGAATATTAGTGAAGCATATTGTGAAATAAAGAGCGAAATGATATCTAATAAATTTGTAGAGGATAGTGTTGCGTTTGTTGGGCTACTTGATATTCCTGAGAGTGCTGGATTGGTGGAGGAAATCGGAATTATTCACAATGCCGCATTAGATAAATTGATATATTCTGGTAGTTTGGATATTATGTCTTTGGAAAATCACCTAACTACCCCAGATGTTGAGGTAGTTAGCAATTGTTATGAATTGCCTCCATTGGAAATGAGTATACTTCATACGGATGAATTTGAGACTCATTATGAATCTCATATGACATCTATTTGCAATGGTGGTTATTTATTTACAATCGACTCAGATTCCTTTATTCCAGATCAGATTGTGAAACTTTATATTGATACTGTTGAGAATATGAATAATTTGAATTTGGAAAGCGTTATAGACTTTACAAATCAATATATATCGGTTATATCGAATAGTAATGAACTTATGGATGTAGAAAAACAAAATCTATATGTCGCTTTTTCTGTGGCTGTTTATAGCTATTTGTATTGGTATGAAAATTATTGATATTGCAAGCCAATGAAATTTGATTGTTTTATGTTTTTATTACTATCGCTCGTTAGATTTTGAATGAGTTGAAAAAAATAGCGATATTGTTTGAAGCCAGAATTTAATTGTTATTTTTGTGAGATAAAAGACAGAATTCAGTAAAACTACTATAAAATTTAAAATAATGTTGTCTATGATTGTGCATTACCTTTCATCACCGGCGACGGTCAACAAAATATCATTCGCATTAGGATGGGTTTTGATTATAACTATGTCTTCCTGGCCCGGCTCACTGGCTATACAGATAACTATGGCGATATTATTCATTCTGTTCGTTATCTCTATGGTTCTGTGTATGGTCACACACGGCAAACTCTTCTTTTTAAACAATGATATCAGTCGGAATAAACTTGTGGATAGTTCGCTGTGGGTGGCGTGGATTCTGGCGTTTGCCTTTGCCGGATTTTCGAGCCCGCTGGTTAAGGAGGCGATCTGCAATGCGGCGACTGTGATTCTTGTGGTTGGATTGATTTTCTATCCGTCAGCAGGCAGCACCAAAAATACAGACGCGGATTGATCCATCCGATATAAATTTACTTCCCCTCTTAAAACGAGACTTCCTTGCTGATTTTGAAAAATGGCAGGGAAGTTGCGTTGTTTAATCAAATTTCTGTGTAACTTTGTAGCTCTAAAAAAGTAATAAGAAAAAGATATGGATTTGTTTGACAAGATCTCAGCCGACATAAAGAGTGCGATGCTTGCCCGCGAAAAGGTGCGTCTGGAGACTCTCCGAGGAATAAAAAAAGAATTTCTTGAAGCCAAGACCGCCAAAGGAGGCGACGGATCGCTCTCAGACGAGCAGGCAACCAAAATTCTGGCAAAGATGGCCAAGCAGCGCCGCGAGACAGCCCAGATATATGACGAACAGAACCGCATCGACCTTCGCGACAACGAACTGGCCGAAGCCGCAGTCATAGAGGAATATCTCCCCAAACAGCTGACTGATGCGGAACTCACAGCCGAACTGAAAAAGATAATCGCCGAAACCGGCGCCGTCTCGGCAAAGGAAATGGGCAAAGTCATGGGCGTGGCCTCGAAAACACTGGCCGGACGCGCCGACGGAAAAGTGATCTCCGCGAAAGTCAGAGAACTCCTCAACAATTGAAAATAAAGTATTTCACCATACATTACAGCAAAAATGCTTACCCTTCAGCAGATCAAAGAGGATCCCGAACGCATTATCGCGCGCCTCGCCGTCAAAGGATTTGACGGAAAACAGGGAGTCAACGATGTTATTGATTTCGATGACGAGCGCCGCTCTCTCCAATATCAGAACGACACTCTGGCAGCCGAACTGAAAAAGTATGCCGATTCGATCGGCCGTCTGATGAAAGAAGGCCGCCGCGACGAGGCTGACGAGGCCAAGAAAAAGGTAGCGGAAATCAAAGCCACACAGAAAGAAGTGGCCGACCGTCTGGCTGTGACCGAGAATGCCATCCGTGACATTCTGCTCGGTATGCCCAATATTCCTTGCGATGCAGTGCCTGAAGGCAAAAGCGCTGAGGACAATGTGGTGGAGAAAACCGGCGGTCCGATGCCCGAACTTCCTGCCGATGCGCTCCCTCACTGGGAACTTGCCAAGAATTACAATATCATCAACTTCGATCTCGGAGTCAAGATCACAGGCCCCGGCTTCCCGGTGTATATCGGCAAGGGCGCCCGTCTGCAGCGCGCTCTCATCCAGTTCTTCCTTGACCGTGCCGGCGATGCCGGATATCTTGAAATCCAGCCGCCCTACGTGGTGAACGAGGCCTCCGGCTATGGCACAGGACAGTTGCCTGACAAGGAAGGCCAGATGTATTTCATCAACGAAGACAAACTCTACATGATCCCGACCGCCGAGGTGCCGGTGACCAATATCTATCGCGATGTCATCATCCCCGGCGAAGAGCTCCCGAAGAAAAAACTGTGCCTACTCGGCATGCTTCCGTCGCGAGGCAGGGTCCTACGGCAAGGATGTCCGCGGTCTCAACCGTCTGCATCAGTTCGACAAGGTAGAGATTGTCCGCATCGAGAAGCCAGAAAACTCTTATGCGGCTCTTGAAGAGATGAAAGACCATGTGCAGGGCCTGCTTGAATCACTCGGTCTGCCCTGGCACATACTCCGTCTCTGCGGCGGCGACATGAGCTTCACCTCTGCCATCACATTTGACTTTGAAGTCTATTCGGCAGCCCAGGGCCGCTGGCTTGAGGTTTCGTCGGTATCCCAATTTCGAGACATATCAGGCAAACCGTCTCAAGTGCCGCTACCGTGGGGAAGACAAGAAAACCCATCTCTGCCATACGCTCAACGGTTCGGCACTCGCCCTTCCGCGCATCATGGCAGCCATCCTTGAAAACAACCAGACACCTCAGGGCATAGTTATCCCCGAATGTCTGCGCAAATACACCGGATTCGATATCATCGACTAAGCCGCCGTCAGGCGCAGTCAATCCTGTCAGATACACTGAATTGACCGCATCTCCCGAAGGATGAGAGGTGCGGTCAATTCAAACATTGAGGCCCGGCAGGTGTTTTAAAGAAATAAAATGAATTTGTTATGGAATCAACACGTCAAGCAAAAATATCACGTCTCCTTCAGAAGGAACTGAGTGAAATCTTCCGTCAGCAGACAGCCAAGACTCACGGCACACTCGTGTCGGTGAGCATAGTGCGTGTCTCGCCGGATCTCAGTGTCGCCAAAGCCTATCTGTCGATTTTTCCATCGGAAAAATCGCAGGAGCTGCTTGAAAGCATACGCGAAAGCGCCAAGACAATCCGTTATGAACTCGCGCAGCGTGTCCGCTTCCAGTTGCGAAAATGTCCGGAACTTTCGTTCTATCTTGACGATTCTCTGGATTATATCGACAACATCGACAAACTTCTGACCAAGTAGACAAACTTCTTACCCAACCCGGATGCCCGCTCTCAGGATTGCCATACGCTATCTTCTGGCCCGCAAAAGCCACACTGCCGTTAACGTCATCTCCTATATCTCGATGGCGGGGATTGCGGTGGCTGCAATGGCGATGATATGCGTGCTCTCCGTATTCAACGGGTTTTCCGATCTTGCATCCGAAAGGCTTTCACTCGTGGATCCTGACATAAGGATCTCGCGGGCTGACGGACGCATGATCTCTGATGCCGATTCGCTTGCCGGAGCTGTCAGACAGACTGCCGGAGTGACCGCAGTGATGCCTGTGCTCCGAGCCCAGGCTCTGGCTGTCTATGGTGATGTGCAGACACCGGTCAATATAGTCGGAGTGCCCGGAGACTATTGCGCAGTGTCAGAGATCGGTTCGCTTGTGATAGACGGCGAGATGGATATGTCAGATGAGAGGCTTCTGCCTTGTGCGCTTCTCAGTGTAGGTGCAGCCATGCAGCTCGGAGCACGGCCATCGACCGAACATCTGATGTGTCTGACCGTTCCACGGCGCATAGGGCGCATCAATCCGGCCTTTCCGATGGCGGCGTTCTGCACAGACACTCTTCTGGTCAGTGGAGTGTATCAGACAAATCAGGCCGAGCTTGACAATGACATGCTTTTCGTGCCTCTTGCGTCAGCCCGCAGGCTTTTGGACTATTCGGCAGAGGCTTCCTCGCTTGATGTTGGATTGATCCATCGGCCGATGCCGCGGATGTGGCTGGCAGAGTCGCAGCCTCCCTGGGCCCTGACTACGTGGTGGCTGACCGTCTGCGCCAGCAGTCACATTCGTTCCGTATGATCTCGATTGAAAAGTGGATCACCTTCCTCATGCTTGTGTTTGTGCTTCTGATGGCATCGTTCAACATTCTGTCGTCACTCTCCATGCTCATCATAGAGAAAGAGGAGAGTCTGCGGATTCTCAGTTCGCTCGGCGCTCCGCTGTCGATGCTGCGCCGGATCTTTCTCTGTCAGGGTGTACTCGTGGCAGTGGCCGGCGGCGCGATAGGCATTCTGACAGGCATGATTCTCTGCCTGCTGCAGCAGCACTTCGGGCTGATAACGCTTGGCGGAGACCATTCACAGATGTCAATAGTAACATATCCCTGCAATCTACGTCTCGGAGATGTGCTTGTCACCTCGGCTGTCGTGCTGGTCATGGGACTTCTTTCTGGTTTCATATCGTCACGCGGAGTCAGGTCCGGCACTCTTCGGATGGCTTAGCGAAAAAATATATATTATACATTTAAATAAAATAGAACCCCATTCTTCATCACTATGGCAACTCAGAACTCACATCGGTATTGTGTAATAATGTGTGGCGGCGTCGGAAGCCGATTCTGGCCTTATTCCCGTGAGAACTGCCCCAAACAGTTTATAGATTTTCTCGGCACCGGACGTTCGCTCCTTCAGATGTCATATGACCGCATTCTGCCTATCGTCCCGAAAGAAAACATTCTCGTTGTAACAAATGAAAAATATGCGCCGCTGATCCGCGAGCAGCTTCCGGATCTGCTGCCTGAAAATATATTGCTGGAACCTGCGCGCCGCAACACTGCTCCGTGCATCGCCTGGGCTGCTTTCCATATCGCGGCCATTGACCCGGCAGCCTCTATGATCGTGACTCCGAGTGACCATCTGATCACCCGTGAAAATATCTTTGAAGACTGCGTCAGACGCGGATTCGAGTTTGTAGAGAAAAATGACGCTCTTCTGACTCTCGGCATCACACCGGTCCGCCCGGAGACCGGCTACGGTTACATCCAGGTAGGGCAGGAGGCTGAACCAGGCATTCTGAAAGTGAAGACTTTCACAGAGAAACCCAATCTCGAACTGGCTAAAGTTTTCCTTGAGACAGGTGAATTCTTCTGGAATTCCGGCATCTTCCTTTGGCGCGCGTCAACCATAATAGACGCTCTGCGCAAGCATGATTCTGATCTGACGGTCCGTTTCGACCGCGGAGCCTCAGACTTCGGCACCCCCGTGAGGAAGCCTTCATACGAGAGAATTTCGCATCATTCCCTGCCAACTCGATTGACTATGCGGTTATGGAGAAGGCTGACAATGTATATGTGGAATGTGTCAACTTCGGATGGAACGATCTCGGCACATGGAGCGCCCTTCATGACAACTCGCCCAAGAACGAGCAGAACAACGTGGCCCAGAACTGCAAAGTGCTCGCCTATGACAGCACCGGCAATATTTTCGCAGTCCGTGATTCTGAAAAACTTGTAGTGGCCACGGTCTTAAAGACTATATCGTGGCCGATGCTGGAGATGTGCTCCTGATCTGCCCGAAGTCAGAAGAACAGCGCATCAAACAGATGGTCAACGATGTGAAAATTGCCTATCTCGACAAATATCTTTGATAGCGGTCTTCATCCAGCCGATCATTTTATCCACAACAAACACTTGCTTAAACTCTCCAGTCTGAACCATGCAGGAATATAATCTCACTCCCGAAGAAGAAGAGCGCTACGTCGAAGCGCAGTTCCGAGATCTTCTTGACGGTTATCTCGCAAGTAACCATCGCAAGAAAGTCGACATAATAGAGCGGGCCTTCCGTTTTGCCAAAGAGGCCCACAAAGGAGTGCGTCGTCGATCAGGCGAGCCTTATATTCTCCACCCGATAGCCGTGGCCAAGATAGCCTCTCAGGAAATCGGTCTGGGCTCTACCTCGATCTGCGCGGCATTGCTGCATGATGTGGTGGAAGACACTGAGTATCGGGTCGAGGATATCGAGCAGCATTTCGGACGTAAGATTGCCCGCATCGTAGAGGGGCTCACCAAGATCTCAGGCGGAATTTTCGGCGACAAAGCTTCGGCCCAGGCCGAAAATTTCCGCAAGCTTCTGCTCACAATGAGCGAGGACATCCGAGTGGTGCTCATAAAGATGGCTGACCGTCTGCACAACATGCGCACTCTCGGCTCAATGGCACCCAACAAGCAATATAAGATTGCCGGGGAGACCTTATATATATATGCGCCGCTTGCCCACCGTCTGGGCCTCTTCGCCATAAAGACCGAACTGGAGGATCTGAGTTTCAAATATGAGCATCCGGCGGAATACGATCGCATCTCCGGACTGATACGCCAGAGCGAGGCCGGACGAGAGATGGTCTATAACGATTTTGCCAGCCCGATTCTGAAAACGTCTTGATGCTATGGGGCTCAGTTATGAGGCCAAGGCCCGTCTGAAATCAGTCTACTCGATCTGGCGCAAGATGGACACCAAGCATATTCCCTTCGAGGAAGTCTATGACCTTTACGCCATGCGTATTATATTCGATACGCCTGAGGGAGTGTCGGAGAAAGAGATGTGCTATCGCATCTATGTGGCACTGACAGACCTCTATCGGCCGCACCCGGAGCGCACCCGTGACTGGATCGCCAATCCCAAAGCCAACGGCTATCAGGCTCTTCACGTCACCCTAATGGGGCCTGACGGCAACTGGATCGAAGTGCAGATACGCAGCCGGCGCATGGACGAAATTGCGAGAAGGGCTTTGCCGCTCACTGGAAATACAAGATCGGCGAGCATGAAGAGGAGAGCGAACTTAATGTCTGGCTCAAAACAATCAAAGACATTCTCGATGATCCGACACCGAGTGCAATAGACTTTCTTGACACTCTTAAACTCAATCTTTTCGCTACCGAGATAGTGGTCTTTACGCCCAAGGGCGAACTGCTGACTCTTCCGGCCGGAGCAACGGTGCTTGACGTAGCCTTCTCGCTTCACTCCGAGCTTGGAATGCACTGCATAGCAGGAAAAGTCAATCACAAACTTGTGCCTCTTTCCCAGAAACTCAACTCCGGCGACCAAGTCGAGGTGCTTACCTCGCAGTCACAGAAGCCCAAAGAGGAGTGGATGAACTTTCTGATGTCGGCGAAGGCCAAGACTCGTCTGCGCAAGGAGCTGAGGAAAGTCCAGCAGCCATATATAGAAAAAGGCAAGGAGATATTTGACGACTTCCTTGTCCAGAATGACATCATTCTGAACAACAGTGTCATGACCAAGATTCTTGGGACCTATCATGTGCAGTCGCGCGAGGAACTATTCCTAAAAACTCGGAAACGGAGAGATTTCGATTGACGACTATCTGAACGTCAACACCTCGCGTGGTGCCAGATCGCTTGTGAGCCGTCTGTTCAGGCTCGGTTTCGGCGGTGACAAGAAAGCCGACCGCGCGCGCAAGCTGCTTGCGGCTGCAGATGTTCCAGAAAAAGAATCGGGAAAAGCCAAAATCAACACAAAGGAGACCTATGTGCTTAAATTCAATGAAAAAGAACGTAACTTCTCCTTTGCCGACTGCTGTCGCCCGATACCCGGTGATGAGGTGATGGGCTTTATCAACGATGACGGCGAAGTCGAGGTCCACGCACTGACCTGCCCGCGCGCCCAGGTGCTGAAAGCAAGTTTCGGGCCGCGTATCGTAGCCACCCGCTGGGACAAAGTGGCCGGACACTTCCTCGCAAACATAAGGATAGAAGGCATTGACCGCCACGGAATTCTGCAGGAACTGACCGCATGATCTCTACCGCGCTCAATATCGACATCAGGCGTCTCAACATCGAAGGCGGAAAAAGAAGTGTTCAACTGCGATCTCGGAGTTCTCGTCAGTGACACGCTGGCTGTCGAGGAACTCTGCAAGAGAGTGTTGAAAATACAGGGAGTCCGCAAAGCCGACCGCGTCCGGTGAGAAATCACCATCCTGACAGTGAAAAGAGTTTGTAAAAAGAGCTGAAATTTGCAATAAATCTTCAGCTCCCACTGATAATGTGCTAAAAAAATCGTAACTTTGCAGACGGGTTACAGTGCACCCCGAAGTAACTACATAATTCATCCACCCCATGCGACAGTTTAAGCGCGCCGTCCTGATTCTTGAAGACGGCACAACCTTTGAGGGGAAATCTTCGGCTATGAGGCTTCGACCTCCGGTGAAGTTGTGTTTAAACACCGCTTATGACCGGTTATCCGGAGAGTCTGACCGAACCCCTCCTACGAAGGACAGATCCTCGTGACCACTTATCCGATTCTCGGTAACTACGGCGTTCCCCGCGTCGGGAGAGAGACGACGTCAGTGAATATTACGAAAGTGATCATATCCATTGCCGCGCCATTGTGGCCCAGGATTATTCCTATGATCATTCCCACTGGCAGGCCGACCGTTCGTTGGCTCAATGGCTTAAGGAGGAAAAAATTCCCGGTATATACGGCATCGACACCCGTCAGCTGACCAAGCATCTCCGTGAACACGGCTCAATGCTCGGCAAGATTGTGATTGACGGATGTGACGATGTCGATTTTTATGACCCTAACCGTGAAAATCTTGTAGGCAAGGTCAGCTGCCGTGAGGTGGAATATCACGGCGCTGGTGAAAAGACCGTGGTTCTGGTTGACTGCGGTGTCAAGCACAACATCATCCGCTGTCTGACACGC
>PDYJ01003133.1_pt1 | contig 17621 bp, 21 predicted proteins | sample 1430841 | NCBI WGS metagenome assembly PDYJ01 (sample SAMN07237672, study PRJNA390542) | Gut metagenome, whole genome shotgun sequencing project. | isolation source: fecal pellets | host: Mus musculus | place: USA: New York, NY | collected 2016-10 | reverse complement strand
TTCCCATTCTGGAATAATAATCGGGCATAATGTGGGATAAATAATTTTAGCAGTTTCCGTACATCTTTTCATGGGACTGGTAAACAGGTACTCCACATCAGGATAAAGTTTCCGCATTTTAAAAGATTCCAATATTTCTATCCCTTCTTCTGAAAGGGATTCGTCTGTTTTTCCCAGATATCTTCGTTCTTTGTTTGCCTGCGTTGACACCATGCCGGATGAATGCCAGCATTATTTGATTTTCTGTCCAATCCCGCATATGATGCGCTCTACCTCCTCTGCTCTCATTGCAAGCTGCACAAGAATCCTTCCTGTACGTTCCCTGTATTCTCTCTCAAACGGATCTATTGGAACAATCCCGTTTCCAATCTCATCACATATAATAATACAATCCTCATTGCAGTCCAAAAATGACATAATTTCATCTTCCGGACATCCCCCGCTCACCATACGGCTCTTAACCCACTGATGAAAGTGGTTGATAATCACAATGTTCTTATTTAATTTTCCTATCATTTGGCAAAACACCATCCCACACCATATTTTTTTGCACATCATATTTCAGAAGTATATATTCCAATTTTCCCTGCGCAGTTCCGCCTATTACTAATTTCATATTTACTCCTGTCTACATATAAACTACTTTAAGACAAAAACATCAATAAATGCTGCAACTACTACAATACATCCTTCACAAAAAAGTACAAAAAACCCAGCCGTATCGCCGGTCACTCCCCAAATTCCTTCCTGCTGCGATAATAATAATAAACCAGCGTTAAGACAGCCGCCGCTGCTACAATCAAACCTGCGGGAAAAGACTGGAAACACATCAAGCCAACGCATAGCGCGCTCTGTAAAGATAATGAGCCTTTCACAACCTTTTTATGGGAACTGTCTGCGAAAGTATAAAGCATACCATCTTTTTTTTGCGAGTGGAAAGGAAACGGCACTAATACCGCACAAACAGCGCGACAGGAAAAAGCCACAGCATACAATCTTTAACAGTGCATCACTTTCTATTTCCGAAAATGTACCAAAAAGAACCAATCCATAAGCAGCGAGCATAATGACTGCAAAAGCGCCAATATGGGAATCCTTTAATATTTCCAGCTTTCTCTCCTTTGGGCTATAAGAATGTATCGCATCCATCGTGTCCATAAATCCATCTACATGAAATCCACCCGTAATAAAAATCGGAATAGCCATCCCTATCACTGTCCTGCACCCAACCCCTATATGGTAAACGCCGCATAAATAATTCCAGAAATAAATGCTACCGCCAATCAGTGCCCCTATCCATGGGAAAAAACAAAAAAACATATTTCATGTCATCTTCTTTCCATTCAAATTGGGGAACAGGAATTTTAGAATAAATGGATACTGCTATAAAAAAGGATTTTATCACTTGCATACCTGTTTCCTTTCGCCGCTATTATTTTATATGCACAGCTCACGGAGCGGAATCACTGCTTTCGCAGTCCGTTCGCGCGCGGAAAATCCTACAAAGCGGGATTTTATTTTAAAGTTACCGGAATCCCTGCTACCACTTCCACTACCCGGTCAGCCAATGCCGCAAGTTTTTGATTAATCTTTCCCATTGCCCGAATATACTTCGTTGTTGTTTCGTCATAAGTAATTCCATCTTCAAATATGTTATTGCTTACCACAACTAAATGATTTGTTTGCTCTTTCAGCATCTTTATATCTCGTATGACATTTTCCGTAACCTGTATTTCCGTCATAGTTTTTTTCTCTGAAAACATCTCATTTGCCGTCAAATTAGAGATACATTCCAGCAAAACAGTCCTATCTCCATCTTCCATTTTTTCCAGTGCGCCGGAAATCCGTGTGGGCTGCTCAATCGTGAAGAAGCCTTTACCACTTCTTAGATTCCTATGTCTTTCAACCTTTTTCCTTCCCTCGTCATCAAAAACCTGCATCGTTGCAAGATAATATTTTTTTGCAATGTTAAGCTTGAAATCACTTAGCGAAGTATTTTCGGACTTAGTGATTTCCTTCACACTTTCCTGTGCAAGCGAAACAGTCACTTTCTCCGCATAAGAAGATTTGCCGCTTCCACTTCCTCCAACAACCAAAACCATCATTATGATAAATACCTTTCATATTGTTCCACTTTAATGTCCGAAAACAAAGTTCTTTTACGATAAACACACAATGTCATTTCCAATAGCGACAGCATCATCACAGCTCCCGTTCCTTCGCCCAATGCCATTCTGCCGTCTATCACAGGCTCTAACCCTAATTCCTTCATAAGTTTCTCCACTGCTGGTTCCTTGCCTTTATGCGATGGAATCAGATACCCTATTGTTCCCTGTACAATTCTTTCTGAAAGCAGTGCCGCTACCATGCTAATCACACCATCAAGCACTATCGGTATATGAAAAACGCCGCCGCCAATACAGACTCCAACAAGCCCGGCAATAGTCCAATCCTCCGACTGTTTGGAGCACAATGAGAGGTTCCGCTTCATAAAGTTTATACTTTTTGACTGCCTCAGTAATCATCTGCTTTTTACGCTGTAATTTTTCATCGCAAAGTCCAGCACCCCTTCCAGTCACTTCATCTGCCCACATCTTAACAATGCCGCTGCAACCGCACTGCTCGTTGTCGTATTTCCAATCCCCATTTCCCCGGTTGCGAGAATTTGATACCCTTTCCTTTTGCATTCTTCCACAATTTCTATACCAGTAAAAATTGCCCTGACAGTTTCTTCTCTCGTCATAGCCGGCTCCTTACTAAAATTTCTGGTTCCGCAGCGGACTTTTTTGTTAAGCACTCCTGCAATCTGTTCTTTTCCATTGATTCCAATATCTACAGGAATCGTGTCCGCCCCTATCTTCGCTGCCATTTTTCCTACGGATGATGCACCCTTTCCCATCTGCGCTGCTACTGCCGCTGTGACTTCCTGACCGGACTGGCTAATGCCTTCCTCTACAATTCCATTATCTGCGCACATGATGATGACAGCTTTTTTTGAAATATCAATTTCATCCGTACCTAAAATCGCGCCAATCTGTGCGGTGATCGTTTCAAATCTTCCCATCCCATCAAGAGGCTTGGCTATGGAATCCCAATTTTTCAATACCTTTTTGTATATTTTACAGTCTGGTTCCTGCAAATTAAGTTTCTTCAATGTTTCGTCTGTACGGTTATCTAATATGTGCCTCCCTGAGTATTCCATATATTTCCTCCATGTTTAGATATTCTGATAAGATATCTGCCAGCTTATCATACTGTTTCTCTTTAAAATCCTTATAATCAATGCAGGATTCAATGGATAATCCCTTATTTTCAGCCAATGCAGTCACAAGAGCGTTTGCAATCGCAGCCCTGTCAAATATCCCGTGAATATACGTTCCACATACATTTTTATTTCTTCCGGTCACAAACGCTTCTTCCATGTCAGATATCTCAAATTCATTGGAGAATACCCGCTATCCCCCATATGTATCTCATATCCATTAAACTCCAATCCTGAAAGCATGGAAAAAAAACCTTCCATTTTATTCACTGTACCATATACCTGACGGCGCACTTTTTCATGTTTCAGCCTTGTTGTAACAGGTAATAATCCCATTCCTTTCATGGTTCCGCCATTTTCCATTCCTTCCGGATCAGAAATATGCTCTCCCATCATCTGATACCCACCACAAATACCACAAACCGGTATATTTTCCGCCATTTTTATAACTGCTGCCTCCAGTCCTTCCCACGCATCCAGTCAAGGTCACTCATTGTATTCTTGCTGCCCGGTAAAAAGACCATATCCGGACATCCTAATTCCGCTGCTGATGCAACATAGCGAACAGACACCTCCGGTATCTGTTCAAACACATTAAAATCCGTAAAATTAGAAATTCTGGGATACCTGATGACTGCTATATCTATCTTTCTTTTTTCTTTTTTCTAAAGCGCTCTGTCAGACTGTCCTCATCCTCTAATTGTATATCCATATAGGGTACTACCCCTGTTACCGGAATACCTCCCTTTTCTTCCAGTATCTCAATGCCGGAATCAAGCAGTGAGCGGTCTCCCCTGAATTTATTAATAATCAGTCCTCTCACACGTTTCTTTTCCTCTTCCGTAAGCAGCAGCAGCGTTCCTAAAAGCTGTGCGAATACACCGCCCCTGTCAATATCGCCTGCCAGCAATACCGGAGCATCCACAATCTCTGCCAGTCCCATGTTGACAATATCATTCTCGCGTAAGTTTACCTCTGCCGGACTTCCAGCGCCTTCTATCACAATGATATCTGCCATTTCCTCTAACTTTCGGAAAGCTCTCTTAATATCCGGAATCAGCCCTCGTTTATAAGAAAAATATTCCCTCGCGCTCATATTGCCAAGAACCTGTCCATTTACAATTACCTGTGAACCTGTATGGTCTGTCGGCTTTAATAAAATCGGGTTCATGCAGACCAACGGAGTAATCCCTGCTGCTTCTGCCTGCATGACCTGAGCCCTTCCCATTTCAAGTCCTTCCTCTGTAACAAAAGAATTAAGCGCCATATTCTGGGACTTAAAAGGAGCTACTCTGTATCCATCCCGTTTCATTATCCTGCATAGTCCCGCTACCAAAAGACTCTTTCCCGCACCGGACATGGTTCCCTGAATCATAATAACCTTTGCCATAATTACCTCTCTGAATTACTAATCTGTTTCATATACGCAAGAAGCTTTTCATTTCCAATAAAGTCTTTTTCATTCATATCATATAATCGTTCGATAAAATCCGATTCAAAAATCTCTTCCGGCGTCCCATATCGTTCCACATACTCTCCTTTCAGGCAGAGTATTTTATCGGAAACAATCTTTGCCAGTTCCAATTCATGTAAGGACATAATAACCGTCAGTCCTTTTTTCTCCCTCATTTCCTGTAATAATAGCAAAAATTCAAGCTTATATTTGATATCCAGATAAGACGTTGGTTCATCTAATATCACAATTTCAGGCTCCTGACAGATTGCCCTCGCCAACATCACCCGTTGTTTTTGCCCATCGCTTATCTTGCCAAAGTCTTTTTCACTGATGTCTGTTATACGGGTAAGCCGCATCACTTCATCTACAATCCGCTCATCTTCTTCTGATAATATGCCAAACCATCCGGTATATGGATAACGCCCTGTTGCAACCATGTCTCTGCAGCTTTTCAGTTCTACCCTTACCCTCTCAGTAAACACTACGGACATTCTCTTTGCCAGTTCCTCTGCCTTCATTTCAGATAAATCATCTTCCCCAAGATATACCGCTCCGCCAAGCAGCCCAAGCTGCCCTGCAATACTTTTTAAAACGGTAGATTTACCCGCACCATTTGGTCCGATCAGGCATAGGATTTCCCCTTCCCGCAGTTTAATTTCCATATCCTTTATCAGTGGTTTGTTATCATACCCCACACACATCTTTTTCGTAGAAAAATAGTAGTTCTTCATGCTTTTCTCCCAAACGAAACATAGAAAATTTTAGGCGGTGTTCTTTAGCGCCTTAGATTTTCTTTTCGTTTTATTATCCAAAGCACCACTGGCGCACCGAAAATCGCCGTCACGGTGCTAATACTCAGTTCTGTTGGCGCAAGTATTGTTTTTGCAAGCAGATCACAAAACAGGCAAAAAGCACTTCCCCAACAAAACAGGCAGGTATCATCCAAATTGGATCTGTTGTATTCAGCAATTTCTTGACCAAATGCGGCACTGCAATTCCAACAAAAGAAATCGGTCCTGCAAATGCCACAATACATGCAGATAAAATACTGGAGAAAATTACAATACACACACGCAAAAGCCGTAAATTAACACCCACATTCCGCGCATAAACATCTCCCAACTGGTAAGCGCCAAGTGGCTTTGACATCAGAAAAACTGTCAAAGACGTGGCGGCAACCACAACGGTCATAACTTTTACGTTTTCCCATGTCATTCCCGAAAAACTTCCCCGTGACCAGTTGTGAAGATTTACAATATCCGCATCATTGGCAAAGGTAACTACTAATTCCGTGACCGCCGAGCAAATGTAACCTATCATAACTCCGCTGACTACCAGCATTGACATATTATGGATTCTATGGGACATCAAAAGTACAAAGCCCATAGATAGCATAGCTCCAATAAACGCAGCCAAAATCATAATTGCCGATGTCACCCTGACTCCCTTTCCCATGAGAAAAACCATTACAAGCGCCACCACCATTTTAGCCCGGAAGAAATTCCTAAAACAAACGGTCCTGCAATTGGATTATTGAAGAATGTTTGCAAAAGATATCCTGCAAGAGAAAGCGCACCTCCAAGAAGCAACACGGCTATCGCCCTCGGAAGCCTGATATCCCACAGAATCCTTGTTACCGTTCCATTACTTTCCTGCCCGCTAAATATTCTTGCCACATCCGGCAATGCGATTCTGACACTTCCAATACAAATATTTAATATAAAAAAAATCAAAACGCAGGCTCCAAGCAAAAAGAAAGCCGCAATTTTTCTATGTTTTCTGTTTTTATGCATCATAATCGCAGCCTTTCACTCTAAATGATAAAGATAGTTCATATCATCATTTTCTCCCTGTATCATCGCATGGATATCCTCAATGAAATATCCAATTGCAAGGGATTGCTGGTACATATCGTTTGTTGTACACCACACATTTCCATTCTCCACAGCCTTGAAATCCGCAAGCAGCTCACATTTATCAAGCAACTCCTCTACACTGGAAACACCTCCATCAATAGAGCTGTTATAAATCAGAAAATCTGCATCTTTTGCACTGGCATAAAATTCTTCGACCTGTATATTCATGGTAGAACGCTTTGTTTCAGGATCGCCTAAATTTTGAAAGATATAGTTTCCACCTGCAAGTTCTATCATCTTCGGAACATAATCAGAAGATTGGCGTACCTGTACCATACCATTGGAAGTAATGAAAAAGAAAGCTACTGTTTTATCTGTTCTCTCAGATGCACTTACTCTCTCAAGAATTGCTGTCTGATCCATAAATATCCTTTCTGCCTCCTCTTCCTTTCCAAGCAGCGCCCCATAAAATTTCACCCATTCTACCCTGCCAAGCGGATGTGACTCATAACTGGAATAGTCTATCATAACAGGGATTCCAAAGTTTTCCAGATTTTCCACTACTTCAGGCGAATGCGAAATCATCATATTTTCTATGGCAAGCGCACAATGATTTGAAACAAGCAATTCATAATCCGGCTTGCTGTATTTACCCGCATAAAGGATATTACCCTTTTGCATTTCCTCTCTGGCTGCTTCAATAAACCAGCCATCTTCCTTTTGCCCTGAAAAAGTAATAGAATTTAATCCATCCAATTCACTGAAAATATCCATCGCCGAAGATGCCACAAGATAGATGTCTTTCATCGGACGCCTAAGCACCACAATTTCTTTATCTAAAGTTTGCGGTACATCCCCATTTTCCGGTACAATCAAAAACTGCGTGCCATCCATTGTTATCGTAAGCAGGGTATAACCACCCTCATAATAATCAACTTTAAAATTTTCCGCATACTGTAACTCTAAGCTTCTCTCATAAACCAGTTCTTCTCCTGAATCCAGATCTGATATATCCAAATCCAACTCTGATTCTTCCCCTATATCTGCCATTACGTCAGAATCGGGAGAAGGACTGCCACAGCCATACAGCCATAGCAGCCCCACAAGAAGCAAAACATATGCCTTTTTTCTTCCTCTCATCTTATTCCCCATTTTTTTCTTATTCTTTGACCGCTGTATCTAAATGGAAAGTGAGTGTATATTCTATTTCATGAGGTTTACTCATCGCCACAGTGTCGCCGATAATATCCATTGGTTCATCAAATATAAGAACAGGAATCTCAAATATAGAATCGCCTTCCGTATTTACCGGCAGATATTTTTCTCCATTCACTATCATATAATCATAATTAGGGCTGTTCCACTGTACGGTTGCCATCGCTTTTCCGCCTGCCACGGTTACCGATACGGGAGACAAAATTTCTGCCTTTCCGCTTCCGCCTGCAAAGGTAATTCCCATGCTATATGTACCATCTTCCAAAGATACTTCATCATTCTCAAGCGGAACCGGATTGGAGACGCTGACCTTATGATCGTACCATTTTCCCTTTGTCCCAATAAGCGCCAGATCAAATTCGGTCTCCAGCATGGGAACAGGCACATCAAAACCATAAACTTCTTCTGTCATACCGTCACTGTATGTGACTGTATCTTCTGTCGGTAAAAGCAGCTCTGTGCCTTCTTCCGATGCATCTTCAGCCAGTCCGGGATAAAGATTTAAAATCTTTTTTGAACCAAGGGTAATATGTATTGTCATTTCCCCGTTCTCTACTGTCAGCGTTCCCTTGCCCTCGCAGGTTTCATTGACACGAAACATACTGCTGTCTGTCGTAAACTCTGCTGTATAAATCCCATCTGCCAACTCTGCTGTATCCTGATTCTGCTTATCTGTTTCATCACTTTCAGGTTCTTCCTCCGTTGGTTCTTCAGGCAATGTTTCCGTTACAATTTCTGATGATTCCTCTGTATCCTCTTCTACAGTAACATCTACCGCAGAATCTGATTCCTGCGCATTATTGTTATTTCCACAACCCCCAGACAACGTGACAGAGAGAAGCGCAATAGCAATTATTATATTCTTCTTCATGCTTCTCACCTGCCTGTTAATCTTTCATTACATCTGCCGTATGTTCTACATAAAGCTGCTGGATTGCCCCAATAGAACCAAGACCTTCAATCTGCACGTCCACGCTTTCAAAATATCCTGAAGCTTTGAACATGCTAATCCATGAATCCTCATCTTCTCCTGCCATGTCATTATTGGCATGGTCTCCTGCCACAACCATTAGTGGACGAAGGATTACCTTTGTATAGCCCGCCTGCTTCACAGCATCTATCACCGCTTCACAGGATGTTTCTTCCGGTTCCCCTTCCACTGTTCCGATAAATGCATTGACACAGCCGATGTCTGTCATTTGAGTCTGCATCTGGCTGTAGCTTACCTTTGCGGCATGAGAAGTGCCATGTCCCAGAAATACAAATGCCGTTCCGTCCTCCTGCGCTTCTGCCATGCTCCCATAACCTGCGTCCGCCACAGCTTCCGCAAGGATTGCTTCCGCTACCGCCGCCTTGTCCTCATTGACAACCGATGCATCCTTGCCGACCTCGCCGAGAAGCGGTTCTGCAACCTTTACTGTTTCAAACTGATCTTTGTATGATTCGACTGTTTCCATCAATTCATCATACTCCGCCCCATGCATCAGATGGGTAGGCTGTATTACCAAATTCTTTACCCCATTTGCCACTGCGCGTTCCAATGCCTGATCCATATTGTCAATGAACTCTCCGTCTCTCGCCTGCACATGGTTAATAATAATCTGTGCCGTAAAAGCCCTTCTTACAGACCAGTCAGGATTTGCCGCCTGTATTGCATCCTCTATGCCTTTGATATCTGCAACACGGCTGTTATTAAAAGATGTTCCGAAGCTGACTACCAGAATTTCCTTTTCTCCGATATCGTCCTGATTTCTCGGATTGTCTTTGGAAGCATCGCCTGTATCCCTGCCAAAATAATCAGGATCGGCTTCTTCCCCTTCCACCAGTTCTTTCTGGGCATCCGTCAGCGCATCCCATGCCGCTTTTGCCTGAGCGCACTGTGCATCAGTGTCTTCTGTTCTCTTTTGTACATAGATTGCATCAATCAATGCTGCAACTTCATCTGCCGCTGCCTGATCAGAAACAACGTCATCCCCTGTCTCCGATTCTGCACTCTTTGTATCTCCCTCCTCTGACTGTACGGTATTTTCCGCCGATGCCGGGGCATCTTTTGAACAGCCTGCCAGCGCCAGTGAGCAGGTCATAACACCAGTTAATAAAATAGCTACTAATTTCTTTTTCATTTTCTCCTCGCTTCCTTCCCTGTCGCTCTACAGGGATATTATTTTATTGTATATAAAAAATCCTCCACCATAATAACTACGGTAAAGGATTCATACACAAAATAAGCCTGCCAAATGCACTAAAATAAACAATCTTCCATCGTGCTTTCTGCAAGTTCAAAACGTACAACCAGTTACTCGTGGTTTGAAACAAATGTTTCTGTACAGCATTCAGGCAGGTCTCCCGGCTTATAGATCATCACATCAGCCGTCTTCCCAGGAAAGGATTTATTTAATTCCAGTGACATATCGGCTTCTACTCCCTAATTACGGTGACGAGTTCGTACAGGATTTGCACCTGTTTCCCTTTTCACCAAAACCAATGCTCATTTCCCACATTGTTCTGACACCTGTATACTATTTATTCAATTGTACAAAGTATAACACATTTTTTCCTAATGTCAATAACTGCAAATCAAATTTTTGTTACCAAAAACTTGTACTCAATTGCAAATTTAAATTCCACCCCTATATGGAATTTAAACCTGCAAATCTTCCTTCCCTCAATGATGGAATTTAATCTTTCCGAATTATCTGTTAAAATCCTTTCTATAAATATGACTGTTTCCTACCAGCAGGAAGGAAGTACTTATGAATAAACAAAAACATTTAACTCTTGATTCCCGAATTATCATTGAAACAAAGCTGAACGAAGGAGAAAGTTTTAAAGCTATCGGCAGACTATTAAATAAGGATTGCACAACCATCTCAAAGGAGGTGAAAAATCACATCTCTTTTGAAAAAAGCGGAGCCTACGGCAAATCTTTCAATGATTGTCTCTTGGCTTTCCAACGGAAATGCTTCGCTCAAAAGGTATGTCAGGAATGTACCTCTCGCAAAAATCGGTTTTGCTGGTCCTGTGGCAAATGTTCCTCTTCTTGTATTCTCTACGAACAATACGTTTGCCCTAAACTCTCCAAACCGCCTTATGTTTGTAATGGCTGCTCACAACGCAGTAAATGTTCCCTGGAGAAACATCTATACAAAGCCTCTTATGCTCAAAAAGAGTATGAACTGGTCAGAAGCGAATCCAGATCCGGTTTTGCCCTTTCAGAAAGTGAACTCAGACAGATAGACGACATTGTTTCGCCTCTTTTAATAAAAGGACAGTCTCTTCATCACATTGCTGTCCACCATGTAGATGCACTCATGAAATCTGAAAGAACTCTGTATGCCTATATAAACAATGGTCTTTTTACCGCCAGAAACATAGATATGCCAAGAACCGTCCGCATGCGTCCAAGAAAGAATGTTTCCCAAAATCTCAAGGTGGACAAAGCATGCCGCCTGGGACGTGATTTTTCCTGTTTCCAAACATATATGGAAGAACATCCCGATCTCTCTGTTCGTCAGATTGATTCTGTAGAAGGCATCAAAGGCGGTGCGGTTCTCCTCACCATACATTTCGTGGAACAGGGACTGCAGCTTGCTTTTCTCAGACAACACAATGACTCCCAGTCTGTGATCGATATTTTCAACCGGCTTTATCTGGAATTGCGTCCTGACATTTTTATGGAACTGTTCCCTGTTTTATTAGCAGACAATGGAAGTGAGTTTTCAAATCCTTCCGCCATTGAATTCGATGCTCAGGGAAATCCTCGCACAAAAATGTTTTATTGTGATGCCAGTGCACCTTATCAAAAAGCCAGTTGCGAAAACAATCATGAAATGATCCGGCGAATCATTCCGAAAGGTGAAGATATCGGTCAATATACGCAGGAACAGATTGATCTTATGATGAGCCATATCAATTCTTATACAAGGAAGAAGCTTGGAAATAAGAACCCGTATGAGATATTTGAATTTCAATACGGAAAGGAACTTTTGGATGTATTTCATCTGCAAAAGATTTCGGCAGATGATATCATCTTAAGCCCTGAACTATTAAAATAACCTCTAAAACATAGTCAAAAAGCTGGGCAGGAATCTATTACAGCCATCATCGCAGAATCTCCCCAGAGGTGGAATTTACTCCTCCCAAAAAATCAAACGTAAATTCGACTTCCGCTCAGCATGCAATAAAATACCCAAAACCACAGCTTTTACTTGTATTTTAACTCTGATTTTGGGTATTTCATATATTAAATCTCTATTTTTCTATATTTCGATTGAATTTAATTTTGCAAAGTGGAATTCACTTTTTCAATTGACCACCAAAAACTTGTTAAAACAATCCGAAAATTCGTCCATATCCATAAGTCAACTGCATATCGGTCATGACTGGCACTCGTTTCCATGCCAAGCTGCCTTCTGCCATTCTGCCTGAACAATTAAGATTGCTACAGTCAACGCAAATGCCTCTACACCTGACCTTATCATCCTGCGTAAGTTCTGCAATAAATGCAACACTCTTTTTCGGCAGCATACAAAAAGATGAATTACAGGTAATCAGCGGCGTAAGCGTTTTTAACAGCTCTGGCAGCATCTCCAAAGGAAAATTTTCCTCACTTCCAAGAAAATGATATTTTGCAACATGCCAATCCGTATTTTTCTGAATATAGCAGTTATAAGCGGCATATCCCTGCAATAGAAGTTCGCCTGCCAGTACCTCAATCATATAGCTATGTGACAACATTTCTCTTTCGCTATATCTTTCCTGCAAACAATCTATACCATTACCTAAAGACATAACAACTTGTTCATATATCACGCTGCACGATTCACTTTGATGCTTATTTTCACTGGAATATACGCTTTTCTCCCAAATGGCTTCTTCACGCATCAATGGCAGCATTTCTTCAGCCACTGCTTGAAATTCACGTGCTTGTGTTTCATCGTAATGGAATTTTTTGCGTACTTTCTCTAAAAAAACCGGAGATAAAAATTTATCCAATACTTCTGAAAAAAACGCTGCCATTTGATCCCCTCCTATTTTTTCGTAATTATTTTAAATCTAAATGAAACCCTACGGACACAATAAACATAATATTTGAATTATATCATAACCGAACAAATTTTGTATGCCTTTTAAGAAATATTCCCTTCTGATTATTTTTTCTGTGTTTTATGGTCTTTACCCTGACTAAAAACAAGTTTTTCTTTGCTACCTCGCCCCTTTATCCTTCTGCCTTGCCTGATGCTCTCGTCTGCTTTCCCTTTCTTTTACCTCGTGCTGTTTCTGTCTAAGCCGTTCTTTTATGCTCATGATATCGTTCACTTTTTCTCCGTAAATTTTGTCATACTCCGCGCGAGCTGCCTGATATTCAAGATTCTCACTCTTTGCCGCATTCAGTTCCTTATTGAATGCCTGAACAGAGTCAAAGTTATATTCTTTCACGATGGATGAAAGCCGCTTTTTCATGTTGGTAATCTGGTTGTCGATACTGTCAATCTCCTGCTGTAATTCCTTCCGTCTGCCGCCCTTGAAGATACCCGTACATTCGGATAATTCCTTTTTCAGCTTATCACGCTTTTTCTCACGCTCAAAAATTGCTTTATTCTGCTCTTTGAGCTTACTGTCAATCTCTTTCAGACGGGGATATTTACTTGCGAGTATGGAAGGTTTTGGTTGAGGCGGTCTTTCTGTTTCCAACCTATTTGTTTCGGCAGGAACAGATTTTTGTTCTGCTTTTATCTGTTCGATTATAGATTTTTTGACTGCGACAGTATTTTTCTGCTGTGACTGTTCTGCTTTATTCTGCATATCCGTTTCTTGACGCAGATTAACAGAAAATGGTATCTTTTTCTTTTCCTGCTGAGTCGCCGAACCAGCTTTTACATGGGCATGACTTTCCATTTCTTTTGGTATTTCCTTTATGGCATCAACAGCTTTATCAATAACTTTTTCCGCTATATCCATTACCTTTTGCATAGCTTTTATAATCAAACACTCTAATAATAAAATCGCCGCCCTGACAATAGCCCTGAACAGCTCCGGCTTGTTACCGTTCTGCTCCACAGATTCCTTTACCTTTTCCGTGATTTCTGTCTTTTTCAGTTCCACAACCTCCGTTTCGGATACGCCGCTTACAATAGCGCGGTCAACAGCCCTGTTCCATTCCATGCGGATTTCATTGTCTGCTTTTATCGCCTCCGCTTTGGGATTATTTTTACCGACTTTCTTTGTGGCAAGGTACGGACCGTTTTTATCAAATATGCTGAGCCTGTCCTTATCGTCAATCACCATCTGGTTGATCAGATCCGTATAAAATACTTTCGCCTCGTCCAGAAAGGATTCCTGCTTGAAACGGCTGTCCTTTATGGTAAAAATCTTACGCTCGTACACTTCGCCTTTTTTGATGATTTTACAGCCTTTGCGGATATTCCCGTCACTGTCAAGTATCTCCTTCTTTGTCCGCACATGACGCCCCTGCTCGTCATAGAAGATATTGCGGGTGGCAGTCTTTTCTTCCGGCTGGTCTAACCGCTTCCTCTCCGCAAATATCATATGGATATGCAGGTTTGTTTTCCGTTTATTGTGGTGGAGCGCGGCAAAACATTCCACACCGTACTTTTCCTTAAACTCATCAACCATTTTTTTTCAGCAGATAATCATGGTCATAGCTGATAAAACTCTCCGGCAGGGCAATCATCAGCTCTCTTGCCTCAATACATTTTCCATTCGTCCCGCTTTTTTCAAATTCTTCCTGATTGCACTTGGCAAGTTCCCGCCAGAATGCCCTGTCCGGTTCTGTTGTATAGACTTCATACAGATGCTCCTGTTTGGCGTGGCTTGAAATATAAGTGATGCGCCCCGATAAGTCATGCAGTTTTGCCATTTCTATAAATGAATTTCTCCTCATATGCGATTTTCCTTTCTTTTGGCAGATACTCTGCCGCCGCAGATTTTTGTGAGCAGTCATTATCAGACGTCTGTCTGCGAACCGATATCCGGATACGGGCAGTTTACGGCTGTCGCTTTCTGACAGCCGCATAGGGGCTTCGTTTTATGAAGTCCCTATGACGATGCTGCACATCTGCCCTGAAATGTAGCCGTAAGCAGCATCGCCATTCATGCGCCCGTCCTCTGGGCGGTATGGATAAATACAGTCCGGCTCTTTCGGACTGTAAATTTGCGCAGGCGCAAATTTGCCCCCTGCAAGGGCGAAATCCCCGGAGTACAAAACGAAGTTTTGTGCGTAGGGTGTATTTCGCTCTCAAACGCCGAGGGCTTAGGGAAGGGCTTACGCCCTCCCCGGAAATTAGTTCCTGACACTCCTCGAACCACTCCAAAGCAGTTCGTAGAGCAGATGCTTTACAGACATCAAAAAAACCGCCTGCCAGAAAACTGGTATTCCAGCTTCAAAAACAGACGGCTACATTTACGCCTTTATTTGCAGCCTTCCGACTGCTCTTTGCCCTTATTTTGCGGGCTTAAATGCCCGCCCTTTATTATGCAGCCTTATATGGCTGCCCTTTTGTCCTTATTTTGTAGCCTTTCGGCTACCTTTGTCGGTCTTTTATGAAAATATGGATGCATTTATGCTCTGATGTGAAAAAATCCACAAAAATAAGGCTACAGTAAACCTGATTACCATAGCCCTACTCTGCAACTATATTAAAATGCATCAAAATCAATCAAGTCATTGTCCGGTGGGTCTGTGGCATTCTCTGATACAGCTTCTTCCTGCACATCCCCTGCATTCTGCATCGCTGCTTCCATATCTGCAGGATTAGAAACAATGGGAGAAACTGCCCCGCCCATTACTGCATTTCCGTTATTCGTACCGTTTGCTGATGCCTGACCATACACCATGCCGCCTTGCGTCGCTGGGTATGCACCCATAGGAACAGATAAGGGAAAAAACTGCATCTGTGCCATATACATCCCAAAAAGCGCCGGGAGATTGGACATCACTTTCTTTTTCCACCATTTCCACGATGCGATCCGCAAAAGCGTCCTCTTTCTCCCTTGTTTCCAGATAAGGATCACACTTTTACCGCCACACAGCGGTCATAATAATTATTGACTGCTTCTATCACAAATCTGTTCTGTGACTTAAACATCTGCCGTACCTGTGGGGAGTGCAGGAGTTCCCATGCCCTGCACTCATCCCCTCTCTCCATGTTGAAACGGATATTGTGGTTTTTTATTCTTCATTCAGACACATCTCCTTATCCGGCGGAAGCCATCAATTTCTGCCTGCGGAGTTTCATATAGCAGAAATATTCATAGCCTTTGGCGTTTGCTCGTATATCATGGTTAAAGGCAACATTGTCACTGTCATAATCCCCGACAAGCTCCACAATCTTTGCGCCGCCGCCCATGATATACAGTTTCATAAGGTTCGGATTATAACCGTGTGCTTTCAGTTCCGCAAATATCTTATCCACATAGCTCTTTGCCGCTTTTTCCATAAGCTGCTGGTATTCCCCGCCCACTTTTATATCACCATAACGCAGATAATTCTCGATAATCTCTGCCGGAAGTTCCTCCGCTTTCCTGTCCAGTATAAGATTGCGGATCGCCATATAACATTCATTCGCCCCCAGCTTTACCGTCCACGACTTGCTTTCGCTCGCCTTGCCGTTGTTGAGTATCATCACATTCATCGTCCCGTTGCCGATATCCGCTATCATGCATCCCCTTAAAATCCGGCAGGCTCTCCGCTACCGCCGCATAACACTGCGGCATGACCGTACAGTCCGCGATGTCAACCGTATATCGTTTACCTGCATATTTGTAATCTACATGGCGGTTCTGCATCATATATTCACGGAAGGAATCCCTCTGTGCCTGCACCCATTTTAACGGAAGCCCTACCGCAAGATGTATCTTTGCAGCCGATAATCCTCTCGCTTTCAGCTCCTTTGCAATGGCGGCAAGAGTAAGAATATAATTATCGTCATCCAGGCTTTTCTCCGCAACAAAATCCTTGTGTCCCTCGCCTATGGTGTAATAGCTCCTTCATATTCCAGATAGTCTCTTGTAAAGACAGGCGGCTGACTGCTCCTGCTCACGGAAGTCGGGAAACAGCACCTTGCCGTCTTATAATTCCCATAGCCTGCATCCACTCCTAAAATAATTGTCCCGTTCATGTTTGTAATCTCTAAGTTTTGCCATATCAAAATCCTCACTTTCATGCTTGTTGTTATTATCAAACTATCTGCCATATTTTGCTTTCACTTCCTCTTTGGTCGGAAGGCTGCTCTCTACAATAATCTTGTTTTCCCCTGCTACCATAGCTGCAACCTGTTCCGTACCGTCCGTATGCAGGAGTCCGTCCGCTGATGCTTCCGCCTCCGCCATCTGTTTCTGTTTGTCCGCCTCCCTTGCTCCTTCAATCACACGCCGGATTTCCGGTCTGTGCTTTTTACGGTATTCTTTCATGTAGGCACGGCTGTATGCACGGCGTTTCGCTTCTTTTCCTCCGCCGCCATTTCTTCCTCAGAAAGCTCCTGCACCGGAAGCTCCACCTTCCCGATATAATTTAAGAAAATCTCGATCTCCTGCACACGTTCTCCGTCGATTTCCTCTATTTTATGCACCATGACCTTATCAACAAATTCATTCACAATGGCGGGCGTGAGTTCCTGAATGTCGGTGTACTTGCGGACAAGGGAAAGAAATTCCTCCGTCCTGTCCGTGTCATCCTCAACTGTGCAAGTTTTTCACGGATTTCCTGCATGGAGATTTCAAGCTCCTGCTGTTCCTTCTCATAATCGGAAGAAAGCATTTCATACCGTCTGTCCGGCAGCTTCCCCATTGCGTTGTCCTCATACACCTTTTT
>PDYJ01000833.1_pt1 | contig 17627 bp, 19 predicted proteins | sample 1430841 | NCBI WGS metagenome assembly PDYJ01 (sample SAMN07237672, study PRJNA390542) | Gut metagenome, whole genome shotgun sequencing project. | isolation source: fecal pellets | host: Mus musculus | place: USA: New York, NY | collected 2016-10 | reverse complement strand
TTTGGCGGACAGATCACTAATGGTGGCGTCTTTTTAGAAGATCAGCCCCTCGAACAGATCGTGCCCTTTGAGCGAGCTAAACGTATCGGTATGCTATTTCAAGATCCTGACAAACGCTTTTGCATGGCGACTTTAGACCAACAATTGACCTTTGTCCTTGAAAATTTACAACTACCAGCTGATCAGATCACCGCCAAAAAACAACATATCTTGCAAGAATTAGAACTAACTTCGCTCAAAGATCGTCAACTCTCTACGCTGTCAGGTGGGCAAAAACAACAAGCGGCCCTCGCCTGTGTACTGGCAACTGAAAGTGAGATCATCTTACTCGATGAACCCTTTGCTAACGTTGATCCGACCAGTAAAAATAAACTGCTAAAGCTATTATTGAAATTAAAAAAACAAGGCAAGACTTTTATCATCGCTGATCATGATCCTAGTGGCTACCAAGACTTACTTGATTTTGCCTATCGCTTCAATGCTGATCACAGTCGACTCATCAAGTTTAACTTGAGTAGATCAACGTTGGCCAGCCCTGTACCTTTACGTTGGCAACCATTAAAACCCGGGAAATTGACTTGGAAACAGCTCAGTTTAACTCGAGGCAACAAGCTATTGCTAAAACCGCATGATCTTACACTTCCAAAAGGACAACTCGGGCTGTTGAGCGGGGCAAATGGGGTAGGTAAATCGAGTTTATTTCAAGCGCTTTGTACCCTTATCCCCTATCAAGGAAATTTGAGTTATGCTGGGCAACGTCCATCCCGTTTTTTCAAACAACGTTGGGCAAAAAAAGTCGGGCTTATGCTTCAAGAAGCGAGTGCGCAATTTAGTTGTGCGACCGTTCAAGAAGAACTCGCCCTTGTCAGTCAAAACACTTTAGCGCCCCACTATTGGACTAAAGAGCGATTCTTTTATGCAAAACAGGCCCTTGGATTAACTGAACTTGCGCACCACTCTGTTTACCAACTCTCCGGTGGCCAACAACAAAAACTCCAATTTTTAAGCGTTTTAGCGATGGGACAACCGGTCTTGCTTTTAGATGAGCCCTTCGCCAATCTCGATCAAGCTAGTATCCAAACTTGCTTGACTTTGCTCAAAGACAGTTGCCACGCTGAGCAGACCACTGTCTTATTGACTTCGCATCAACGCGTAGGGATCACTGAACATTTGGACTATGAACTTATTTTGGAAGAACAGACGCTAAAGCTAGGGGGATACCAAACTTGACAAAATTCCGCTTAAATCCTACGATCCAAGTCATCCTCATGTTCGGACTAGGGATATTGCTCGCTTTTAACCATGTTTTATGGCTAAATATCACTCTTTGTGCTCTGTGTTTGCTCTATCTTTGCTAGTCAACGAGTAGCTTTCAAAAAGCTTGGGCTTATCTTATTGATCAGCTTGCCCTCGCATGTGGAACTTGGTGGTCTTTTATCGCCTTTAGTCAAACAAACGCTTGGGCCAATGCAGCTCTATACACCAGTCGCCTCTTTTGCTATTTATTGTTAGGCTGTTGTCTACTTTTGACTGCGAGTTTAGAGGAGATCTTATTTAGCTTAGTCTTACATCTCAAGCTCTCCCAGACCTTTGTTTATGGCTTTTTAGCCGCTGCTAACATGGTCAACGCTTTACAAAAGCAACTCCGCTCGATGCGTTATGCTGCTTTGAACAAACAACAGCCTTATCATTTTTATACCCCCGCACTCTACCTAAAATTGATCGTAACTTCCATCCAATGGTCTGATGCACTAGCGCAAGCAATGCGGGTCCAAGGCTTTTTAGAGGGCTATCCGCGAACTTTTAGCTTTCAAGATCACCTACCTAAATGGCAATGGGGCTTAGCTGTGATGCTCATCGTTTTATATGGCTTTTTAGCTTTTTTAAATTAAATCCAAATGAGTTTGTGAGTTAATTACTTTAAATAATGGGAACACTATGATGCAACAAACACATCAGGGTGTTCCCTTTGTTATTTACTAGACGTTATTTCCACTATGATAGCTCATCACTTCACAAACTAAAGCGTTTACATTGGGTACTAGTTAGCTTATGATAGTAATGGATCTAACTATATGAAAGGGGTTTACCTCATTATGGAAAAAACGTTGATCATCAACTCTGGTAGTTCTAGCTTAAAATTCAAATTATTTGCGATCCCCACCGAAGATGTTTTAGCAAGCGGGCTGATCGATCGGATCTCGATCAAAGGTTCTAGCGTGACCGTCAAGTATAACGGGCAAAAATATCACCAAGAACTGCGATCCCAGATCATTCTTTTGCTGTCGATCTCTTGTTGAAACTTTTGGTCGAACTCCATTTGATCAAAGACCTAAACGAGATCACCGCAGTCGGCCATCGTGTTGTAGCTGGGGGCGAATACTTCGATCATTCCGTCGTTATCGACGATGATGTGATCCAAAAGATCGCTGAGCTCAGTGACTTAGCTCGTTTACACAATCCGGCTAATCTTTTAGGTATCAAAGTCTTCAAAAAACTTTTGCCAAATGCTTTAGCTGTCGCTTCCTTTGATACCGCCTATCATCATTCGATCCCAGAAAAAAATTATCTCTACAGTGTACCCTTTGAATGGTACGAAAAATATGGCGTTCGACGCTATGGAGCTCACGGGATCAGTCACCGCTATGTCGCGCGCCAAGCTGCTTCGCTGATGAACAAACCACTCAAAGAGCTCAAGTTGATCACTTGTCATTTGGGAGCTGGTTCTTCTTTATGTGCGGTCAAAGATGGCAAGTCCTTTGATACGACGATGGGGTTCACACCACTGACTGGAGTCACAATGGCTACTCGTTCAGGTGACGTTGATGTCGAGTTAGTCACCTACATGATGAAAAAACTAAATATCACCGATCCAGAAGAAATGATCTCGATCTTGACGAGACACTCTGGACTTTTAGGGATCTCGGGCATCTCATCTGATATGCGAGACGTCATCGCTGCTAAAGATGCCGGCAACAAACGCGCTCAGATCGCCGTTACGCTCTTTGTCAAAAATATCGTACGCTATATCGGGCAATACTACGCCGAAATGAAAGGCTTGGATGGGATCGTCTTTACCGCTGGGATCGGAGAAAATTCTGATGTGATCAGAAAGTTAGTCTGTGACGAACTCGAATTCATGGGCGTCAAACTAGATGATACGCTCAATTCTAAGGGCGAAGAAGGCTTTATCACTAAACCTGACTCTAAGATCGCTGCTTTGTTAGTTCCGACTGATGAAGAATTGATGATCTCACGGGATATCGAAGTGATCAAGCTCCAAGAACAAAAAGAAATTTCAAGCAAAAAGCCTTTATTATAGGCATTTGTTCCGCAAATTTTATTTTTGGTACGTTCCAATATTTAAAATGGTTGACATCTCCCGAGAAAACGTTATTATAGAAGTGTAGAAAAAATTAACAAAGGAGATCTCGCCATGACTGTAGATTACTCATCTAAAGAATATTTAAACAAACTTGATGCTTACTGGCGTGCCGCTAACTATGTTTCTGTAGGGCAACTTTACTTAAAAGATAACCCATTATTACGTCGCCCACTTGAAGCATCTGACGTAAAAGTCAAACCGATCGGCCACTGGGGTACGATCGCGGGCCAAAACTTTATCTATGCTCACTTGAACCGTGTTATCAACAAATATGATCTTGATATGTTCTATATCGAAGGTCCAGGTCACGGTGGTCAAGTTATGGTTTCTAACTCATATCTTGATGGTAGTTATACTGAACTTTTCCCAGAGATCACGCAAGATGTTGCAGGTATGAAGAAACTCTTCAAGCGCTTCTCATTCCCAGGTGGGGTCGCTTCCCACGCTGCTCCTGAAACACCAGGCTCGATCCATGAAGGTGGCGAATTGGGTACTCGATCTCCCACGCAACTGGGGCTGTCTTAGATAATCCTGACCTGATCGTTGCTGCTGTTGTTGGTGACGGTGAAGCTGAAACCGGTCCGTTAGCTGCTTCTTGGATGTCAAACAAGTTCATCAACCCTGTAAATGACGGGGCTGTGTTACCGATCTTAAACTTAAATGGCTTTAAGATCTCCAACCCAACGATCTTGTCACGTGAATCAAATGAAAACTTACGCAAATATTTCGAAGGGCTTGGCTGGGATCCGATCTTTGTTGAAGGTACTGACCCTGAAAAGATGCACCCAGAAATGGCTGCTGGCTTAGATAAAGCTATCGAAAAGATCAAATCGATCCAAGAAAATGCACGCAAGAACAATGACAATTCATTACCTGTATGGCCAATGATCGTCTTCCGTGCCCTAAAGGTTGGACTGGTCCAAAAGAATGGGATGGTAAGCCGATCGAAGACTCCTTTAGAGCTCATCAAATTCCGATCCCAGTTGACCAAAATGATATGCAACATGCTGATGCTTTGGTCGAATGGTTAGAAAGCTATCGCCCAGAAGAACTATTTGATAAAAAAGGTGCTTTGATCCCTGAATTGGCTGAATTGACACCTAAAGGCAACAAACGAATGGCAATGAACCCACATACAAATCCAGGTTCGTTGATCCGTGATCTAGCGTTACCTGATTTCCGCAACTATGCTGTGGATACAACAACTCCAGGTAAGAATAAAGAACAAGATATGACGGTTTTAGGTCGTTATCTTGAAGATGTCGTTAAATTAAACGCTGCCAACAAGAACTTCCGCATCTTTGGACCTGACGAAACGATGTCTAACCGTTTAGCCCCACTCTTCAAAGAAACAAACCGTCAATGGATGTTAGATATCAAAGAACCTAACGATGAATTTATGGCACCACAAGGCCGGATCATCGACTCACAATTATCTGAACACCAAGATGAAGGCTTCTTAGAAGGTTACGTCTTGACTGGACGCCACGGTTTCTTTGCCTCATACGAAGCTTTCTTACGTGTCGTTGACTCCATGTTGACCCAACACTTCAAGTGGTTGCGCAAAGCTAAAGAAATTCCTTGGCGAACAGAAGTGCCTTCTTTAAACGTAGTGGCTACTTCAACAGTATTCCAACAAGACCACAATGGTTACACTCACCAAGATCCAGGTCTTTTAGGTCACTTAGCTGATAAGAAACCTGAATTTATCCGTGAATACTTGCCAGCTGATGCAAACTCCTTGTTGGCCGTCTTTGACAAAGTCCTAAATGACCGTGACAAGATCAACTTGATTGTTTCATCTAAGCACCCACGTGAACAATTCTACTCAGCTGCTGAAGCTAAAGAATTAGTTGACAAGGGGCTTAAGATCATCGATTGGGCTTCGACCGATCAAAACGCTGAGCCTGATGTCGTCTTTGCAGCTGCAGGGACAGAACCTAACTTGGAGACCTTGGCTGCGATCTCGATCTTGCATGAAAAATTACCTGACCTCAAGATCCGCTTCATCAATGTTGTTGACTTGTTGAAACTCAGAAGCCCTAAAGTTGACCCACGTGGTTTGAGCGATGATGAATTTGATATGTACTTCACTAAAGACAAGCCGATCGTCTTTGCCTTCCACGGCTTTGAAGGTTTGATCCGTGATATCTTCTTTGATCGCCACAACCACAATCTAAAGATCCATGGTTACCGTGAAAATGGTGACATCACAACACCATTTGACATGCGTGTCCTAAACCAAATGGATCGTTTTGACTTAGTGAAATCAGCTGTCTTGAGCTTGCCTGAGCCAGACAAGTACGGCGAATTAGTTGCTGAAATGGACAGCATCATTGCAAAACATCACCAATACATTCGTGATGAAGGTACTGACCTACCTGAAGTCGAAGCTTGGGAATGGAAACCGTTAAACAAGTAATTTTGATACTAAACGAAAAAGTCCTGTTTTCAGGGCTTTTTTCTTTACTTTCAAATCGAGCTTGCACTAGAATTTAAGCAGAAATGGGGGAATTTATCATGACAACTATCTATTGTGTACGTCACGGGCAAAGCGAGGCTAATTTAGCGCAGATCATGCAAGGTAGCAAGATCGACACACCACTGACCAAACTCGGAAAACAACAAGCTTTAGCTGCTAAAGCCAAACTAGCTACCGTAAGTTTTGATGCAGTCTATGCCAGTCCGCTCAAACGTGCCGTCCAAACCGCTAAACTCATCAGCTCAGCTACCCCAACTTTAGATGACCGGTTAGTCGAGTTTGACTACGGGACTTGGGATGGTCAACTTTTGTCCGACCTTTATACCCAATATCCAACGTATTTTGATGAGCATCGCAACTTATTACCTAACTCATGGGAAGTTTCCGGGGGACCGACCTATGCGCAAGTTACTGCCAAACTTGAAAGTTTTTTAGCTGAAGTTACTAAAAAGCATCCCGACCAGACGCTTTTAGTCGTCAGCCACGGTTTTACACTCAAATTACTGGCAGCATTACTTTTAGATATCAGAAATTTGCAAAACCTAAGCGAACCAGCTAATGCCTCGCTCACTAAATTACTTGGTGACCCCGCCACTAAGACCCTGGTCTATTACGGAAAGTAGGTGCTAAGCTATGCAACGCTTTAAAGCTCTAGTTCAAGCCCAAACTACCTTACTGACCATCTTGCCCTTGCTCTTGGGCACGATCATGGCAGCTTATCATTATCACCACGTAAATCTCGGTGAGACTTTCTTGTTGATGCTTTCGGCGATCTGCTTTCATTTAGCGGTCAATGGGCATAACCAATTAAGTGACTATCGCCGTTACCAAAACTCGACCACGGTACAAGATAGCACTAATAACATTATCAAACGCTTTGCGATCTCGATTCCATGGGCCTATAGCGTATTGGGCATCTTGTTGCTTATCTTTTTGATCAGCGGCCTGTATCTCGCCTACTTAAGTGGATGGCCACTATTATTGCTAGGAGGAGTGAGTTTTTTAGTCGGCTATTGTTATTCTGGTGGCCCTATCCACTACTCAAAACCCTTTAGGCGAGCTTTCATCAGGTTTAGCAATGGGTTTAAATATTTCTTGCTCGGAGTTTATATCAATATCTATAATGCCCCGACCTACGATAATTGGTTTTGTCTAACAGGAAGCATCGTCTCCTTGCCGGCTGTCTTTACGATCGCTAACATCATGCTGGCCAATAATATCTGCGACAAAGATGAAGATGTTGTGATCGGACGTAAAACACTTGCCTATTATCTAGGCACCAAGCACAGTTTGACTTTATTGCAAATTAATTATGTTTTTAGCTATCTGGGACTGATCCTAAGCGCGATCCTCGGTTATCTACCCTGGCTTATTTTGTTGTCTCTCTTCACGGTCAAAAGTGACTATCAGCTAGTCCAAGGCTTTGTCAAAGCACCCAATAAAGTCACAACTTTTCCGCGTAATGTTTTGATGTTTCATAAGATCGTCGGTCTCGAAGTTATCTTAGGCTTACTTGGTTTGTTGCTGTGATGAAAGGATAGTTAAAATGCTGCTCTAAGTTACCGTGTTTAATAAAGCAAATAGGCAAGTAGCGCCTTAGCCCAGCCGCTACTTGCCTATTTACAGTGCTGACTGCATTAGCCCACACTTTTATATCTTAACTTTATTCAACAACAATGAACTACCGACAACTGAGATCGAGCTAAAGGCCATTGCTAGACCGGCTAATTCTGGGCTAAGCGTCAAGCCCCAAGCCATAAAGACACCAGCTGCGATCGGGATTCCGACCACATTATAGATCAATGCCCAAAACAAATTCAATTTGATCCGTTGGAAGGTCTTTTGACTTAGCTTCAAAGCTTTAACGACACCCATGAGATCATTTTGGACTAAAACGATCCCGCCAGCTTCGATCGCAATATCAGAACCAGCTCCCATTGCGATCCCGACATCTGCAGTCGTCAAAGCAAGGCGCATCGTTGATCCCATCCCCAACAAAGGCAGTTTTGCCTTGTTTTTGTTCTTGTTCGATGTAATTTGCTTTTTCTTGCGGTAAGACCCCAGCAATAACTTCATCGATCCCAACTTCTTTAGCGATCGCTTGAGCTGCTCGTTCATTATCACCTGTCAACATCACGGTCTTTAAGCCCTGAGCTTGCAATAATGCCAAAGCCTGCTTAGAAGTCGGTTTGGGGCATCTTGAATAGCGATCATACCAATAACTTTATCCGCTAAGCCAACTAGGGAAACGGTTTTGCCTTGAGCTTGTAATTTATGGAGCGTTTGTTGTTGCTCGCTGGTCAATTTAGCATTACCCAAGAGACGTTCATTTCCGATAAAGGCTATCTGATCTTCAACTTTGGCAGTACCCCCATCCCTTTTTGGCTTTAAAGTCAGTCACTGGACTTAATGGTAACTGTTCTTGTTCTGCTTGTTTTAAGATCGCTTGGGCTAATGGGTGTTCTGAAGTAGCTTCTAAACTAGCTGCCACCGTCAAAACTTCTCGGCTGTTTGCACCGACCACATCCGTTACGACCGGTTTTCCTTCAGTGATCGTCCCCGTTTTATCTAAGACGATCGTTCTTAATTGATCAACTAACTCTAAAACTTCACCATTTTTGATCAAAACGCCCATTTTAGCGCTCCGACCTGTTCCGACCATCAAAGCTGTTGGCGTCGCTAATCCCAGCGCACACGGACAAGCGATCACGATCACAGCGATCGCGTAGAGCAGAGCTGTGATCGCACTTGCACCTAAAAAGACGTACCAAACGACATAAGTTACGATCGCTAAGATCATTACTAACGGGACAAAATAATTTGAGATCTTGTCCGTTAATTTTTGGATCGGTGCATGACTGGTCTGAGCTTTTTTGACCAATTCAACGATCTGAGCTAGTAAAGTTTCTGCACCAACTTTTTTAGCTTCAAACACCAAAGTTCCATCGGTATTTAACGTTGACCCGATAACTGGTTCACCCTTTGTTTTTTCAACTGGCATACTTTCTCCAGTCACCATCGATTCATCAACTAAAGAATCGCCCTTAACGACGATGCCATCAACTGCGATCTTTTCTCCTGGCTTGACTAAGATCAGATCACCAACTTTAACTTGATCTAACGGTATTTTGACCGGTTTACCAGCTTGCAATATCGTTGCTTCTTTAGCTTGCAGATCGAGGAGCTTTTCGACAGCACTCGAAGCATTGTTGCGCATTCTTTCTTCAAAAACTTGCCCTAATAAGACAAAGACCGTGATGAAAGCGGCACTTTCAAAGTACACTGGACGCCCCGTTGCCATCGCAAAAATACTATAAAAATATGCAACTGCCGTCCCTAAGCCACCAATGTGTCCATATTGGCATTATGATGCTTAAAAGCTGCATACGCACTACGCCAAAATGGATAAGCAGCGAAAGCCATGATCAGCGTCGTTGTGAGCAGTGCGATCCAATTGTATCCAGGTAGCATTACACCAAAGGGCATCAAGATCATATCTACCAACATCGGTAGCGATAAAACTAAGGCAAGCCAAAAACGTTTTTGATATGACATCATTTAACGACCACCTTCCCATGAAACATGTTCATTCCACAAGCATAATTGAATTCACCCGCCTTGTGCGTATCGATCTTGATCGCATGGTCTTGATCTTTTGGCAAAGTCTCATTGATCCCAAAGTCTTCAAAGACGACCTTTTCCAAACATGCTGATGGATCTTTACGTTCAAAAACTATCTCAGCTGGGACATCCTTTTTCAAAACGACCGTGTTTGGCGTATACCCCCCATCAACTACAACTTTTACTTTTTGCAAATTTTTGTCTTTCATCGTTGCACTTACCTCTTTTTGCTCATGTTTGCCAAAGAACCACCAACTGATAAATCCGATCAAAGCTACTGCTACAACTAGTGTCAATGCTTGTGCCATTTATTTCTCCCTCTTTCGTTTACATTTGTAATCACAACTATATAATACACCTTAGTTTACAAATGTCAACAAAAAAGTTCAGCCTCCTTGCGACTGAACTTTCACCTATTATTTATTTTGCCAACGTAAGCAGTAACGCTGCTTCTAAACCGCTGATCGTTAAAAACAACAAAAATGAGACCACACTTGATCACAATGATCCCGCCAAACTCGCTGGTCCCGTAACATTGACAAAGGTCTGCCACCGATTTGCTGCCAGCACATCTAGTACTTGATACATCGTAGGAGAGATCTGCTTGACTGCATCCCGGACCCCGATGATGATCTGAAAGACGATGATCAAAGTGATCGTAATGATCTTTGAGGCATTGCCTAAGCCGCTAGCAACATGATCACAGGCAATAAAGCGATCTTTGGGATCGGATACGTAAAATACACTAAAGGTTCAAATAAAGCTCCGAATTTAGGCAAACGGACACTCATGATCCCTAATGGAACACCGATAAGCGTCGCAAACACTAAACTCAGCGCCAACCGATATAAACTAAAGTAGATATTCCACCATAGATCCATATTCAGCAAGTGTGGAAAATACATATATACAGCCCAAGGTGTCGGTAAAATTGGCCGATCCACGAGCCAAGCCCCAAGTGCCCACAAAACATGCAAGATGAGCACAGCATACAGTAATTGCAGTCCGCGTTTTACCATAATGTTGACACCAACCTTTCTAATTTCGTCAAAGCCGGCGTCAAGATCTCTGGGTGATCGCGTTTAGCAAACGTGATCGCTTGAAGAGGATTTTTAATTAAACGTGGCTGGTCTTTGGTCAAGATCAAGATCTGGTCACTGAGTTGTAAAGCTTCTTTTAGATCATGCGTGACCATTAATGTCGTCACTGGACTTTGTTGCCACTGTGCTAAAAACAACTGTTGGGCTCGGCGCTTGATCACTGTATCTAAAGCTGAAAAAGCTTCATCCAACAATAATAGCTCAGGTGTCAAGGCAAAGGCCCGCGCTAAGGCCACCCGTTGCTTTTGTCCCCCAGAAAGCTGACTGGGATAACGCATTAAAACGTCTGTCAATTCCAAAGTCTCACACAGCTGCTGTATTTTTTTATTATCTAGCTTTTGTCCTTTGAGCTTAGCCCCTAGTTCGATGTTTTGTATGACACGTTTCCAAGGTAATAAGCCATAATCTTGGGGCACTAGTGCGAGTGTTGCTTGTTTAGGCGTGACTGGTCTAGCATTTAAATAGATCTCACCACTATGAGGTAGTAAGCCTGCGATCGCATTTAAAAGCGTTGTTTTTCCACTGCCAGATGGACCTAAAATGGCTAAGATCGTCTGTTCAGGGATCGTTAAGCTAAGATCGGTGATGACTTGACGCTTTGCATATCCGATCGTCAAGTGCTCAAGTTCAAACATTACTTAGCCACCGGTAATTGGTAGTGACTAGCATCAATATCATTTTTCAAGATCCCCTCTTCTTTAGCGTAGTTGAAGGCTGCTTGAAGCATCTTAGCTGGGACACGCCCGGCTTTTTCATAATGAGGCAAAGTGTAGCTTTTAGCAACCACTTCTGGGAAGCCAAGGTCTTTGGTCAAGATCTCTTGATAATCGCTAGCTTTATGCTTATTTATCTGAGCAACTGCCTTATTATATGCTGTCGTCAATTTTGCCAAAGTAGCCCTGTCATCACCTAATTTCTTATCTACACCAAGGATCGTTGTTTGGTAAGTCTTAGGATCACTTTTAGCGATCTCTTTTAACCCACTTGCTTTAGCCATACTCAAAAATGGATCAGGCAAGATCGTAGCGTCGGCTTTTTTTTTGTTCGACCAATTGCAAACGGGCTGGAATAGCTGGGACTTCTTTGATCGTTACGTCATTAGCCGAAAGACCATTTTGCTTTAATTGTTGATATAGATAAAATGTTGGGGTCTGACGTGGCAAAGTTGCAACTGATCTGCCTCTAAGATCAGCTACATTTTTTACACTATCATCACTTGTGACGATCCCAAAATAACCGGTCAAACCAGTAGCACTCTTCCAACCTAGGTCACCATTGACATAACTAGCTAAAGCGACCACATCAGTCACCGCAGCATCCAATTGTCCCCCAGAGATCGCTGCATCACGCTCTTTAGGTGATTTAAAGTTAGTTAATTTGACATCCAAGCCTTGATCTTTAAAATAGCCTTCTTTTTGAGCAACATATAATGGCAAAGAATCTGGTGCTGGCATCGTTCCAATATTTAAAGTAACTTTCTTATCAGATTTTGCTGAAGAGGAGCTATTTTTTACGGCATCTTCACTCGGAGCGCACGCACTCAAAGTCAAAACTACCAATAAAAAGGCGCCTAATGCAGTAAGGAATTTAGTGTGTTTCACCAATAACATCTCCATCCATAAATTTTTAGTCACTGAAAGTTTAAGAAAAAAATTATCAACTGTCAACTAAAGTAACTCAGTGCGTAAAAATGCGCTTTGAGCCGTATAGATAGCCTAGGTTCGGCAAGGATGCGCTTTTGGCATCCTTGACCAGCAGAAATAACGCGGGCTCTAGCGCAATGCAAAAAGGCACCGCACGCTAGAACCCGCGTTATTCATCTTGCACGACTTGGGCATCCGACTAATGTTTGCCCTTGACGGCTAATTTAACTTTAAAACCAAAGACTTCTTTGAAGATGCCACTCTTGTTCAACAAGGCGATATATAATAGAACAAAGACCCGCCAAAGACCGCTGCATACAAGAAGGCCGTTAATTTATTTTGTGGCAGATAAACTAAACTGATCAATTTGTTTGTCAGATAAGCCATTAAAGCTACCAATAAATTGATCACAATGATAAACTTCACATTTTTCATCTGACCTCTTACTAGATAATGCTTCTTGATCTGGCCATACACCCCTAAAGAAATCAGTAAAAATGACACTGTCGTCGCACTTAAAGCACCGTATGCCCCAAAAAGATAGGTCAGCGGAACTTGTAAGGCTAATTTTAAAATGATCCCTAAAGTCAAATAACGCACAGCTAGGCGATGTTTACCAAGTGATTGAACGATCGTAAAGAAATCCGTAAACAAAGCCAGCGCAATACTTGTAACTAAAGCATACGCTAACAAGTTGGCTCCCAAACGACTAAAGGGGAAAAATACCCCGTTTACTTCCCAAGACAAGACCGCTAATAATAGCGAACTTGGCAAAAGCGTCAGTAGCATCAATTCGATGTTTTGTGCGATCGTTTTTCCGATCTGACGCTTTCCATTACGCTTGGCTAATGTTGCTAATAACGGCAAGGAAGATTCAGAGATCGCGATCGTTAACGAGATAACGACGGTCGTGATCTTACTTGGGTTAGCTGAAAAATACGTGTATAGATCCTGAGCTTGTAACGCATCCAAGCCTGTCAGCTCGACCATGATATCTTTAAAGGTCAGCTGATCGATAAATTGGTAGATCGTGATCGCTGAACCAACAAAGATAAACGGTAAAGCTTCTTTGAAAATATTTTTAAAGATCGTAAAAACATGCATATCATGAACAGGAACACTTTCATGGTAAAGTTCGCGATAATGTCTCATACGCTTTCTCGAATAGGCGATCAAATATATGTAACTTGCTAAAGCCCCGATAAAGGTCGCAAATGTACTGTAATTGACCGCTTTGATGTAACTTCCATGTTGGACGAGCATGATCCAATAAGTTGCTCCCAAAATAAAGAGCACTCGGATCAATTGTTCCCATAATTGAGAAACGCCCATCGGTTGCATATCGGAGTTACCCTGATAAAAGCCTCGGATCATACTCATCGGTGGCAAAATGATCAAGGTCGGCACCATCACCCGGATCGCTGTTGTCGCTACCTCAGTCGAGACGACCGCACTTCTTTGCGCGATCATTGGGGCAAAAATATAGAGTAGTAGCCCACACAACGAGCCCGTAAAGAGCATGAACAACATCCCGTATTTAAAAACATGGACACTATCTTTAAAGCGATTTTGCCCATTATACTCAGCGACTTGGCGTGCGATCGCAGTTGGAAAGCCAGCTACTCCGAGCGATAGAAAAAGAGCATACGGTGTATAAGCTGCATTAAAAATAGCCTGGGCAGCATTTTGATCACTAGGCGAACCGATCATCATCAGCCACGGGATAAGATATATGATCCCTAAGATTCGTGAAAGAATACTCCCAAGCATCATCCAAAAAGTTCCGGATAATAGTTTATTTTTCATTTCGATTCTCGCTTTTCAATTTAAACTCAGTATTAACCAAAATGTGGCTACACAATAGACATTATATACCATAATTAAAAAATTTTCTTTTAAATCAACAAAAAAGCCGATCACGACTTTTGTAGCATGATCGGCTAAGATCGTGGTAAAAATAAACCATATCCTTAAAATAGATTCCCTCAAAATAAAGAGGTTGCAAGTAACTCAAAAGAGCTCAGGTTCGATGCACAAAAAACATTGCGCAGATAAAACCGCCTGTTATTCAAATCAGTAGCCCGGTATGGTCTTTAGTCGGCACGAGCAACGCCATACCCACTGTTTTGCTTGGCTAATGTCTCCTATCGGCAAATACGTTTGCACTTTAGTTTCAGCTTCAGCGCCCAACAACATCTCTGTTGGTACCCTGATACTCTAGTCTAAATTTAACAATGAAGCAGCATCTTCATCTACGATCACTGTTACATTTGGATGCTTTTGCAAAATACTTGCGGGAACATCTGTCGTTACTTCACCTTCGACCATCGCTTTGACCGCTTTGGCTTTGTTTTTGCCAAATGCTTCCAACAAGATCTTCTTTGCTCGCATGATCTCGCCAATGCCCATTGAATAAGCATATTTAGGCACATCTTCGTAGTTGTCAAAGTAGCGTGAATTGGCTTTGATCGTTGAGTCGGTTAAATGGATCTTGGAAGTCGTTGAATCAAAGGCACTTCCCGGTTCATTGAAACCAATATGTCCATTTTCACCGATCCCGAGAAGTTGTAGATCGATCGGATCAGTGGCGATCACTTGGCTATAACGCTTAGTCTCGGCTTTTTCATCAAGGTTCGTGCCATCTGGCAAATATGACTTCTTGAAAGGCTTTTTGTCAAAAAGATGATGTTGCATGTAATAGTGGTAACTTTGCTCATCATCAGGGGCTAAGCCGACATACTCATCCAAGTTGACTGAAACATCATCGCTAAAGTCAAGGTCGCTTGCAACTATTTGTTCATAAGTTGTTTCTGGGGTCCCACCAGTAGCTAAGCCAAAAACTTTGGCACCGCTATCATGTTCTTGTTTAAAAATCTCGGCTGCTTTTTTGCCACCTTCAAATTTATCTTTAACTACAATAATTTCCATGATCCATTGCTGCTATATAAAATATGAACAAACGTAATCAAATATATCAAATGATTACATTTGAGAAAGAAATATAGCTTTTCCTTTCCTAAATTTTATTTACTACCGTCAACGCTAGTGTTCCCATATCCTAACAAGAGGGTAATGACATTGACTAGCTCAGATAGCTTAAGGGTGTAGCCCACCCCGTTATATTTTCTAGTTTAATATAGCTAAAAGATTAGCTACGGCATTTTCATCTCGATCCATGATCGCACCACATTCATAACAGATATATTCGTTATGCTTAGTTTTATGTTTTTGATTACCATCAAGACTAATTTTTTCATCACCAGTCTTGATATGACCGCAATCAGAACATCTTTGTGTGCTTGGATAGTATTTATCAGCTAAGACTACTTCTTTATCATACCAGCCAGCTTTATAGGTCAATGCTTGTCTAAAGTAACCAAATAATGATCTTTGTAAGCCTTTAGAAGCTACGTGTGTCATCTGCATTTTCTTTACATCTAAATCTTCGATCACGATTTTGTCATAATCACTAACTAATTTAGTTGTAAATTTATGGATAATATTATGTTGAATATTAGCTACTTTGCGATAATCGCGTTGTAACTTGGCTCTCGCTTTAACGTAATTATTTGTTTTAGTAGCTTTATTTCCATTGACCACACGTTTTCTAGCTAACTGACGTTGATAGTGTTTAATACGTTTATAAAGCTTTTTTAAATGATCAGGTAGTGTATCAACTTTACCTTCAGTATAGTTAAAATGACCTACATTAATATCTACTGCTGTTTTATTACCAGTTTTACCCTTTTTAGTTATTTCAACTTCAAAAGGTAGACTAGCCCAGTATTTATCATTTTCACGGTAAATTGAAGCGACTTTTAAATCACCTTCTAAAGACTTAGCCCCTTTAAATCTGATGTCGTACCAAGTTTTGATTTCAAGTGGTTTGTCAAGTCTTAGCTTACCATTAACGATCTTAGCTCTATCAGTTTTAAAGCCTTGTCTAGGAGCTTTCTTAGACTTAAATTTAGGCTTGCCCCAATCAGGTCGTGCCTTATCAAAGAAATTTTGCCAAGCTTTACCTAGGTCAGAGATCGCTAATTGTAAACAACGAGCTGATAATTGATATTGCCAATCCGCTTTATTAGCTACTAATTCATCACGAACCCTACGTTCACTAGGTTTTAATTTTTTATCCCCTAAAATCAAGGAACTATCATACATATCATTCCATAAAGCTAAACCTTGATTCCAACAGTATCTACGATAATCGCACAAATCATCAAGAACCTTCTTCATTGTTTGATCGGGATAGAGTCTTACTTTTTGAACTCGAATCATTATTTTCACCACTCTTCAAAGACCTGTCATTTTTCAATTTACTTTTATACTTGCGTAAACCATATAAGCGATAAGAAAATACATGTACAGTGCTTATCATATCGTTGATCATTTTTTGAGTAGGACTAGTTTCAATGTTATTTAACACTACAATTTCCGTATTGTGCATCTTACATAATCTTTCAAACCAGTCATAACCAAAGTGGATAAATCTATCTTTATAGATAATAAAGATCGTATCGACTTGATTATCCATTACTTCTTTTAGTAATTGTTTCATCAAGAATAACACCTTTAGCATGGAAGTACAATAAGCTTTTAAAGTTCCATTGTTATCCCAGCGTTGTAGGGTTAAAACAGTAACGCCCGATCTTTCAGCTATTTCTTTTGGTTTTAATATCTACCTCACATTTTATCTTTCTTGTAGATATTACATCACATTTGATTATATTTTAATGCATTTTAATTAACAGTTATTTCCTCCTTTTTGCATTGGTATAGTCCAATTATAGTTCTAAGTATGACCAAATGCAAGGATTTTAGCTCATGCTAGGTTCTTTAACAAACGGAGATATGCTTTCACAAATTCTTGAACTGCTTTAGCCGATTTAGTTCCTCACTAAATTCTTCATTATATAATTTTATTCTAGTCAATGCGATTTGCTTTAGCTCAGCATCTTCATCCGTTTTGAGCATATTTTCTTCAAGATCTAGGTAATCCTTTACCAACTGCGTATAATCGGGCAATAACCTATAAAGAAAGTTATCTGCATCTAATACTTTCTGTGGTTCTTGCACTAACTCATTAAAGATCTGTTGGATCAAAACTTGTGTATTAGAAAACTTACTAACTTTGCGTTCTAAGCGCCAATTGATACTCTTTAAGTATAGGTAATGCTGATACTTTTCATTTAAAAGCTTACGGTAAAATTTCTGTTCACTATCGTTCATATGAAGCGCGTCTAATTTATTTTGATCAAAATAGATCATCTCATCATTCAGATAGTTCAATTCCGTCACGTATTCATATTGGATCTTTTTTTTTAAAACGTTCAAGTTGCCAATATCCCACTACTAGAACTATATAATAGGCCAGCAAATAATAAATACTATAA
>PDYJ01000848.1_pt1 | contig 17657 bp, 15 predicted proteins | sample 1430841 | NCBI WGS metagenome assembly PDYJ01 (sample SAMN07237672, study PRJNA390542) | Gut metagenome, whole genome shotgun sequencing project. | isolation source: fecal pellets | host: Mus musculus | place: USA: New York, NY | collected 2016-10 | reverse complement strand
TCGGCCACCTCGACATTTTCAAGTCGGATATCGCCGAGCGCCATATGCTGACCCATGAAATCAAGTTCGAGATCAGGAAGAATAAATGTAGCTGTCTTGCCATCTTCCGAGGGAAGTATCTTGACAGATGCGGGCTTGTCTTTAGCTATCGACATGCTTCCCATATCTATATCAAGATAACCGTTGTAGACGTCGGCTGAAAGCTCCTCCTCAGGAGCAGCATTGGTAAACACGCCCGAAGCGGTGAGTTCTTTGCCGTCGTACATCGAGAAGTTGAAGCGGAACAGATCATCGTCGGTCGACTCTCCGTCGAATGTAGCGATATAGTACAGATCGCCCACTTCCACCTCCTCGTTTTCGACATGGTAGAAAATCATATTGCCCTTGCGGAGGCCCTTTGCTTTCTCTATGGTAAATGCCTCAAAGTTGTAGTTGTATTCAGGCTCGGGTTCGTTGCCCCACGCATCCTTGTCCATCTCTATCTCGTCGAGGCTTATGGCAGGGATATGGATATTGGCAGTGAAGTAGCCCTCGGCATCGGGATCGGTGAGATAATCAACCACCACTTTCGACTCTACAGAATACTTGGTGTCGTTGAGGGTAAGATCGAATCGGCCATCATAGGTCAGGCTCGTTCCGGCCTTGGCCCGGCAGCATCGTCAAGCCTTCAGGACGGGTGGTGGAGAACTGAGCGGTCATATTTCCTCCACGTTGGTCTTGGTGATGTCGAAAATAGATATTGGCATCCGCCACATCTTCGGTCATGTCGATATAGCTCGACTTCTGAGGATTGATTGCCACGGTAGCTTTGAGCTTGCCTTTATCAAATGTGTAGTCATTGACAACATCATTGAACACCTGCATATACATCGGCTCCATATTGTCGTTGAGCATATGGTCGTCGGCGTGATAGCCCACCTGAGTCATGTCAACGTCGCCGAGCTTATAACCGCAGATTGTAAGGTCGTTGATCAGGAAATCAACCTCATTCCACGATGTTGTGGTGAAATTGAGTGTGACGGCGGCTGTGGAGGCAACACCTCGGCATTGGTCACGGTCAGATAGCCGGGTATGCCTTGCTCACGGGCTCGAATTTAATTGGCATTTATAGTGTAATACGCATAATTGCCATCGTTGTCCTCGGCCTTTATGGTAACCTTTCCGGGCGCGAGGATCGATACGTGGCCATTGCCATCGACCTCAGCCACATTCTCGTCGCTGCTGCTCCACACAAGAGCCACCTCATCGGCAGGCTGCGGGGTCAACACTGCATTAAGCTGATAATCCTTACCCTCATAATATGCCTTAGTATTATTGGCATCTTCAATAGTAAGTATATAGCTGCTCTCCTCAATCTTCTTGGTTGCGCCGTTAAACTCATAAGAATACACCTCATCTTTCACATACTTCCTTGATTTAGTTATCGAAAGAGTGAATGATAAGGAGCCATTATTGATAGTAGCATCGGATATTGCTATCTTGCTATAATTACCCGGTCCATTAATCTTTATAGAACCTTCGAGATTATCATTTACGGGGATAGTCACATTTCCAAAGTTGGCTTTTGCGCCATCAGATCTATCGCTGCTGAAATCAAGCGAAGGAATTGAAATTACTGCACCATCTTCATTAGCAGTGACAATAACACTACCCTTAACACTAAAGTCAGATCCTATAAACTTGTCTCGGGTAAAAGCGCCATAGTAGGTATCGCTATCCTGCGACTCTACAGGGTCAGTTGTGAGGTGTATGTATGGATGGCTTCGTCGTCCTCATCCTCGCCATCGTTGGTCACTGTTATTATGATTGCGGTTTCAGTTGAGGTGATCTCAGCTTTTGCATGGTCGCTCATCAATTCATATGTAACGCTCGACTCCGATGGAGAGCGTCAACATGATATGTGTAAACAGAGTTTTTTGAAATCCTTGATCTCCGCTCCGTTTATTTTGATCGAAGAAAGACGGGAGTAATAGACAAATTTAGGATAGGCTACCGTCAGAGTATTATCCTCAACAATATTTTCTGAATCGAAATAGTCGTTAGCTGCGAAAATCACATTTGCCATTTCAGGCTGCGCATCGCTCAGATAGTTAAACGGTATCGAAAGATATGTCCACTCATCGGTCACTTTTGAAATGGGAAGATTGATCGAAGCAATCAGCTCAGCATCGTCCGACTTAATCACCTCGCCACCAAGAGCAGTTTCCATGCCGAGGATATTGCGATCGCGATTAACCATATCCATCTTTTTAGGAGAACCCATTAGAGCTACTTCACACGGCACATCTTTTTGTGTGTATGTACCTTTCCAAAGATATGCCACTACCGACCATTGGCAGTCGAGCCATCAACTACCGATCTCTTATAATAGAATCGGATTGCGTCGGGGTACGTTTCACAAACAATGCCTCCATAGGCTCCACCATCTTTATTGGTAATCAATGGAAAACCTTCCGAAGTTGCCCATGTCGTTCCGGATGTGAAATAGCCCGGAATATCCTGGTTCATAATATTCTTATTTTGGAGGAGCATCGCTTTATTCCCATTCAGGCATCGGTTTTCGAGCCGGTTACAATAAAGCCCATCTGGTTCATGATATCCCATCCTTCAGGCTTTGAGGGAAATCCACCCCAGTTGTCGAAGCCCGGGTTGGGGAGCTGCTGGGCGGCGGCGGGGAGGGCCGCTGCGATCATGAGCAAGAGGGCGAGCAGCGGCGTCCCTATTGCTGCGAGAGCTTTGTTGTTCTTTCGCATTGTTGTGATATGATTGATATGATTTTTTGCTTTTGTATTGGCAATTTGTTAAACACAATGCCTCAAAACGTGCAAATTTAGGCATTTTTTGGCTAAAGTATGTAACCGTGAACGATTTTTTCACACACAAAAGTGCGTCACTGGCCATCATCCGCCCTCTGCCGCCCTACGGGCGACCGTCCCGCCATCTTTTTTTTGCAACATTGGCGATAATCGACTATTTTTGCCGGATAATAGCAACCGATCATACTATCACATCATCAATATGACACAGATTTCTCAGCGCGTGGAGTCGCTGGCTCCCTCCGCCACCCTCGCCATGTCGCAGAAAAGCAGCGAATTGCGTGCGCAGGGCGTCGACGTGATCAATCTCTCCGTAGGCGAACCCGACTTCAACACCCCAGCCCATATCAAGGAGGCGGCCAAGCGTGCCATCGACGACAACTTTACCTTCTACACCCCCGTGGGAGGCTATCTGTCGCTCCGCAAAGCCATAGTCGACGATCTGGCCCGCACCAACGGTGTGGTCTACGACCCGGCTCAGATCGTGGTGGGCAACGGCGCCAAGCAGGCCCTCTGCAATGTGATTCTTGCCACCATCAACCCCGGCGACGAGGTGATCATCCCACTCCCGCATGGGTGAGCTATGTCGAGATGGTGAAGCTCGCCGAGGGCAAGAATGTGCTTGTGCCCGCCGGCATCGAGCAGGACTTCAAGATCACTCCCGAGCAGCTCCGCGCCGCCATCACTCCCGCACCCGCATGGTGCTCATCTGCTCCCCCTCCAACCCCACCGGCAGCGTGTACACACGCGAGGAGCTCATGGGCCTTGTGGAGGTGCTTGCCGAGCATCCCCAGATCATAGTGGTGGCCGACGAGATCTACCAGCACATCAACTTCACCGGCTCGTTTACCTCGCTCGGATCGTTTGAGCATATCGCCGACCGCACCGTGGTGATCAACGGCGTGTCGAAAGCCTATGCCATGACCGGCTGGCGCATCGGCTTCTGCGCCGCTCCCTCGGCCATAGCCAAGGCTGTGACCAAGCTCCAGAGCCAGTACACCTCCGGCCCCTCGTCGATTGCCCAGAAGGCCGCCGAGGCCGCCTATGCAGGCAGTCAGGAGTGTGTCGAGGAGATGAGGGTGGCCTTCGAGCGCCGCCGCGACCTCGTGGTTGAACTCGCTTCGCAGATCCCCGGCCTGAAGGTCAACAAGCCCCAGGGCGCTTTCTACCTCTTCCCCGAGGTGAGCAGCTACTTCGGCAAGAGCTATGGCAAGTGGACCATCAAGGATGCCCCCGACCTCTGCATGTATCTCCTCGAAGAGGCCCATGTGGCAACAGTGTCGGCGATGCCTTCTGCCTCCCGGCTACATACGCCTGAGCTACGCCACCAGCGACGACAACATCCGCGAGGCTATGCGCCGCATAGCCGACGCGCTGGCCAAACTCGCCTGACCTCCGGCTCCAACACGCAACAAAACTATCAAGGCGCGCCCGATGGCCTTCGCAAGGGCCTCCGGGCGCGCTTTTATAAAATACCTACACTATTCATCCATGATAACCAAAGCAATCATCCGCAGGCTGGCCACCCTGATGGTGGCCCTGATGGCGCTCGGCGCCACGGCGCAGACCCTCCCTCAGCTGCCTCTCGACTCGGCTGTGGTGACAGGCACTCTGCCCAACGGCCTCACCTACTACATCCGCCACAACGAGAAGCCCAAAGGGCAGGCCGACTTCTACATTGCCCAGCGCGTGGGATCAATCCTTGAGGAGGACAATCAGCGCGGCCTCGCCCACTTCCTTGAGCATATGTGTTTCAACGGCACCACCCACTTCCCCGGCAAAGGACTCATAAAGTGGCTCGAAAGCATAGGCGTGAAATTCGGCGCCAACCTCAACGCAACCACCGGTGTCGACGAAACCATCTATAAGATCACCAATGTGCCTGTGGAGCGTGTGGGCGTGCAGGACTCCTGCCTCCTCATACTCCACGACTGGGCCAACGACCTTGAGCTGCTCCCCGACGAGATCGACGCTGAGCGCGCCGTGATCCACGAGGAATGGCGCACCACCAACGTGGGACAGATGCGCATACTCACCGACCTGCTCCCCAAGATCTATCCCGGCTCACGCTATGGCCACCGCCTGCCTATCGGCACCATGGAGGTGGTCGACAATTTTCCCCATCAGGCGCTCCGCGACTACTATGAGCGCTGGTACCGTCCGACCAGCAGGGTATAATAGTGGTGGGCGACATCGACCCCGCCCGCATCGAGGCCAAGATCAAGGAGATGTTTGCCGACATTGAGATGCCCGCCGACGCTCCCGTGAGGTTCTATGAGCCTGTGCCCGACCACTCCGGCACCATCTTTGCCATAGGCCACGACTCGGAGATGCAGTTCCCGCTGGCCCAGATGACATGGAAGCAGCCCCGCATGGAGGCCGCCCTGCGCAATTCGCCCCTCAAATATCTCAACAGCTATGTGGAGAGCATGATTGCCCAGATGCTCAACGAGCGTCTCAACGATATCGCCTCCCGCCCCGGATCGGTGTTTGCGCAGTCCTATGCAACCTTTGGCGAGTATTTCCTGGCCAAGACCGCCGACGGATTCTCGCTCACGGTGCTCGCCCGCGACCCCGCCGACCTCGCTTCGCCCCTGGCCGCTGCCTACCGCGAGGTGCTCCGCGCATCGCGCGGCGGCTTCACCCCGAGCGAATATGAACGCGCCCGCTCGCGCTACCTCGCAAGCATCGAGCAGGCATATAACTCGCGCGACGCGCGCGACAACAATTCGTTTGTCCAGGATCTGGTGCGCCACTTTGTCGACACCATTGCCGCCCCCTCCATCGAGGTTGAATATGATCTGGTAAAGAAGATTGCAGCCAATGTTGACCTCAACACCATCAATCAGGCAATAGCCGCCGCAGTGGCCCCGCCCGACAACCGCATGGTGATGGTGCTCATGCCCGATCTTCCCGCCGACTCCCCCGCCGACTATCCCACCGAGCAGAGCCTCGCCGCCGCCCTCGCCGCCGTCGATGCCGAAAACATCGAGGCGCTGGCCGATGCAGCCGCTCCAGAGCACCTCATCGAGCAGCTCCCCGCTCCCGGATCGATCACCGCCCGCAAGGCTATGCCCGAGTTTGGCGCCGAGATGCTCACCCTCTCCAATGGTGCAACAGTGATTCTCAAGCCCACCGACATCAAAAAGGGCGAGATTCTGTTCCGTGCCGTAGCCAAGGGTGGCACCGCGTGGCTCCCCGACTCCCTCGCCCCCTCGATCATATTCTTCGACGAAGTGATCGATCAGGCCGGCCTCGGCAAGCTGTCAAACAGCGACCTGAAAAAATATCTCGCAGGCAAGCATGTGTGGCTCAAGCTCGGCGCCAGCGACTATCTCCGCACCCTTTCGGGCGGATCGACACCCGCCGACCTCCGCTACCTCATGGAGCTTATCTACATGACCATGACCGATGTGGCTTTCCAGCCCGACGAGTTTGAAGCCCTCCTGAGCCAGTACGACGCCCTCCTCCACAATCAGATCTCTACCCCGCAGTATGGTTTTGAGTCGGCAGTGCTCGGCAATCTTTTCCACTCGCCCAAGAAGCGCCCTCTCTCGCCCGAGATCCTCACTCAGGTGAGCCGCGACGAGCTCACCTCGATCGCAGCCGGCCTCACCGCCAATGCAGCCGACTTCACCTTCATCTTCGTCGGCGACTTCCAGCCCGACTCCATCGCTCCCCTCATCGACAAGTATATCGCATCGCTCCCATCCGACCCCGCCAACTCTACCTCGCGTCAGGAGCTGCGCATCAACCACGACCTCGACATGGTGTCGGGCACCGGCACCGACATCGCCACCATGCCTATGCAGACTCCCCAGACCTACGCCTATGTGGTGATGTGGGCCGATATGCCCTACTCGCAGCGCAACCAGCAGCTCGCCTCGATAGCCGGTCAGGTGCTCTCGTCGCGTCTCATCGAGATAGTGCGTGAGCGCGAGGGGGCTGTCTACTCCATCTTCGCCTCCGGATCTATGGACCGCATCGGCAATCAGAACACCACAATCGGCAGCCAGTTTCCGATGAAGCCCGAGATGCGCGAGAAGGTGCTCGGCATCATCTGCGACCAGCTCAAGGAGCTCGCCGCAGAGGTTGATCCCGACGAGCTTGCCAAGGCCAAGGAGTATATGTCCAAGCAATACACCTCCATGCGCGACGAAAACTCCGGATGGATGAGCGGCCTGCTCGGCGTGACCATCAATGGCATCGACACCTTCAACGGCGCCATCGAGAGCCTCAACAGCATCAGCGAGGCCGATGTGGCCAACTTTGTCAAGGCCATGCTCGACCAGGGCAACTTCCGCGCGGTGATCCTCGATCCGCCGAGTGATCACTCACTCGCTCAGGATAATAAAAAGCCTCCCCGCCATCTCTGGAGATCATGCTCCGGATGGCGGGGAGGCCTGTCTTATTACTATTTCAGCAGCAATGGAGCCGGTGATGGGATCACTTCACAGCCTTGAAGCTCATGTCGAGGCTCTTCACCGAGTGGGTGAGCGCGCCGACCGAGATAAAGTCAACACCGGCCTCGCCATAGGCGCGGAGGGTGTCGATGGTGATTCCGCCAGAGCTCTCCACCTCGGCGCGGCCGCCGATGAGCTTCACAGCCTCGGCAGTGGCCTCGGGGGTGAAGTTGTCGAGCATGATGCGGTCGGCACCGGCCTCGAGAGCCTGAAGTATCTCAGGGGTGTTGCGCACCTCCACCTCGATCTTCAGATCCTTGCCCTTCTCCTTGAGATAAGCGCGGGCCGAAGCTACAGCCTGAGGGATTCCTCCGGCAAAGTCGACATGATTGTCCTTGATGAGGATCATATCGAAAAGACCGATGCGGTGGTTTGTGCCTCCGCCTATCTTCACCGCCTCCTTTTCGAGCATACGCATTCCGGGCGTGGTCTTACGGGTGTCGAGCACAGTGGTCTTGAGCCCTTGAGGCGTTCCTGATAGCGGGTGGTAGTGGTGGCTATGCCGCTCATGCGCTGCATGATGTTGAGCATCGTGCGCTCGGCCTGCAGCAAGGAGCGCACCGGACCTTCGACCTCGAAAGCCACATCGCCTGGCTTCACATGGCTCCCGTCGGGGATCATCACCGTCATGGTGAGATCGGGATCGAGACGCTCAAACACCATGCGGGCCACCTCGACACCGGCAATGATGCCCTCTTCCTTGATGATGAGGCGCTGACGGCCGCGGGCCGTAGCGGGAATGGTGGAGAGTGTGGTGTGGTCGCCGTCGCCTATATCTTCGGCAAATGCGAGCGACAGAAGGTCGTCGATAAGCTGCTCTTTAGTTTTCATCGTTGTGGAAAAAAATGATAGGGGGATTTTTTGTATCTTTGTGCAAAATTAGCAATTTCGGTCCAAATATGAAAATATGTCTGCTTGCTGTAGGGCGCACCAATGATGCCGCCATAGCCCGCGCCACATCCAACTACGCAACCCGTGTGGCTCGCTACGTCGACTTCGACATAGAGGCCGTGGCCGATGTGCGCACAACCCGCTCCACCACCGAGGAGCGTCAGCGCGAGGCCGAGGGTGCGGCTCTCCTCGCTGCCATCAAGCCCAGCGACTTCGTCTGGCTCCTCGACGAGCATGGCCGCGAATACACCTCGCGCGGCTTCGCCACCGAGCTGCAGCGCCGCATGGCCGCCGGGGTGGCCAAGAGGATTGTGTTTGTGGTCGGAGGACCCTACGGCTTTTCCGACGCCGTAAGGCAGAGAGCCGACGCCATGCTCTCGCTCTCGCTCATGACATTTCCCCACGAGCTGGTGAGGCTTTTCTTCACCGAGCAGATCTACCGGGCAATGACCATACTCCGAGGCGAGCCTTACCATCACGACTGATTTTGTTTACCCTGTTGTTTACACACTTCCCACCCCTGTCATAGCTATGACCATACCCGAACTTATATCGCAATCGCCCAAAGGATTCTCGATCGAGGTGCTCCCCCCTCTCAAAGGGCGAGGCATAGGTCAGCTCTTCGGCAATATTGACCGCCTGCTTGAATATGGCCCACGGTATATCAACATCACCACCCACCGGGCCGAACTCGTGTTCCGCCCCAGTGCCGACGGCCTCTACCAGCGCGTGAGCGAACGGGCACGCCCCGGCACCGTGGCCGTGGCCGCCGCCATACAGCAGCGCTACGGCATCCCCGCCGTGCCCCACATCATATGCTCGGGCTACTCCAAGATCGAGACCGAATATGCCTTGATTGATCTCAACTTCCTCGGCATAACCAACCTGCTGCTGCTACGTGGCGACAAGGCCCATCATGAGAACCGCTTCATTCCCAATCCCGACGGTCACGCCCACGCCTCAGAGCTTCAGGCTCAGGTCAACGCCTTCAATGAAGGCCTCTTCGTCGATGGCACCGAGATGGAGATCGTGAGCGGCGGCAGCCGTCCGGCGTTCAGCTATGGTGTGGCAGGCTATCCCGAGAAGCACGAGGAAGCCCCAAATGCCGACTACGATCTCAAATGGCTCCGCAACAAGGTCGATGCCGGAGCATCGTATGTGGTGACCCAGATGTGTTTCGACAATCAGAAATATTTCGACTTCGTCGACCGCTGCCGGGCCGCCGGCATCAATGTGCCTGTCATCCCCGGCCTCAAACCCATCACCACAGCTGCGCAGCTCACCCTGCTCCCGAGGGTGTTCCACTGCGATCTCCCTTCCGATCTGGTCAAGGCTGTGGCCGATTGCAAAGGCAACCCTGCGTCGGTAAAAGAGGTGGGAGTAGAATGGCTCGTGTCTCAGATGCGCGAGCTCTATGACGCCGGAGTGCCGTCGGTCCATCTCTATTCGCTCAACGCCACCGAAAGCGTGGGCCGCGCCCTCGCCGCCATATTCTGATCACCCCAACCACTTCTCCTACCGCGATGAGATTTGCCGACATTCCGGGCCACGACGATGTGAAGGCCCATCTGAGGAGCCTTGCCGACTCGGGCAAGCTGCCTCATGCCATGCTCCTTGAAGGCCCGTCGGGCATAGGCAAGCTATCGCTCGCCAGAGCCTTTGCCCAATATATCCACTGCACAGGACGCCGGCCCGGCGATCCCGACAGTTGCGGCACCTGTCCGGCATGCCGCCAAAGCACGTCGCTCAATCATATCGACACCTTCTTCATCTATCCCGTGACAAAAACGGAGAAGATGGATCATGCGCCGGTAAGCGACGAGTTTGCACCCGAATGGCGCGACTACCTCTCTATCGGAGCCCCCAGACCGAGAGTGTATATGGATATAGATGCGTGGACCGACTCCTTTGGCAAAAAAGGGGCATCGCTCATTACCTACGCATCCGAAAGCGCCGATCTCATTCGCAAGCTCTCCATAACCAGCCATGCCTCAAGCTACAAGACGGTGGTGTGGTGGCTCCCGGAACGGATGAACACTGAGTGCTCAAACAAGCTGCTCAAGATGATCGAGGAGCCCTACGAAGGCACCTGCATGATTCTTGCCTCCGACAATCCATCGCTCCTCCTGCCAACCATCTACAGCCGTTTGCAGCGCATTAGCGTCGACCGCTATGCCGACTCAGAAATAGAGAGCTGGCTCGCATCGCGCATGGATCTCGACGCCGATGCGGCCGCCGCCGTGGCCCACAATGCACGGGGCAGCATGGGGCGGGCGCTGACGCTCGTGAGCGCCAACACCTGGACCCGTACCCTCCTGCCCCGCTTCATGGAGCTGATGCGCCTCGCCTATCAGCGCAATGTGGCCGAGCTGAAGCGATGGAGCGCCGACATGGCCGCCGACGGCCGCGACCGCGCCGCCGCCTTCTGCGACTACGCCGCCTCGCAAGTACGCGAGAACTTTATGGCCCGCTTGGCCGGACGCGACTCCAAGCTGGTTTATCTCACCCCCGACGAGGCCGCCTTCGCCCGTAATTTCTGCCGCTTCATCACCGAAGCCAATGCCGAGCCGCTGATACGGGAGTTTGCCGACGCACGACGCGACATCGTGGCCAACGCCAATGTGAAGATAGTGGCGTTTGACCTCGCGCTCAAAGTGATAATGCTGCTAATTCCTCCTCGCAAATGACCCCCTTGCTCCGTCAGGTGGCGCGCGCCTATGCCGGCAGCCACACTCCCGACCAACTGTCGGACATATGCTTTATCTTTCCCAACAAGCGAAGCGCAACCTTTTTCCTGCGCTATCTCGATCTGGAGATGGCCTGCCCACACATCGAACCCGAGGCAACTACAATTGGTGAGTTTTTTCGCATCATTGTCGCCGCTTGCCGAAGCGCCCCGCTTCATGCAGCTCTCGACCCTCTACGATGCCTACCGCACAATAGCGCCCGACAGTGCTCCCGACTTCGACCGCTTCATGTTCTGGGGAGAGATTCTGCTGGCCGACTTTGCCGATGTTGACCGCTATATGGTCAATTCCGCCGAACTCTTTTCCAACATAGAGGAGCTGCGCGAGATCAACTCGACCTATCTCACCGACGCCCAGCGCGACATCATACGCCGATACTGGGGCGAGGACGCTCCCGGCCTCAACTGGCAGCCCCACGCCGAAGGCGACGAGGCCGAGCGCTTCTGGACCCACATCAACCGCCCCGGCACTCACGACAATTCTGAGAAATTCGTGAGCCTATGGAGGGTGCTCCAACCGCTCTACGAACTATTCAACAAGCAGCTTGCCGCCGACGGCTACGCCACCTCGGGCCATCTGTTCCGCAACGCCGCAACTCTCCTGTCGACCGTCGGCCCCGACGCCATACCCCACCGCGCATCCCGATATGTGTTTATCGGCTTCAATATGCTCTCCACTTCCGAGATCATGGTGTTTGACAGTATGCGCCGCACCGGGATAGCCGATTTCTATTGGGATGTGGCATCCCCTGCTTTTGCTCTCGAAGGCAACAAAGCAGGCGCATTGGCATTGCGGGGTGCCAAAATGTTTCCGTCGCTATATCCTTTGGAGGATACCGGAGAGGAGCCTGCTTTCTCCTCCCCGAAATCGAGATTATCGGAGTTGCCTCAGGCGTAGGTCAGGCCAAGATGGCAGCCGAGCGACTGGAACAATGGCAGGCCGCAGGATATATCGGCGCCTCGACCGACGACAGTACGGGTACCGACACTGCCGTTGTACTGGCCGACGAAACATTGCTCATGCCCGTGCTCAGCCACCTCCCCGACTCCATCGCCACCACCAATGTCACCATGGGATTCCCCATGAAGCTCACTCCGGTAGCGGCGGTGATGCGCAGCGCGGTGGCTCTCCAGCGGCGGGTGAGGATGGTCGACGGTCGCCCTGCTTTTTTCTATGAGGATGTTGTGGGAATACTGGCTCAGCCGATAGTGCGCTCAGTTGCCCCCGAAGCTACCGACAGCATACTCCGCGAGATAGAGGAACGCCGCATATTCAGCCTCGATGCTGCCGATCTGGCTGCGCGCTATCCGGCTCTCGCCCCCATATTCAGGCCACTCGGCCGCGACGGAGAGGCCTCGCTCGACCATTCGGCCTCATACATTGAGTCGCTGATCGACCTGTTTTCGACCTATGCCACAGAGGAGGAACGCCCCGTGGAGCGGCGTTTCCTTATGGCCTACCGCGCCGCTCTCGATGAGCTTGTGGCGGCATTCCGGCACCGCAAGGTCACCATGCGCGAAACCACCATGGCATCGCTTCTTGAGCGGGCAATCGCCACCGCTACCGTCAATTTCACCGGCGAGCCTCTGCGCGGTGTGCAGATCATGGGCGTGCTCGAGACCCGTTCGCTCGACTTCTCCAATCTCATCATGATGTCGATGAACGAAACCGTCTATCCGCGCCGTCATTCCAGACCGTCGTTTATCCCCGAAGCATTGCGCCATGCCTTCGGTCTACCGGGTAAGGATATAGCCGAAAGCGTGTTTGGCTACTATTTCTTCCGCCTGCTGTCGAGGGCGCGGAGAGTGGTGCTTCTCTACGATGCACGCACCGTAGGCATAGAAAAAGTCGGTGAGATGTCGCGCTATCTCGCCCAGCTCCTCTACATGTTTCCCGATCTGCAGATCAAGCATCGGGCTGCATCATTTCCCAACCTTCCCTCCGCCACCCGTCCCTCACTCAGCATTGCCAAGACACCTGAGGTGATGGAGCAGTTGCGCGAATTTATGCGCCCCGGCTCGGGACGAAACATCTCGGCTTCGTCGCTCAACTCCTATATCAACTGTCCGATGCAGTTTTATCTGGAGTCGGTGGAGGGGCTCCGCTTCAAGTCGGAGACCGAAAGCGCCGACTTCATCGACTGGTCAACTTACGGCCAGATAGTGCATGAAGTGGCAGAGCGTATCTACAAGACCCTTGCTGCCGGGAGCGGCGACTCGACCATTCGCCCCGACGCCGCCAGGACTATAGCTGCCGACCGCCCCATGATAAGCCGATTTGTCACCGCCGCTGTCAACCGCCATTATCTCCATCTGAGTAACGGGCCCGAGGGGGCGACCGACTCGATCCACTCCGTGGCGAATCGAAGGTGCTCGGAGGCATAGTGGTGGATCTCATGCGACGGATGCTTACTGTCGAGGCCGATACCTTCGGTGAGTTTGTGTTTGAGGGCGCGGAGGTGAAGCTGGATGGTCCGGTGAGGTTATCGCCTGATCTGCCCCCGATCAATGTCAAGCAGGTTATCGACCGCATCGACTTTGCCGGCCCCTGTGGTTCGATGAGATTTGTCGATTACAAGACCGGAGGCGATCAACTCTCGGCAGCTTCCATCGAAGCCGCATTCGACCGCAATGCCGACAAGCGCCCCAAGGTACTCTTCCAGCTCATGTTTTACTGCCTCTGCTACTCTGAGCTCAAATCCTACAGCGGCCCTATCCAACCCTACGTCTATCTCATCCGCACCATGTTTACCGATCCGCTCGTCCCGATGACGATAGGTAAACAACAGATTGCCGACTACCGCGACTATATCGAAACCTTCAAAGAGAATCTCACCAAAACCGTCAACGCCATCTTCGACTCCACTACCCGTTTGAGGCCCGGGTCAACGATCCGGCCTACGACGGTCACGCCTGCACCTTCTGCCGCTTCAAGGCCATCTGTTCACCCCCCGATTAAAGCCGCGCCATGTCAGGACTATATATCCATGTGCCCTATTGTCGCTCGAAGTGTGCCTATTGCGATTTCTACTCTGTTGCTGCGCGCTCACTCGACGCCGACCGCTATGTCGATGCCATAGCTGCCGAGCTGGCTGCCCGCATTGATAGTTATCCCCATCCCTTTTCAACCGTCTACATAGGCGGAGGCACACCGTCGGTGCTTCCGGCCAGGCTCTGTCGCGCCTTATCGGCTTGGTGGCTCCCAAAGCTGTCAGCGATGCTGAAATCACCATCGAAGTCAACCCCGACGATATCGACCGACCACTCGCCGATCTCCTCGCAGGCAGCGGCGTCAACCGTGTAAGCATGGGGGTACAAAGCCTTGTCGACACCGAACTCCGGGCCATAAGCCGCCGCCATGATGCCTTATCGGCCATCGAGGCTGTGTCCACCCTCCGACGCGCCGGGATCGACAATATAAGCTGCGATCTCATCTATGGACTGCCCGGACAGACCCCGGCATCGTTTGCCCGCTCTATCGACAGGCTTCTTGAGATAGGGCCGCCCCACATATCGGCCTACCTTCTGAGCTATGAGCCGGGCACACGCCTCACCCGGGATCTTGAGGCCGGACGCATCTCAAGGGCTTCAGATACCGAAGCATGCAACTACTATCACCAGCTGTGCGACGCCCTCTCCGCTGCAGGATATATCCACTACGAAATCAGCAATTTCGCACTTCCGGGGATGCACTCGCGCCACAACTCCTCTTATTGGGATCCCGACTCGGCATATCTCGGCCTCGGGCCGTCGGCCCACAGCTACGATGGCATATGCCGCCGCAGAGCAAATATAGCCTCGATAGGGCGCTATCTATCGTCACCAGCCGATGCAGCAGATCCTGAACTTACCGAAACCCTATCCGAATCCCAGTTATTTGACGAACGGCTGATGCTGGGACTCCGTACTATGGCGGGGGTCGACACCTCCACACTCCCCTCCTCGCTCTCGACCCCAATGCTGCGCCGTGCCCGCAAATGGATTGAAGCGGGCGATCTGCATCTCCGCAACAGTGTGCTCACAATCGACCCTGCCTCATGGCTCATCACCGACTCCATTCTGGCTGACCTCTTTGCCGACTGACAGGTCAAAAAAATGGTTAAAATACCCGTTGCGGCTTGGCGCGCTCTTGGCTTTTAGCTCAGATTTCGTTAACTTTGTAAGTTAATACGCCGCGATGAAAAAGATAACCGGATTCACTTCAGCACTATTGTTTGCATCGGTCAGCCTGACGGCTTCGGCCGCCACTCCGTCTGTTACCGTCACTGGCGGCTCCCACACCCCGGTAAGCATTGAGCCCGACCGGCAGTCGGGACTAAGCGCCCTGTATGTGGTCGATGCCTCGGGGGTGATCAAGTGACTGCCGTATATACTCCGGCCACCCCGGGGACTCCGGTGACATGGAGCCGCTTTTCAAGTCAGGGAGGAGCTAATGCCATCCCGATCGACAATATCTCCGGCTACACCCTCGCAGACCTTGAGCCTGACATGGGATATATCGTGACAGAGGGTAACCGCCAGACCTGCTTCTGGGTGTCTGACTATGCATCCCACCCTTTTGCCATCGACGCTGTAGCAATATCCGGAGCCGACTGCTCTTCAGTCACACTTCATCCCAAGGGTCACGGCGGGAGGATGGTATACTACTCCATCAACGGCAGGCCGCTGGAGATAGACCGTGAAATAGCCCTTACCTACACCTCTCTTGAGTTTGATTCCGAATCACATTCCTACCGGCCTGTGAACGTGATTGCCAAGCTGGCATATCTACGTGATGAAATCCATGCCGCCGCACCCCTCACCGCAACCTCATTTGCCATTGAAGGGGATCGCTTTCTCGCAGCATGGGGCCTTGTCTCGCGGGCCGAGAGCAACACAATTGATCCCGTGGCGGTAGATGCCACTGTGAGCGTGAGCCAAATCCCACGCGACAGCGCCGACAACGAACAGACCGGTGGCGATGCCTCGGGCGGCGACATGCTCGGAGGATCGGCCCCTGTGGAGATCGATTTTGAAGCTGTAGTCACCGATGGCGCCCGATTCACTGAATGGCAGTTTGCTTCTGATCCCGACTTCTCATCGGTCGACCTCCGGTTCTCCGATTCTTCAATGATATACACCTTCACCGAGAGCGGTACCACCTACGCACGTTTCGTAGCCGCCAACGGCGACGGATCATGCGAATACACAGGCGATCCATTTGTGATCTCCATAGGCGAGAGCGATCTGAAATGCCCCAATGCCTTCACTCCAGGCAATCAGGATGGGGTCAACGACGAATGGCGTGTGAGCTACAAGTCGATCATTGCTTTCGACTGCGTGATCTTCGCCCGCTCGGGCCGCCGTGTGGCCCACCTCACCGACCATCGCAAGGATGGGATGGGCGCATAGGAGGCAAAATGGCCCCTTCAGGCGTTTATTACTATATCATCAAAGCCACCGGCTCTGATGGCCGTCAATACAACCTCTCCGGCGACATCAACATCATCGGCTATAAATAAATCAGGCCATATTGACCGGTCGCATCTATTATTTTCTAACCTTCAAGAAATTACAAAACAAGCTATGAATATCCGCATCCTGATCCTTGCCGCTGCCGCAGCAGTGGGAGCCGCCTTTGCTTCATGCACTCAGGCAGTGGCCGAAACCGCACCTGACAAAACCGCCACCACCCCTTCAGCCCTGTCTACTCCCCGAGATTCCGCGATATGTAGAGCTGTGTGGCGACAAAGTCGATCTCGACCGGGAGGATATGTATGAGCGCTTCGACCGCGAGATCACCTCTATGGCCTACGGCCACGGGTCGACCCTCGCCATAATCAAGCGAGCCAACCGCTACTTTCCCGTCATGGCCCCGATATTGAAAGAGGAGGGTGTGCCGATGGATATGCTCTATCTTGCATGCATCGAGAGCTCGCTCCATCCCATAGCCCGCTCGGGCGCGGGCGCTGCCGGTTTCTGGCAGATAATGCCCGCCACCGCACGCGAGAATGGCCTCGTGGTCAACGACAGTGTGGACCAACGCTACGATCTCGAACTCTCCACCCGCGCCGCTTGCCGCATCCTCAAGCGCGCCTATGCCAAGTACGGCAATTGGGAAAGCGCGGCGGCGAGCTACAATGGTGGCATGGGGCGGGTGTCGCGCGAACTGGCCGCCCAGGAGGCCGAATCGGCCTACGATCTCTTCCTCAACGAAGAGACCTCCCGCTACATGTTCCGCCTCCTTGCCATGAAAGCCATCATGGACAATCCGGCTGCCTTCGGCTACCTCATAAAGCCCGATCAATTTTATTATCCCATCGACTACGATGTGGTGGAGGTGACCGCGCCTGTGGCCGACTGGGCCGCATGGGCCCGCGAACACGGCACCACCTACATGCAGCTGCGCAACCACAATCCATGGATAAGAGGCAAAAGTCTTCCGGCCCCCAAAGCCACCCGCAGCAAGACCAAAGCCAAGACACAGGCCGAGCCTGCAACCTACCGCGTGCTGGTGCCAAAGAAAGAGAGCCTCAGCCGTTCCAATCACAAACCCAAGCTTTTCAACCCCAACTGGAGCAATCTATAAGTCATGATCGACAATGCAGCCATACAGCCTCAGGACCGCCTTGAGGTGATCGGGGCGAGGGTCAACAACCTCAAGAATATCGACGTAACCATTCCCCACGACTCTCTTACGGTGATCACCGGCCTATCGGGCAGTGGGAAGTCGAGTCTCGCTTTCGACACCATCTATGCCGA
>PDYJ01002395.1_pt1 | contig 17666 bp, 21 predicted proteins | sample 1430841 | NCBI WGS metagenome assembly PDYJ01 (sample SAMN07237672, study PRJNA390542) | Gut metagenome, whole genome shotgun sequencing project. | isolation source: fecal pellets | host: Mus musculus | place: USA: New York, NY | collected 2016-10 | reverse complement strand
CGCGAGTGATCCTGCAGTTAAGATATCCCGGTCAGAGCTCCACTAGTATGTCATGTGGTGCTCAATTATTTAGCAGCTTTTTTCAGCTTCTTCGCGTTCCTTTAAGAAACTCAATACAGCTTGATGTTCTGCACGACGCTTCTTAACGTTTTTGTTGTTAACTGGGCGGCGGTCGTTACCAACGCCTACGTGTGTATTTTGTGACATGGTAGTCCTCCCTTCATTACTCATGCAACTTTATATTTTAGCGAAAAACTTCTTAAATATCAAGGGTAAATTATAGTAGTTCTTTAAAAATAAGGGTTCTATGGTATAATTAGCGAAAGATTTGAGTAGAAAGAATGAATTGAAATGAGTATTTTAGAAGTAACAGATCTCTCGATGAGTTATGCAGATAAACAACTTTATGATCAAGCTTCATTTGTCTTGAACAAAGAAGATCATATGGGAGTTATCGGCCAAAACGGTGCCGGAAAAATCGACCTTGATCCGTTTGATAACAGGTCAGACACTACCTGATGCAGGCCAGATCAAATGGCAACGTGGCAAAAAGATCGGTTATCTCGATCAATATGCTGAATCAGCGCATGATCTGACTATTGGGGCCTTTTTGCAAAGTGCTTTTAAGAAATTATACGAGATCGAAGCTAAACAAGCTAAGTGCTATGCTGATTATGCCACTACTTTGGATGATGCTTTATTGACTAAAGCGGGTAAATATCAAGAACAGTTAGAAGCCGCTGATTTTTATGGCTTAGATGTCAAGATCGATCAAGTCATGACCGGACTAGGGATCGATGCCTTGGGAAAAGAGCGTCAAGTCAGCAGTTGTTCTGGCGGGCAACGTTCTAAGATAATTTTAGCTAAATTATTATTGGAAGAACCGGATGTCTTGTTTACTAGACGAACCGACAAACTATTTGGATACGGAACATATCGAATGGTTGATCGGTTATCTAAATGAATTTTCTGGCTGCTTTATGGTCATCTCCCACGATTATGATTTTTTAGAAGCGATCACCAATACGATCATTGATGTAGCATTTGGCAAGATCACGAAATATACAGGTAGTTTCCAAGCTGCGATCAAACAAAAAGAAGTCAAAAAAGAAGTTCAGCTCAAAGCGTATGAAAAACAACGGCGACAGATCGAAAAAGATGAAGCGTATATTCGTAAAAATAAAGCGGGAACACGAGCTGCAATGGCCAAGTCGCGGCAAAAAAGACTAGATAAATTAGAGCGCTTGACGCCACCAAGTGATAATCTCCAAGCTCATTTCAACTTCCCATATCTAGAACTGCTTTCAAGTGCGACTTTGCGAGTCAAAAAATTATCAGTGGGGTATAACAAACCATTGCTCGAACCAGTGACATTTTCAATGAGTCACGGGGAAAAAGTCGTGCTTAAGGGATTTAACGGGGTCGGAAAATCAACGTTGATCAAATCGATCTTAGGCAAGATCAAAACTTTTGGCGGGACAGCTCAATTTGTTGATGCTGCTGTGATCAATTATTTTACTCAGGAATTAACATGGCAAGATCCAAACCAAACTCCGCTCCAAGTCTTACAAGATGCCTATCCTAAGCTTGAACCAAAACGATCCGGCAACGCTTAGCTCGTGCAGGGATCAATGCAGCTAATACACTCAAACCGATGAAATTGTTGAGTGGAGGCGAACAGACCAAGGTCAAACTGTGTTTACTGGAATTAAAGCCAAGTAATTTCTTGATCTTAGATGAACCGACAAACACCTTGATGATGAGACGAAGCAAGCGTTGAAACAAGCCTTGATGAATTTCCCAGGAAATGTTTTGCTAGTTACCCACGAAGCTTCATTTTATGCTGGCTGGGTCGATAAGATATTTGATGTGGAAAATATTCAACTAAAGCGCTGATAAAGTTGACATTTTACAGGCTTATCCTTATATTGAATTAAGGTCAATTAGTTAAGAAAGGATCACTTTAAATTATGAAAAAAGCAAGTTGGATCCATTGGGCAGTTGCAATTATTTTAGTTGGACTTGCGGGATATAGTGCGGTATATATTCACCGTGCCGAAGAAAAAAACGCGCTAAAAGTTGAGCGCCAAGCAAAACTTGATAAGCAAGAAGAAAAACGAAAAAAAGAGCTTTTACGGGAACAAAAAAAGCATATGCAAACACCGATCGATTGGCAAAAGCCTTCAGAGACGCTGCCATATCCTGAGGTGAGTCAAGCTATCAAAGCTAAAAAGCTCGATCAAAAGATCTGGTTATTGGTCTCACCAAATAAACAACGCGTTTACGTGCGTCAGGGGCCATATACTTTATACACGATGTATGCTTCGATCGGGAAAAATTTTGAAAATGTTAAGAATTATCAGGAAACACCGACTGGAGATTTTAAGCTCCAAAAGGAACGCGGTGAAGAATTCTACGATGCGACAAAGGGCTATGGGGCTAAATACTGGACATCATTTAGAGGACATGGTGCCTATCGCTTTGAGTCAGTACCGTTTGATCAAGATGGGAAAGTTATCGAAAGTCAAGCTAAATTGTTAGGCCAAAAGGTGACCAAAAAACACAATATCAAAGCGTATGGGAGTATTCGTTTGAGTGTAGCTGATGCTAAATGGATCATGGATAATCTTCCGGCTAAAACAAAAGTCGTGGTCGAAGATAATGAGCCCAAGCATGATGCTTGGGAGTATATGAAAGATCAATAAATTTGAGATATTTAGTTAGATCGATCTGAGATCTGGTAGCTAAAAAGAGGTTAATATCGATATTTTTTCGATGTTAACCTCTTTTATTAGCCGTTGATCACGACTTTAGTACCAGTTTTTAAGTTTTCTGACATCCATTTTGAATCAGGCACGCTCAGACGAATACAACCGTGTGAAGCTGCCGTTTTCCCTAGCTTTTTAGCTTCTTTGACATTGTAATTGCCTGAAGCATCGGTTGGGACCGAATGGAAGAGATAGATCCCATGGTCTTTAAAAGAGACCCAATTATTAGCTCCTTCATTTAGAGATGCATTGTAAAATGAATCGCCCCGCTCTGGTTCGATGTAAAAAGTTCCAGTCGGAGTGTAGCTTTCGTATTTGCCAGTTTCTTCATCATGATGATAGCTTCCACCAGACGAATACATTGTGTAGATCACTTTAGCGCCTGACATTAGGTAAGTCCGATTCTTTTTGAGATCGACTTTGACCCAAAAATCATTGACTTGATCCAAATCAGGATAAGGTTTGGTTTCAGAAGACTTTTGCCAATCGATCGGAGTTTGCATGGTCGTACTCTCAGAATCAGTTGTTTTTTTGGCAGTTGTAGCTTTAGTTGCTTGATTTTTTTCAGTTATTTGTGCTTGAGTCGTTGTTGAAGCAGGGGCTTGCTTAGTTACACGGTAGATCAAAAAGGCATCGCAGATGATCACTGCAATAGCAAGGCTCAAATAAAAGCGAGAACTTTGTGGTTTCATAGTTTAGTCTATCCTATTCTTTAGTAAGTATTGTCATTGTCTATTATACTGGTTTCTTTAATTAATTGTAGTAGCATTAGGAAAAATTAAGGTGTAAACTTTTAAAGTGTCAGGAAGGATATGATAAATTATGAATGAACAAGCATGTACGACGATCTTAGTAGGAAAGAAGGCCACGATCGATGGGTCGACGATGATCGCGCGTAATGACGATACGTTTTTACCACTGACACCACAGCGCTTTATCATGCAAAAAGCAGTGCATGGACGTCATGAAATGTGGCGCTCAACGCAAAATGGTTTGAAGCTCCACTGCCAGCTGATGGTTATCGGACGACGATGACACCAAATGTTGATGTTAAAGGTTTAGGCTATTTTGGTGAAAGTTCGATCAATGAAAAAAATGTTGCAATGTCAGCGACCGAGTCTGTCTATGGCAACCCGCTAGCTCTAGCCCACGATCCTTTTGTCGTAGATGGTCTAGCGGAGGATTCTTTACAATCAATGGTCGCACCATTTATCACTTCAGCTAGGGAAGGTGTTTTATATTTAGGCGAATTGATCAAAAAATATGGTTCACCTGAAGGAAACGGCGTCTTGTTCGCTGATAAAGATGAAGTTTGGTACATGGAGATCGTAACGGGACATCATTGGGCAGCCACGAGGATCCCTGATGATGCATATGCGATCGCTGCTAATCAAGTTGCACAAGATTACATAGATTTTAATGATCCACAAAACTATTTGTGGTCAGAAGGCTTACAAGAATTTGTGGAAAAATACCACTTGAATCCTGATAAGTCGACGTTTAATTTCAGAAAGATCTTTGGGACTGACAATGAAAAAGATCGGCATTACAATACGCCCCGTGTATGGTATGGGCAACGTTATTTTAACCCAGAGATCCAACAAGATCCACGATCAAGTGACTTGCCATTTATCTGCCGTTCTAAGCGCTTATTGAAAGTTGAGGATCTGACATACGTTTTGGCTTCACACTATAACGAAACTAAATACGATCCTTTGGGGCACGGAAGTCAAGCCGACAAGCTCAAATTTCGGCCGATCTCATTGAATCGGACTCAAAATTCGCATGTTTTACAGATCAGAAATGATGTTTTCACTAAGAATGCAGCGTTGATGTGGATCTGCTTTGGGGTGCCAACCTTTACCCCATATGTGCCATTCTATACGAATGCGACTGATACTGATCCAAGTTGGAGTCAAACGCCATTGGAGTATGATATCACCAGTGCTTATTGGATGTATCGAACATTATCGATGCTGACTGAATCACATTATGCCCAATTCGTGCAAAAAAATCGTGATTATTTGATCAAAACACGTGAAGTTTTACACCGTTTGATCAGTGAGATCGACAATGGAGTAGCCGATTTGAATGGGGAAGAAGCAACGGCATATTTGACCAAAGAAAATTACCGGATCGTAGCTCAGATGCGAGAGTTGACGATGGAAGCGATCGCTGATTGCGTTACTGGTGGTTTAGAATTATCGAAACTTACTTTCGATATGGATAAGAATCTTTAAAGTCGTGATATAAAATTTTGTAATTTGTGGATTTTTTGTGTAGAATGTTCACTAAGATTTAATTGGGATGTGAAATAATGGAAATCAAGGTCAGTGATTTTATCACAGCAGTCACAGAAGAAAAATTTAATCGAGATGCGATCTTAGCTACACTTGCACAAGTTGAAGATCTAGGAATTGCAGATAGTTTAGCTCCGATCATGGAAAAAATGATGGATGCGATCAAGCAAGATCAACTGGAACAAGCAGAGCTCTCGATCGAAGGTAGTGACGAACCGATCCAGATCCGGCTTGAGACTGGGATCATCAATTTACCATTTGAAAATATCAATCGGGTCGCTAATTTCTTTGATGAACTTGAAGACAGTGTACCAGTAAATGTCTATTTGGTAGTCGTATCACCTGATTTGAATGCTTCCGGGCTACATATCATGCAGATCTGTCCGGCCAGTGATTTTGTCCGTGGACAAGGTCAAGATGCAGTGCTAGTCGCTGTAGCTGAAAGCTTGAAAAAGATCCAAGAAAATGAAGCACAAAAAGAAAAAGTGACAGCTAAATAAATCAAAGTTCCAAACTTCGAGCGGAGTTTGGAACTTTTTGATATAAAAGTAATTTAATAATAAAGTATCAGTTAGGTTAGTTTTTTATAATTTTTTTTGGGTAAAAAAGTCAGTATTAGTAGTGGTTCTAGCGGATAGATAAAAATTTATCAAGAAAATATTAAAAAACTTATTGACAAATTAAAGAAATAAAGATAATATCAAAGCAACAAAGATAACTAAATATTTAAAGACGTTGATGAGAAGAGTAGTCTGTTGGAGTAGATAGACAGAGACCCTCGGTTGCTGAAAAGGGGGATCGAAAGAGGAGATGAAGATGAGCTCGGAGTCTGATCGTTGGTGCAAGCTTGCGGTCCGTTTTAATGCGATATAATTTGAGACTACTGATTTAGAGTTAGTAGTTGATGAGTCTACTTTTGTGAAGAAGTAGAAAAATAAGGTGGTACCGCGAGTTTTCGTCCTTTTAGGGATGGAAGCTTTTTTTTTACCCTAATTTTAAAATTAACGATGAGAAAGTAGTGATCAAATGATTGAATTTAAGCAAGTTTCAAAGACTTTTGCGACCGCCAGTGGTCAAGTTGCTGCGGTCAAAAATGTTGATCTGACCATCAACGCGGGTGAAGTTTATGGGATCGTCGGTTTTTCTGGCGCTGGTAAAAGTACTTTAGTCCGCATGTTAAATGGCTTAGAGACACCGACTAGCGGTGAAGTGATCATCAATGGTAAGCGGATCGATAATTTAAAAGGCAAAGAGTTACGTGATCAAAGAAAGAAGATCGGTATTATTTTTCAACATTTTAACCTCTTGTGGTCACGGACTGTTTTAGAAAATATTGAATTTCCGCTAGAATTAGTAGGGTCGCTAAAGAAGAACGGCGCAAGAAAGCTAAGCATTTAGCAGAATTAGTTGGTTTAGGTGAACGGATCAATGCCTATCCGTCCCAGCTTTCTGGGGGTCAAAAGCAGCGAGTCGGGATCGCCCGTGCTTTAGCGACTGATCCAGATATTTTGATCTCAGATGAAGCGACCAGCGCACTTGATCCCCAAACGACAGATGAAGTTTTAGATCTGTTAGATGAGATCAACGAAAAACTTAATTTGACGATCGTGATCATCACCCATGAAATGCATGTTATTCGTCGCTTAGCTGATAAAGTTGCAGTGATGGAAAATGGCCAAGTGATCGAAGAAGGTCCGGTATCAGAAGTCTTCACGCATCCAAAAGAAGAGTTGACTAAACGCTTTGTCAGTGCGGAAGTCGATACCAAACAAACAACTGATGTCAAACAAGTTGTTACCAACTTACTTGAGAAAAATCCACAAGGCAAGTTAGTTGAGCTCAAGTTCCATGGTCAACAAGTTGAACGTCCTGTGATCAATGAATTGAGTAAAAGTTTCCCTGAATTAGAGATCAGCATCTTAGAAGGCTCGATCCACCAATTAGCGGACAAGGGGACGATCGGATCATTGTTCGTTCAACTAGTGGGACCAGCTGAACAACTCAAAGAAGCATTGACTTTATTAGAAAAACTCCAAGTAGAAGCGAAGGTGATCGAACATGGATAGTCGAGGTTTAGCATCATATTTTGAATTTAAAAATGTGAACTGGCCCAATCTTTGGGCAGCCACTTGGGAAACAGTTTGGATGACCGTTGTTTCAGTGGCGATCGTAGCAGTTTTAGGATTACTATTAGGTTTGTTACTTTATGAAACATCAGATAGTAAGAGTTTTGCAGTTAGAGCTTTAAATTGGATCGTAGCATTGTTCGTCAATGTTTTCCGCTCGATCCCCTTTATCATCTTGATCGTCTTGTTACTACCAGTTACCCAAGTAATTGTTGGGGCGATCACAGGTGCTAAAGCTGCGATCCCATCGTTAGTCATTTCAGCAGCTCCATTTTATGCTCGGCTAGTTGAATTAGCCTTCCATGAAGTTGATGGGGGCGTGATCGAAGCGGCTGATGCGATGGGCGCAACCAAATGGCAGATCGTTTATAAAGTTTTGATCCCCGAAAGTTTACCAGCTTTAGTTTCTGGGATCACAGTTACAGCGATCTCATTGATCGGATATACGGCCATGGCTGGGGCGATCGGAGCTGGTGGTTTGGGACAGTTGGCCTATACTGATGGGTTCCAATCTTACAACAATGCGATCACTTTAGCTGCCACAGCAGTGATCGTGGTCATCGTCTTTGTATTCCAATATCTAGGCGACTTTTCAGTTCGCAAGATCGACAAGCGTTAGTTAGTAATTATAAAAAATAATCATTTATGGAGGAGATCAATATGAAAAAAAGTATCAAACGTTTATTAGGTGTTACAGTTGCAGCGACAGCCTTGCTTTTAGGAGCGGCTAATACAGCTAAAGCCGACACGACTTTGACTGTCGGGGCTTCAGCTGAACCACATGCTAAGATCTTAGAACATGTGAAGCCAGAATTGAAAAAACAAGGCGTTGATCTAAAAGTTAAAGTTTTTAATGACTATATCTTGCCAAACAAGGCTTTAGCTAATAAAGAATTGGATGCAAATTACTTCCAACACGTACCATTTTTAGATAACTGGAACAAGAAAAATAATGGCTCTTTGATCAATGTTGGTGGTGTTCACCTCGAACCGATCGGGGTCTATTCCAAGAAATATAAGAGTCTAAAGGACTTACCAAAGAACGCGACAGTTTATGTTTCAAGTAACGTTGCTGACTATGGGCGTGTATTAAAGATCTTTAAAGACGCTGGGTTGATCACCTTGAAAAAAGGAACCAACTTGACGAATGCAACTTTTGAAGATATCAAAACTAACAAGAAAAACATCAAATTCAAACACACATTTGAAGCTAAATTGATGCCTAAACTTTATGAATCAAACGAAGCTGATGCAACAGTCATCAATGCTAATTATGCAGTTCAAGCCGGATCGATCCTACTAAAAAGGCGATCGCATTAGAAAAGAAGAATTCACCTTATGTAAATATCATTGCTGTTCGTAAGAGTGAAAAGAACAACAAAGCGATCAAGAAATTAGTCAAAGTTCTTCAATCCAAATCAACTCAAAAATGGATCGAAAAAGAATTTGATGGCGCTGTGATCCCCGCAATTAAATAATTGCTCTAAAGCACCTAGGCTTATGCGTCTAGGTGCTTTTTGCTCAAAAAAATGATATGATTGTCTATAGTAGAAACGAGACTGGACTTTGACGGTTACTGTGATAGAGCTATGAGTGCCAGAATCAATAAGATAACTATTTTTGAATGGAGATGGAGTTAATATGTCTAGTGGTCAGGCGATAACGAATCTGATCATCATCTTAATTGTTTTTTATTTTGCTGCTTTCTTTGTCGCGGCAGAGTTTGCGATCGTATCGGTACGTAAAAGTGCGATCGAAAGTGCGTTAGAAAACGAGGAAGGTAACCAACGAAAGCTAAAATTAGCCTTGAAGATGGTCACCAACATGAATGAGTATCTTTCAACGACTCAGGTGGGGATCTCGACGACAGGGATCATTTTAGGTTGGATCGGGGCTGATACCTTGACCAAGATCTTGACGGATGTTTTAGGCTTTATGCCGATCAACCATGCGACAACGGTGGCGATCAGTGCAGTCTTGGGGGTCGTGATCTTAACATATCTTGAAGTGGTCGTAACAGAGATCGTACCTAAAAATATCAGTATCGATATGCCATTAAAAGTGATGATGTTTATTGTAACGCCATTGCACTACTTCCACGTGGCATTTTACCCATTTGTATGGTTGCTAAATGCCTCGGCATCTGGGATCGTGCGCTTAGTCGGTTTAAAACCAGCGGGTGAAGGCCAAGATGTCTTATCGCAAAGTGAGATCTTGAGTATTTCACGCAATGCAGTGACTGGTGGTGCGATCGATAAAGATGATTTTGTATATATGCAACGTGCTTTTGAGTTCAACGATAAGGTCGCTAAAGATATCATGGTCGACCGAACGAGTTTAGAGGTCGTTGATATCACAGATACAGTGCATGATGTGATCGAAAAGTATCTACACAAAAAGTATACGCGCTATCCGGTAGTGGCAAATAACGATAAAGATAAGATCTTGGGCTATGTTTATATCTATGATATGATCCGCCAAGCCCAAGTTGATGATACAGTTCGGGTAAGCAAATTGATGCGAACGATCATCACAGTCCCAGAGGTTACTCCGATCCAAAAATTACTTCAAAGTATGGTCCAAAAGCAAACGCCGATCGTGGTCGTGTTAGATGAATACGGTGGAACTAGTGGGATCGTAACTGATCGTGACATCTATGAAGAATTATTTGGCACTGTGCGTGATGAAGCTGATGATGTTATCCAAGAAGATATCGTGGATAATCATGATGGGACCTATCGTGTTTCAGGTAAAACGACCCTTTATGATTTCCAACGCTTCTTTGATTTTTATACCAACGATTTCCAAGAAGCTGAGAGTGTAACGATCGCAGGTTATCTTTTGGAAAATTATAAAGTTGAATTGGGGACAGTCATCACTTTGGGCGACTTCGATATCAAAGTTACTGATTTTAGCCGAAACTATATCGAATGGATGGAAGTCAGTCCACATCAAGACACTGAAGTAAAAACTGAGAGTTAAACAATTAGAAGAGATCAAGGATGCAACTTGGTTTCTTCTTTTTTAAAACTTAAAAAGTTGTTCAAAATATAATTTAATGAGGTGATCTAATGATAAAAGTAGCAGCTGCTGTGATCGTTTCGGATGGTAAGATCTTAGCTGCCAAACGAAAAAATGAACGCCTTGGCGGAGGCTTTTGGGAATTTCCTGGTGGTAAACTCGAGCCAGGTGAAACACCTAAACAAGCTTGTCAAAGAGAGGTTGCCGAAGAGTTAGGCGATCAATGTGAAGTGCTGGAGCGAATCGAGGTCTCACGGCATTTTACGACGCCATATGGTGAATTAGAGATCGATTTTTTTTGGACCAAACTAAAGACATATAATTTAAAATTAGTGGCAGCTAGTGAGTACCGGTGGTTGACACCCGAGCAACTAGCAAGTGTTACGTGGCTCAAGCCCTCTGAACCAGTTTTAGAGGTCATCAAACAAACAGATCTGAGGAAATTTGAATGAGTGAAGAATTTAAAAATGCGATCTTAGCTGGCTTATATGATAGCAAATATGCACCTAAGTTAGAGGGACCAGCGCCTAAATTATTGACTAATCAGCCAACTGAAACTTTATGGAGTCACTTACAACAAGAACTATTGACGTGTGATCATTTTGTCCTAGCACCAGCATTTTTGACCGTTGACATGCTAGTGCCATTAAAGGCCATTTTGGCACGCATAGCCAAAAAAGGTGTGACAGGAACGATCTTAACGGCTGATTATTTGAATTTCAATACGCCTGCCGTATTTACAGAGCTGTTAAAATTACCCAATGTTAAGACTAAGATCGTGACTAAAGAAGCCTTCCATATGAAAGGGTACTTCTTTTGGCATGGATCACAACAAACGGCTTACGTAGGAAGTGCTAATTTTACGCGAAATGCCTTGTTGAAAAACTGTGAATTGACGTTGCGGGTGACTAGCGAAGAACAAGCCGATCTTACCCAACAATTAGCGCTGATCTTGAAACATCTAGCTGAAGATGCACTTACTTTGACGACTGACTGGATCAAAGCTTATCAAGCACGCTACCGACCACCGGTGAGCACAGCTGCGCCTAAAAATAACAAACTGCTACCTAATCGAATGCAAAAAGAAGCATTACAGCAATTAGCTAACTTACGAGCTCAGGGGAATACTAAGGGGTTAGTGGTCTCAGCTACAGGAACGGGGAAAACTTATTTAGGGGCTTTTGATGTTAAAGCTTATGCTCCTAAGCGCTTTTTATACATCGTTCATCGTGAACAGATCTTAGAAAAGACTAAAGCTAGTTTTCAAAAGGTTATTGGTGGTCCGGCTAGTGATTTTGGGACATACTCGGGTAAAAAACATGAAACCGAGGCTAAATATTTATTTGCGACAGTCCAATCACTGGCTAAAGATGAGGCTTTGGAACAATTTTTGCCGACTGAATTTGATTACATTTTGTTTGATGAAGCCCACCATTTAGGGGCACCGATTTTTCAAAAAGTAATGGCTCATTTTACGCCGGCTTTTTGTTTAGGAATGACTGCAACGCCAGAACGAATGGACGATTTTAATGTGTATCGTAGCTTTGATTACAATCTGGCTTATGAGATATCCTTAGACGAAGCTTTGACGACTGAATTATTATGTCCGTTTGATTATGTAGGTGTGATCGATTATGAGTTTGAAGGAGAAATGATCACGGAAAAAACACCGCTCAAACAGTTAACTGCTCCTGAGCGCGTTACCCATATTCTCAAGCAATTAGAATATTATGGTAGCACTAAAAGTCGGGGTGGCTTAGTTTTTTGTAGTCGCCAACAAGAAGCAAGGGCACTGGCGAAAGCTTTTACAGCTGCTGGGTATCCCAGTCAAGCTTTGACCAATGAAGATAGTGTTATCAAAAGAGACGAAGCAGTTGCACGTTTAGAAAGTGGAGTCTTAAAATATTTGATCTCAGTTGATATCTTTAATGAAGGGATCGATATCCCGTGTGTTGATCAGATAATTTTGTTACGCGATACTCGTTCAAAGATCGTTTTTACTCAACAATTAGGCCGAGGGTTAAGATTATTTCCCGGGAAAACGAGCACCTTGATCTTAGATTTTATCGGTAACTACCAAAATAACTATCTGATCCCCCAAGCTCTGACCAATGACCGTTCTTTGAATAAAGATCGTTTGGTCGCTGACTTAAAAGAGCAGGTCGTCTATGGCTTATCAACGATCAATTTTGATGAGATCGCCTATCAAAAGATCTTAGCTGTGATCGCCAGAACTAAATTTGATTCCCTCAAGCATCTAAAAGAAGCCTATCTTGAATTATCACAAAAATTAGGGCGCATACCGATGCGACGCGATTTTTATCGCAATAGTCAATTAGATCCGCGGATCTTTACCCAGGGAAATACCTTAGTCAGCTATGCTGATTTTTTAGATAAGCTAGGAGTAAGTCAAGAGCTATCCTGCTATGCTACGCAAGTTATTGCTTTTTTAGAAAAAGAATTGATGAATGGGATGCGTAAACATGAACTATTGCTGTTACAACAACTATTGTTGGCTGAAATAACGCAAGAAGACTATCGCAAGCTCTTAGCTAAAGCAGGGTGTTATGTGGATGATGAAGTCTTGGCTTCGGTAAATTCTATCTTGTCATTGCGCTTTTTTGAAGTCAAAGCAGGCAAGAAATTACGTTCCGAAACGTATGGGGCTAAACCTTTGATCACATTTGAGCAGGGAAAATATCGGCTAAATAACGCATTTAGTATGGCTTTATCCCAGCTAGCATTTAGACAACACGTTGAAGATATTATTGAAACGGGGCTGTTGTTGAGTAAAGAGTATCAACCTCAAAAACGCTTTACGCTATATCAAAAATATACGCGTAAAGACGTATGTCGCTTGTTAGATTGGCCTAAAGATATCAGTGCCCCGCTCTATGGGTATCGTGTGGTCGATGATGTGTGTCCGATTTTTATCACTTACCAAAAGGAAAAAAAGAGTTATCAAAATACATTGACAGCTGACCGTGCGATCCGCTGGTATACGCGAAGTCCTAGATCATTAGCGTCAAAAGAAGTGACAGAACTCTTGGCAGGTGTTAAGACCGGGACACCGTATGTCAAATTGCCACTCTTTATCAAACCAAGTGATGCTTTTGGGGCTGAATTTTACTATGTTGGGGAAGCCAAGATCATCGCCAAAAGCGTGCATGAAGTTGAACTAGGTGCTAAAAATAAACCTAAAAAAGCAGTTGCAATGGATCTGCTCTTTGAACAGCCACTTTCATTTGAAATAATGGAAAAACTTCAGGGAGTTTCGGCAGATTCCGAAGATTAGAAAAAAATTTCGGTAAAATTAAAGATTTTTCCAAAAAATAAGGTGAGAAAAACTTGCAATTATAAAGATTTTTTTGTAAATTATAATACAATATAATAGTTTAAAACAAAGGAGAGTTTACGATGTCCAATTGGGATACTAAGTTTACAAAAAAAGGTTTAACGTTTGATGACGTGTTATTGATACCGGCGGAAAGTAATGTTTTGCCAAATGAGGTCGATTTGAGTGTTCAGCTCGCAAAAAAATTTGAAATTAAATATCCCAATCATCAGTGCTGGTATGGATACAGTTACTGAATCTTCAATGGCGATCGCAATGGCACGCCAAGGTGGTTTAGGTGTTATCCATAAAAATATGACGATCGAGCAACAAGCCGATGAAGTCAACAAGGTAAAGCGTTCTGAAAGTGGCGTTATCATTGATCCATTCTTCTTGACTCCAAAGCACACTGTTGCTGAAGCTGAAGGGTTGATGACTAAATATCGTATCAGCGGAGTGCCGATCGTTGAATCTATGGATAGTCGTAAATTCTGTGGGATCATCACAAATCGTGATATTCGTTTTGTGTCTGATCACAATATAGAGATCGGAGAAGTTATGACCAAGGATAACTTGATCACTGCACCAGAAGGCACATCTTTAGAAAAAGCTGAAGCGATCTTACAACAACACAAGATCGAAAAATTACCGATCGTCAATGAAGCTGGTGAATTAACAGGTTTGATCACGATCAAGGATATCGAAAAAGTTGTTGAATTCCCAGCTGCTGCTAAAGATGAACATGGTCGCTTGTTAGTTGCTGCTGCTGTGGGGGTAACAAGTGATACATTTGAACGGGCAACTGCTTTATTGAACGCTGGGGCTGATGCTTTAGTCATTGATACAGCTCATGGACATTCAGCTGGTGTTATCCGCAAGATCAAAGAGATCAGAGAACATTTCCCAGATGCAACTTTGATCGCCGGAAACGTAGCCACAGCTGAAGCGACACGTGCTTTGTTTGATGTGGGTGTTGATGTAGTTAAAGTTGGTATCGGACCAGGTTCTATCTGTACGACTCGTATCGTGGCTGGGGTCGGTGTTCCACAATTAACAGCGATCTATGATGCTGCTAGTGTAGCTCGTGAATATGGTAAAGCGATCATCGCTGACGGTGGGATCAAGTATTCAGGTGAGATCGTCAAAGCGATCGCAGCTGGCGGGAATGCTGTTATGTTAGGTTCAATGTTAGCTGGTACTGATGAAGCACCAGGTGAAACGATCATCTACGAAGGACGTCGTTTCAAGACATATCGTGGTATGGGGAGTTTAGGTGCAATGGATTCGACCCACGGTTCATCTGATCGTTACTTCCAAAGTGGTGTCAATGAAGCTAACAAGTTAGTTCCAGAAGGTATCGAAGGTCGTGTTGCTTACAAAGGTAGCGTAGCAGACATCATCTACCAAATGGATGGTGGTCTACGCGCGGGTATGGGTTACGTAGGTGCAGCTAACTTGAAAGATCTAAATGACAATGCTCAATTTGTTCAGATCACAGGTGCTGGATTACGTGAATCACATCCACATGATGTACAGATCACAAAAGAAGCGCCAAACTATTCAACTCGTTAATGCAAGAAATAAGCTAATGCGGAACTCACTAGGATGCGTATTTTGCATCGTAGTGAGTTCCGCATTTTTACGTGGCATTTAATTGTCGTAGCTATTATTTTAAAGCCTAAAAAAACGCCGTTATTGGCGTTTTTTAGTTATTTTTTTTGGACTAATTGTCCGTCCGTTAGCTCATAGATCTTGTCAGCTTGTTCGATCAAGCGAAGATCATGCGTCACAGTAATGACAGCTTTATTTTGCTGCTTGGCTAAGACTTGTAATATCGTCCCAACTTTTTTGACGCGCTGACTATCTAACGCTGCTGTTGGCTCATCGGCTAAAATGATCTCAGAATCAGTATATAAAGCACGTGCGATCGCAGCGCGTTGACTTTGACCACCGGAAAGTTCATTGGGATATTTATCTTTGAGTTCAGCGATCTCAAGGTGAACTAACAGCCGTTCAAGATCAGCTGAACTTAGATTGCCTGTCTTTTTGACCCGATCGACCAGTTCAAATTGTTCTTTGAGCGTTAAATAAGGGACGAGATTATGAGCTTGTAAAACAAAACCGATCTGCTCCAAGCGAAGTTGTTCTCTTTCTTTGTTGCTATAAGTGGCGATCTCTTTACCATTGATCAAAACAGAGCCACTGCTAGGACTTAAAATATTGCCGGCAATTGTTAAAAAAGTACTTTTGCCAGAACCAGAAGGCCCCAAGATCAAGACAAATTCACCTTTATCAGCTGAAAAATTGATATCTTTAAGGGCATGGACTTTAGCTGAACCACTACCAAAATATTTATTAACATTTTTAAATTCGATCACTGACATAAAATCAACCTCCGATCGCTTGGGCTGGATCGATCCGCAAGATCGCTCTGACTGGGATCAAGGAACCTAAAACTGATGTTAGCACGAGTCCAACAGAAACTAGACTCAAAAATTTCAGATCAAAAGTCATCGGAACATTTGCTGGGATCACCAAAGCAGTAGCTAAAGTCAGCAAAGCGCCAATGATCAGGCCTGTGATGACTAAGATAAAAGATTGCCCGATCGTATTTTGGATCAAGACTTTGTTAGCGATCCCTTGGACACGCAAGACCGCATAGTTAGGTAGTTTTTGGATCGTGATGATATATAAGAAAACAGCGATCACAATCAAAGAGATGATCATCAAAAAAAGCGATCATAAAAGTAAAAGTACTATTTTGGGCACTATAGCCAGGTAATTTATCGATCAAAGCTTGTTGTGTGGTCACTTGCAGTTTTGGATCAGTGACTTTGAAATCAGGATCTTTGGATAAAACACCACTAGCAGCAAAGTTAGGACCAACATTTTTTAGTTCAGCCCAAGCAGTTAGTGAACCATAAACAACGGGTAAGACATTTAATTTAGCATTTTTTATAAAGCCGGTGATCGTATAAGGTGTTGTTTGAGAGTTGAAATATACTTTATCGCCGAGTTTATAGCCATCATTTTTGAAAGCTATCATCAACGACGACTTCTTGTTTAGTTTGGGGAAGTTGCCCCGAGCTTAGTTTTAATTGTTGGTAGACGAATTGGGATCTTTCAAGCCCAACAAATGTAGCTGAGAGCTTTTGGCGCCCTTTTTCTTTGACAATGATCGGTGCTTGTCCGATCAAGGCTTCATTTTTAGTCAATTTAAGCTCGTTTATCTGATCTGTAGTGAGTAGTGATTGTCGCAAATTGACATCGGCATCACGATTCAAGGCGATCCGCTTAAAATCCCAACTTTCGATCGCATAAGTATTTTCGCGAGCCAGTCCAAGCGCAAGACTGGTCAGGATAAAGACGAGATAGCTGATCAAAAACGACCATTGCAATGATCAATGAATAACGGACTTTTTCATGTTTGATCTCTTTTAAAGCTAGATACATGGTTAAAACTTCCTTTCCTAATTGTCGCTTAGCTCAAGTTGGGTAATACTTTGTTCTAAGCGCGTAAGATAAAGCTCTTTATTTTTTAGGATCATTTAGAGCTTCTTTTAAGGTCTGATGGCTCAAAGTTGCCAATACCCAACGCGTAGCAGAAAGGTTAGGGTCGACAAAAGCTAAAGGTAATTCATTTACGGTCAAATGTAACTTGAGAAGATCGTAATAAGGACTTTTTAGTGAAGCCGTGATAAAAGCGCGCGTTGCTTTGAGTATTTCTTGCGGTGAACTTGGCTTAAGGTCAGCATGGATATCAACTAAGGCTAAGTGATAAATATAGTCATAAGCTTCGTTTAAGTCAGTAAAATATTTATAAAATGCTCCGCGCGCGATCTGAGCATCTTTGACGATCCGCGCGACTTGGGCGTCCTTTAAGGGTAGGTAGAAAATTCCGTCAAAAGGGCAGCAGTGATGCGCTCTTTTTTTAGGGGGGCAAGATTCTTAAAATGTCTGTGAAACCATAGCACTCTCTCCTTAAAAGTATAAAAGTAATTTACGCTCTAAGCATAACAGCAAAAGTGACACGGTGTCAACATACGGATAAAAAAAAAAAGTTATGTCGCAACATAACTTAAAAAAACTAGATCCCAAATGTCCCACCATGAACTTT
>PDYJ01001598.1_pt1 | contig 17725 bp, 24 predicted proteins | sample 1430841 | NCBI WGS metagenome assembly PDYJ01 (sample SAMN07237672, study PRJNA390542) | Gut metagenome, whole genome shotgun sequencing project. | isolation source: fecal pellets | host: Mus musculus | place: USA: New York, NY | collected 2016-10 | reverse complement strand
CCCACGCTGTCATAGCAGCCACGGAAGTAGACCGACTGCATCTCCATGTCCGTAAGTTTGTTCCTAAGCTCCATACTTCAATCAACGCTGCACATTCTTCCTCGGTCAGTTCCGCCGATGTTTCCGTGTCAAACACGCCTAAGACTTTCGGATATTTCCCATACAAGCCTCAATCTCGGCTCTTATGGCACGGTATTCCTCATTTCTCCTTGCCAACTTTGCGGTGACAGAGCCAGATATTCCTCAAAGATATTACTATGGATGTCACAAAAGTTTCAAATCTGAACGCATCAGACATTCTTCTCACCTCCGATTTTTTCCTTATCGTCCTTTATTATAATACCCAAAATCAGCAGTACAAAATGTGCAAACTGGATTTACCGCTCCCTGTCCGTGCATTTTTTCTCTGGCTGTTCCTTGTCTGCTCTGGCTCATCGTCAATAACAGACTTGTCTTTTTCATTCAGATTCAGTTCGATATTGAGGGCGTTCAGCCGTTCCGTCTTTTCTTTTCAGCTCGTTTTCAAAGGCAAACGGCTTCTTCACTTCCTCTTTTGCGGTTTCAAGCTGTGCAATGGTTTCTTCCTTTCTCGTCTTGGCGGCTTCCAGTCTGGCGGGGATTTTGGCAATCTCATTCTCGATTCGGGTCAGATTTCCGAGGGCATCCGTTCCTAAATCTACCTTATATTTTCTCATCCCGCAGAGGTTCAGACAATAGTGTGCATTGACGGTATCATAGAAAACCTCCATCTGAAAGCCACGGTAGCTGCCGATTTGTATCGGCTGTGACAGCGGGTTTTCCTTGCAGATGGCAAGCAGCATCCCGCCTGCGTCCGCTTTTTCTTTGTAGGTCACGCCGTTTAAGGTCATCGGGCAGAACTTGTCCTCGCCTGCGGCATATGCTGGCTGGCAATCTTAGCATCATTCCCATATCCTACAATGCGTTCCTCATACTCCTTAATCTCCTGCGGGTAGTGCTTCAGTATCCTGTCCTCAAGGTCGTAATGCTCGGAAAGGTAGCTCTGCTTCAAGACTTTCAGCTTCGCCACCTGCATATCCAAGTCCATTTTTTCCTTGAAACGCTCGTCGCCCGTGGCAAGCATTTTCACCTCCGCAAAGGAGAGGGCAACCTCGTCCACGTCCTCGGCAGAACGCACGGGGCTTTTGCTCGTCATTATCTGGGAGATGAATTTCTGCTTTCCCTCCACAAGCTGGTCGGGTAGGTCAGCGGTATTACTACGCCTTCCCCCCTAAGAACCGTGCATGAAAGTTTCCCCTCACACGGCTCAAGCACTTATAAGCCCTGCATTACCAGAGCCGGTTCATCAACATTTTTCGAGTAATGGATAAATCTATGGCAGGCTGCGTGTAATAAAAACTTTCTCTCTTTGAAATCTCCCCTTACAACCGTATGGATTCTGAAACCTTTTTCTACCGTTATCGCTTCCTTGCAGTATGGGCAGTTTCCGCCCTGCGTTTTATACAAAGCGTTCAGTTTCTTCCTGCCGCCTATCTCGCGGAACATTCTTTCGGTATCCCTGTCCTCAAAATATTCTGCGTATCTGGCGTCAAATGGCGTCGCTTCTGATTTTGTTTTCAGCCACCTTACTATTTTTGTGTCAGTGGCATAAATCAGGTTGAGTTCAAATGAATCGCTCGTTTTCACGCTGAATGTCCAGATTCTTGTCCCAACCTGTCTGAAATATCTTTTCGCTATCCATTTGTGGCTCTTTTGTGGGTGTCTTCGTTTGCACCACCGCCATAAGCATCTCCATACGTCAAAATCGAATCTCTCAAACGCATCCGTGGATACATTGTATTTGTGGAAATTTACCCACCCTCGGATAACTGGGTTCAGTTTTCGGATTAAATCCTCCTGCTTCATGGATGGGTTCTGCTTTATGATTCCCCTTACTTTACTGATTATGGCTTTATAGTTCTTTTTGGATGGTTTGGTCAGAAGCTTGTCTTTGTACCACCGTATATTTGTGCCAAGAAAATCAAACCCGTCTTCGATATGGGTTATGACTGTCTTTTCCTCTGACAGTTCCAGCCCTCTTTCTGACAGAAAATCCCGTATGATTGGGAGCACTCCGTTTTCCAAAAGTTCCCTGCTCTCGCCAGTGACGATGAAGTCATCCGCATAACGGATAAAGTTGACTTTCGGGAAATATGATTTTCCATTGCTTTTCGTTTTGTGGTATTTCTCTTTTATCTTGGCTTCCAGTCCATCCAGCACCATGTTGCAGATAGTCGGTGAAATCGCTGAACCCTGCGGGCTTCCCAAATCTGTCGGGAATAGCTTCCCTGTTTCGATATAGCCGCTTTTTAACCATTTCCGCAGGATATCCTTATCCATTGGGATGTTGCTTAAAATCCACTCATGGCTGATGTTGTCAAAACAGCCTTTTATATCTCCTTCCAGCACCCACTTCGGGGATTTCCCCTTGTTCAGACAGGTGAAGCATTGCTCAATAGCGTCCTGCACACACCTTTTTGCCCTGAACCCATAGGAATTTGGGTCAGCGGTGGTTTCTGCAATCGGCTCTATTGCAAATTTATATAACGTCTGCATTGCCCTGTCCTTCATGCATGGTATGCTTAGGGGCGTGTCTTTCCATTCTTTTTCGGGATATACACCCTTTTTAATGGCAATGGTTTGTAGCCCCTGCGTTTCAGTCCGAGAACCGCTTCATATTTCAATTTTGGGGTAGACCATAATACTTTATCTACGCCTGCCGTCTTTTTGCCTTTATTACCCGTCACCCTCCTTACAGCTAATGCACGCCCGTAAAAAGAGTGTGTGAGCAGCCATTGCAAAGATTTTACCTTGCCTGTCCTGCCCTGTTGATGAGCCTTTACGATACGCATTTGCAGTTTTTTAACATATGCCTCTGCCTTGTTCCAGTCTATGCTGTCCCATGCTTTGGCTGCGTCAGAAGTCGCACACGTTTTACCGTTCATTTGCCTTACTCCTTTCAAAAATCCTATAAACTCTCTCGTAATTAAGCACCCTGCGGAATTCTGCCCCCTTTCGGGTGGGGCAAATTTTGAACCCCTGTCCGTCCCCATTACAGGGTCGGCATTCGCTTCTTCCGCAATCCTTTTTCCGCATTCCCATCGGCTTTCCTTACGGTCGGCTTGCCCGTCTGGGCGAAAATACGGAGTTGACACGTTCCACTTAACCAACAATCGATTGATAGTTTAGGTCCCACCTCTCCTCCGGCAGTCATTACGTCCGTGTATCCCCACTATACAAAAGGATAACCGACTGCACACCTTTTGGTTCAAGCCTGTCAGCTACTTTGGCTTGTTCGCCTTAACGAAGTTTATCAGTGGTTCAGTTAATTAACCATGCTATCAGTAAGCCTGCACCCTAACCGCCTTGTAGCTAGCAGTTTCATCTCCGCCTCACGGTTTTGATTCCAAGTAGGGTTACTTTTATGCCCGCTTCCGAACAGTGCCATTACTAGCAGAGCCGGGGACAACGGCTTCATCCAACGGAATGGATGGTTTGGTCTGTAATATTACATCCAAACAGTTAAATTAAGCGACTTCGTGTCGCACAAAGAGATACGCATCGAATGTCTGCTCCGTTACATAGCGGTAAACTTCAACCTCTGGAAACATATTTCCCTGGCGTTCCAGACGACCAAGCCTTTGCTCCAAGTCCGAGGGTCGCCAAGGGCAATCGCAGTTGTGGATAGCGATTAACCTGTCCTGCACGTTTGTCCCTGCCCCCATCTTCGGGTAGAGCCTAAAAGGACACGCACCTCGCCGCCCCTTACCTTTGCAAACAGCTCCTTTTTCTGTGCGTCGGTATTCGCTTCATGGATGAAACGCACCTGCTCGGCGGGGATTCCACGGGCTATGAGCTTCTCTCGGATGTCGTCATAAATATTAAAAGTTCCGTCATTTCTTCGGCGTTGAAAGGTCGGAGAAAACAAGCTGCGCCGCCTTTGTGTCGGCGTGTTCCTCCCAGATACGGTACATATTGTCCACGCAGGCGTTGACTTTGCTGTTCGGGTCGTCTGGAAGCATCGGGTCAATCAATCTCTGGTCTAAGGCAAGCTGCCGCCCGTCGTTCGTCACTTTGAGCATATTATCTGTTTGTGGTTTACCAGCTTGCACGGATTTTCTCTGCTCGCTTCGCAAGCCCCGCCACCATTTCCGTCTGGATTTGGCTCGGCTTTGTCTTGATATTGTGGTAATTGACCTTTGGCACGGGCAGCTTTAACATATCGGCGGTCTGGATGTCCGCAACCTCACGGAACATCTGCATCAGTTCTGGCAGGTTGTAGAACTTCGCAAACCTCGTCTTGGCTCGGTAATTCGTCCCCTCTGGGGCGAGTTCCAGAGCTGTGACCGTTTCGCCGAACGTGGAAGCCCAACTGTCAAAATGCTGCAAGCCGTTCCTTGCGAGGGTGTCATACTGCAAGTACCTCTGCACGGAATACATCTCGACCATCGAGTTACTTATAGGCGTTCCCGTTGCGAAAACCACGCCACGGTTCCCGTGATTTCGTCCAGATAGCGGCACTTCATAAACAAGTCGCTTGACTTCTGGGCTTCGGTCTGGGCGATGCCGCCACGTTCCGCATCTTGGTAAATAAATAGAGGTTCTTGTAAAAATGGCTCTCATCTATAAAGAGCCTGTCTATGCCCAGTTCCTCGAAGTTTATCACGCTGTCTTTCCGCTTGGTATCGTTTAATTTATCGAGCTTCGCCTTAATCGCTTTCCTCGTTTTCATGAGCTGCTTGACCGTGAACTGCTCCCCGTGGGATGCCTGCACGTCGTCAATGCCACGCTCAATATCGTCAAGCTGGCGCATGAGCTGTTCCCTCTGGCGTTCCTCGCTGATGGGGATTTTCTCGAACTGACTATGCCCGATAATCACCGCATCATACGCCCCCGTCGCAATCCTGCCGCAGAACTTCTTGCGGTTTCCCGTTTCAAAATCCCGCTTGGTCGTGACAAGGATGTTGGCAGATGGATAGAGCCTTAAATACTCCGACGCCCACTGCCCGACAAGGTGGTTCGGCACGACAAACATGGATTTCTGGCATAAGCCGAGCCGCTTGCTTTCCTGTGCGGCGGCGACCATTTCAAAGGTTTTTCCGCCCCTACTTTGTGTGCAAGGAGCGTGTTGCCGCCGTAGAGGATATGGGCAATCGCATTGACTTGGTGGGGTCTTAGCTGGATTTCTGGGCTGATGCCGCCAAACGTGATATGGCTTCCGTCATATTCACGGGGCGGATGAATTAAATGTGTCATTATAGTAGCGTACAAGCCTGTTCCTCCGTTCTGGGTCTTTCCAAATCCAGTCCTGAAACGCCTGCTTTATCACCTCCTGCTTTGCCTGCGCCGCCGTGGTTTCCTTATGGTTCAGCACCGCTTTCTTATTGTTGTGTTCGTCATAAACATAGTCAAAGATGCGGGTGTCACGGAGATTCAAGGTGTCCTCCATGATGCGGTATGCGCTCGCCCGCTTCGTGCCGTAAGTGCTGTCCGCCTTGACATTCCCCATGTCGGAACTCTTATTCTCAATGAACCAGTCGCCGTTATATGCCGTGTAGCGCACTTGCAGCCTGCCCGCCGCATAGCTTGACGGCGTTAAAAGCTCCACCATGAACTGCTGTATATCCTCCTGCGGTATCCACGTCGTACCCAGACGGACGGAGATTTCGCTTGCGGGCAAATCCTTTGGGATGACCTTTTCCAGAGCCGCCACGTTGACGGCAAGCTCTGGGTCTGACTTTGCCGCTATCTCTGCGACTTTCAGTTTCTCCCGCACATTCCCCGACAAATATTCGTCTGCGGTCACATACCTTGCAGGCTCGGAAGATGGCACTTTATAAATAACTCCCTGCAATTCCTTAATGATTTCTTCCTCCGACCTGCAGGTGAGCCGTGCCATATAAGATAAATCGACACGGGCTTTCTCCCCGATGGAGAGGGCGAGGGCTTCACTGGCGGTTTCCACAAAGGTCACTTCTCGGTGGGGCTTTATCGTCCGTTTCGTGAACATATCCGCCTTGCGTTTGAATTTCCCCTCGTCGTCAAGCACTTCAAGGGAGCATAAAAGGAAGTAGCTTTCGTCTGCCGCAAAAGCGAGGTAGTTCCCCCTGCTGTTGATTAAGCCGTACTTTTTTGTAAAGGCATCGTATAATCGGTTTAGGTTTTCCTGCTCGGTCTGTATCATTTCCTCTGGGCAGTCGTCCGGTCTGGTACTGGATGAGCTTCCTCACGCAGTCACGGATTTCCAACAGCCCCTTGATGCGGTTCTCCGCCGTCATGGACACGTTTGCAGGGGTCATTTCGTTATTCTCTCGGAAGTAGACCTTTGCCGCCCACAAGGGCAAACGAGAAGTTCCGCACGTTCGGGTCGGCGGGGATGACTTTCTCCTGTTCGTCAGAGATACGGTCAACCTCATTTTCAATCTCTGGGATTTCGCCGTTTATCCGCTGCATGGCTTCATGGAGAAGCCCGCAAGCGGCACGTCGGGTAGGCTTTGCAAACGCTGTCCATGCCGAACCTTGTGCTTTCCATCCTCATCTCGCCAAGCACCATCTCTGGATGCTGGACAAAGTAGCTGTTCATCGTGACGCCGTTTTCGTCTGTGTCGAGGTGTACCCACTCTGGCTCTATCTCTATCATGCGGTCACGTTTCTGTAAAATAAGGATGTCGCTCGTGACCTCCGTGCCTGCGTTTGCCCGAAACGTATTGTCTGGAAGCCTTACCGCCCCTAAAAGCTCGGCTCTCTGTGCGATATATTTCCGCACCTCTGGGCTTGCCTTGTCCATCGTACCCTTAGAGGTGATGAACATCACAACGCCGCCTGCCCGCACCTTATCCAGAGCCTTTGCAATAAAATAGTCGTGGATTAGGAACTTCTGGGCATTGTAGCGGCTGTCGTTGACTTTGAACTCCCCGAACGGGATGTTGCCAAGCACCACGTCAAAATGGTTATCTGGGAGCTTTGTTTCCTCAAATCCCTCAATGGCGATGCTGGCTTTCTGGTAGAGCTGCTTCGCAATCCTGCCCGATAACGGGTCAATCTCGATGCCGTGCAGCTTTGATTTCTCCATGCTGTCGGGCAACAACCCTAAGAAATTTCCCGTGCCGCAGGACGGCTCTAAAATATTCCCCTGTGAAAATCCCAGACGGTCAAGTGCTTCATACATTGCCTTGATGACAATGGGCGGCGTATAAAAAGCGGTCAGCGTGGATTCCATAGCGGCATGGTATTCCTCGTCGGAGAGTGCTGATTTTAATTCCTTATATTCATTCTGCCCAAGCCGCATTATTGCTGTCAAACGCCATCGACAGACCGCCCCACCCGACATACTTTGCAAGGGTTTCCTGTTCTTCGGGCGTGGCAAGGCGGTTTTCTATCTGAAGGTCGTGGAGAAGCCGGATTGCGGACATATTGTTTCGGAACTTCTCTTTTGCGCCGCCAACGCCTAACGCATCGTTGGCAATGCGGTAGTTGCGGCGGTCATGCGGAGAGGGCAGGGGCGGACGGTTTCGCCGTAACAAGTGTTTTCCTTCGGCTGCCCATGCTCTGGCTCGTCAAAGCGTATCTTCTCCACCACAATGTCATAGGGAAGCCCGTTCTCCACGGCGGGTATTCCGCCACGGTTTCCGTGGTCGGCTCTGCGGGGGATTCTGATTTTTCTTCGGGCTGTGGTTCTTTCTCTGCCTGCTCCAAGAGCCTGCGGACATAGCCGACTTTCTCCACACGGTTTATCGGGAAGCCCACGCTGTTCTGAAACGTGATGTCACGCATGGAAACGTCGCCGCTGATTTTCCCGACGCTCTCGATAAGATAACGGCGGTTGTCAATCATAAGCTCTTTGCCGATAAGGTCAGAATTATCCTGCTTTCAGTCTGTCCCAGACGGGCAGGCTCTAATCCCTGCTGTCCTCACGCTCCGCATCTTTCGCTGCAAATAGTTCCGTGATATGCTCCGCACTGTTTAAGGTGTCGGCGTATTCCTGTGCTTCTTCCTCGGTTTCAAAGGTCTGGTAGATGCCGCCTACGTCGTAATATCGGTCGGCACTGTCCTCTGGGGCTTCATTATTCCGTATGATAAATGGGTCAGCAAAAGCATCGGAAGTCTGCTCTACCGTGTAATGGGGCTTCTGTTCTGTTTCATCAGAGATGATGTCTGGGCTTGGGTTTTCAGCCGCCTTTTGTTTTCCTCCCGATAGAACGGCTCAAGCTGTTCCTCCGTCAAGGACACTAAATCGTGGTAGTACAGATTGGAAAGTGCGTTCTGGATAAGGTCGGCAAGGCACTGTACTGCGTATATTCTGCAAGAATGCCGTCCACATACGTTTCCATGCGGTACTGTAAGAGGTTGACGGATGCCTGTATCCCGTGCAAGCCGTCCTCGGTATTCCGAAAGGCAATCTTGACGTTGGACAAATCCGTATAGTCCACTTCGGCGTCGCCGCCAAACTCCGCATCGCAGTATGCGTCGATGCAGCCTTTCGCCTGTTCTAGTAGTTCTTCCTCGGCAGGCTCTTTCCTCCTGTGAAACCAGTCCCCTCGGTAGCCATTATATCGCCAAGCCGCTTTTCATCCTCTGGGGTCAGCTCGGTGTTCCGCTCCAAGAACGGGATAAACACGTCACGCCCCAGACGCAGGGATCCCATTTTCTCTCGGTAGTAATCTTCGCCCTGCCGTTTCCATTCTGGGATAAACGGGCAGTCGGGGAGAGGGAATATTCATAAAATTTCGGATATGGGCGATTAAATCCCCCTCGCCGTCGCCGATGTCAAACCGCCCTCATAATTAAATTCCTCGCCGCCGATGACGGCATGGATTTCAAAATCGGTCTTATGATACCATCCGACATGGTTTTCCTCATTCTCCCTTTCCCGATGCTGTTTTTCGTCCAGAATGCCGAGCAGCTTATTTCCCAGAGCGAAACTCAAATCCGTAAATCGGTCGTTCAGCTCCTTGTCATAAAAGGCGGGATGCTCGGAAAATCCAATAGAAAGTGTAATGCTGTCTGGCTTTTCCTCGGCAAGTGTTTCTGTTTTCTGGCTCTCGGTAATGACCGTTTTTAAATGGTCGTTTGCAGGGTTCTCCTTTAGCTTTTCTTCAAAATCGGCTCGGCTGAACTCCTTTCCAAACAACGGGAACTCCGCATTTCGCAGGGACACGGCATTCTCATCAAAGGCGGTGACCTCATATTTGTCCGCCCCGATATACACCACGTCGCCCTCGTGGTAGAGGTAGCGGAGAGGGTACAGCTCCGTAAGCTCCTGCGAAAAACGCCACGCATTGCTGCGGCTGTAAACGCTGGTCGTCTTTTTCTGCACAAGAGAGAGGAAGTCTAACATCTCCTGCACGTTGTCGGGATGCTGCAATGCCTGTTCCATAAGGTCGGCGGGCATATCCGCAAAATCCCTGCATCCAATTACGCCCAACAAGTCTTTCTCATAGCCGTCCAAATCACGGATGAAGTCGGAGAGCCGCAGGGCGAGCGTGTCCCGCTTGTCCGCAGGGGGCAGCTCCCTTTTTTCCTCAATAAAACGCTGCCTTGCCAGTTTCCTCTGGGTGTCGATTTCATGCTGCGGGGCAGACACGCTTTCCAGATAGTCGGCGTAATGGTCTTTCTCTTTGGGATTGAGGTAGCGGTTATCCTTAACCAGCTCCGCAGCCGTTTTTCCACTTTCGACCAGCTCAAAACAAGGTCGTGTTCGGTGGAAATACCGTCACGGTCAATGGAGATGCCCTTGCCGCTGTACCACACATACCCCTCCGTGCCGTCTGAAAAATTAACAAAAAATCCGCCCGTGCCGTATTCCCTTTTCAGAAAATCAATGTTCTTCTTTTTATCTTCCTGCTTCTGGAACTGGTGGTAAATGCGGTATTTCCCGTTCGCAACGCTGTTCCCTTTTACAAGGACGGCATCAATATCCTCCTGTGAAACGGCAAAAGCAGAGGCTTTTTCGTCCTCTGCTTCAGCAATCATTTCAATCTGTTCATCTACGGTCGGGAGATTGGCGGCAACTTCTTCCTCATTGGCAACGCTGCCTTTTTCGTTTTCCGTCTGTTTTTCTGGCTCTGCTGTCTGTGCCGTAACTGTTTCTTCTTCCTGCCTGCCACCGTCCGATTGCGGCTCTGGTTCTGAATTTCCTAATTGTAAATCAGTTCTTCCAGTATCACTTCCTCCGCTTGGCTGCGGATATTGTTCATCATGCCGAGCCACTGCATCGGGCTTTCTCTTTCAGTTCCTCCGTCACTCCCTGCTCGGCTGCTAACTGCTTCGTCAGAAGCTCCAGCCGCTGCAACGCCGTCTGTTCGGTCTGGTGTAAGTGTTCGTTCAGCCTGCCTGCTGTCAGCAGGTTGAGGTACGTCACCCTCTTGTGGTTTTCCAGATAATCCCTGTGCATCAAAGCGTACCTGCCAAGCGGAAGCTCTGGCTCTGTCGGTAATGTCAGGTCGGGTATAAGGTAGTCCGCCTGTTTCGTGTAAGTGATTTCGCTCATTATCTTCGCTCCTTTCGGGTTGTTTCCTGCCTTTATCATACTGGCTTGTGATACTCCTTGCAAATGTGCGGTTCTGACCTCTAGCTTCGATTTGCACATTTCGTACTGCCGCAGAGATTTCCCGCAACGCCATCTCGGAAATGTCGCTTGTGGCGATGCCGATGGCGTTCAGCGTCTGGGGCGTGTTGAAATTTATAATCTCCGCAAAGTCCTCACGCTCAAAATATCCTCCCGCATCCAGACCGCAGCGGCTTAACAGCATATAGGCGACGCTGTTTGCGGCAAGCCGTTTGTAAATCACTTCTATATTATAGTCGTCCAGTTCTTCTAAAAAGCTGTCTTTCGTGCAGCCCTTTAGCTGTGAGAGGTAATCGGATAAATTGTCCTCCACGGCGTTCTCCGCTGTCTGAATTAAAAACGTGGCAAGGTCGCCGCCCTCCGTGCCGCCGAACCTGTCCGCAAGCCGTTCCATGACGGGCTGCTCATACCGCTTATCCATCTGCCATATCGGGACGGCTCGGCTGCCGTAGTAGCCCTCATGGGTGTCGGAAACGTCAAAATAGTATTTCAGCGTGTTCCTGCGCCCTTTCGGGTCAAAGACCGCAATCCCCTTGCTGTCCTTGTTCACCCAACGCTTAAAGAGCCTGTTCCATGTGCCAATCTCGGCTACGGCGGTGGCATCGGGGCGTTGGGCGTAAATCAAGAGCTGCTCGTCAAAGCGGCACTTGTAATTGCGGCAGGCAGAGGATAAAAAGCCCTGCCAAGCCTGCGGGTTCTTTGCGACCGCCATCCCCGTGCGGCGGTACAGCTCCGTAATAAGCTGGTACTTTGCAGCCATAGGCTCACACCTCCTTATCGTTCCAAATCTTTGTTTTTCTGCTTCCTGTCGTATTCCCCGCATCTTTCAGCGATTTCGGAATACATCTTTTCCCGCATGTCCTGCTCATAGGCTCGGTACTCCTTTGCCTTTTCCGTGGGCTTGTACCAGACGCTGTTCTGGTCGGCTTCGTCCATCTGCCCGTAGCGGTCGTCTATCTTGTCCATATATTTCTGATAGATGGCACGGGCGGCGGGGGCGTCCTTTGCGTAGCGGTAACGTGCAAGGCTTTTATGCGTCCCACGAAGCTCGGCATACTCATAGAGCATACGGATAACCTCACGGTCAAGCCCTTTCTGCCCCTCGGCGGCATAGATTTCCGACAAGCCCCTGCACCTCCATGAATGATACGGAGAGGTGTCGTTGGAGCTGTGGGAAGATACATACACGCCGTCTTTTTTTACTGTGATACGGTTGATAAGCTCGGTACTCAATCCCTATCACCGCCCGATAAAACAGTCTGTTCCATAAAAATATCAATCCTCCTGTTGTCCATGCCCCGCCTTTAAGCAGGGGCATAGCTGATTCTGTTTTGTTCCATCCTCTGTGCAAACTCCCGAACGGCGCACCTTACGCCGTCAATCTCTGCATGGGTTTCGTCCAGATAGCGACAGACGGCAAAATAATCCTCCCCGTTCCCATAAAACATACGGATGACGCCGCCATCGGGGACAGAGAAAAGTTCCTTTCCTACGCTGTCCGTCATGCAGATTTTCCGTCCTCCGCTCATTCCGTGCCACCTCCCAGAAAAGAGATAACTTTGTTCCCTTTGATGCTTTTTTGCAGCTCATTGATGAGCGTGATGTCCGCAACCGTAATGCCTTGCATGGATAAAATATCGTCCATCGTCATAGCGGCAATGGCTTTTTCTTCGGTAAAGCCCGCTTCAAATATCTTATTTAAAACCTTAACGGCTTTCTGGTTGACTGCCATGTTCCTTTCCTCCTATCGTTCATGGTCTTTGTGCTTCGGGGCTTTCTGTGCGGACGGCGGCTCCTGCGGCTTCGGCTCATAGCTGTGTCCGTTATTTTCCATACGCTCGGCAAACTCGCAGATGTGGTAAAGATTACTGCCCACTTCGGTATGGTATTCGTCAATGAAACGGCAGCTCTTTTCCGCCTTTTCTCCCCAATCATAAGTGATAATGATTTTCCCGCCGTCTGGGATGCGGAACTTCTCTTTATAATGTGGGTCGATAAAGCGGATTCCCTGTTCCGCTTTTGCCATATGCTTATCGAGCCATTCTTTCACATAGCAGTAGCAGTAAAAGTTATAGTCGCCCTTTGTCGGGTTGCAGCGGAGCAGGAAAGCGTGCTTGTCGGTATCCGCACGGAAGCCGTACTCGGTACAGTAATTACCCTTAAAAGCACTTTCGGGATTCTCCCTCGCAAACGCCGCCATGTCATAGCGGTTGTGCAGAAGCCCCTTATCTTCACGCAGGGCATTGATAACTTCGTCCAGCCCTGCCTTAAATTCATCAGTTTTCCATTGCTCCCTCGTATCAGTCCAAGAAGTATAAAAGCCATATCCAGAGGGGGCAAAATCACCTCGGAGATGACCGATACATCCCGTCTGCCCTCAAGCTGCATACTCTGTGCGTAAGTGTATTTCTGTTCGGATTGCGTCAAAGTCCGTATCTCCATCAGCGTTCCTCCCTGCTCTTTGATTTCTTCGCCTTTTCCTGCGATTGGATTTTTGCAAGTGCTTCCTTTGCCCAGACGGGCATCTTCTCTGGCTTGATTTCCCCAAGCACGTCACACCGTTCCCATCGGGCGTGCTTTCCGTCCGCAAGGGAAGTGCCGAACACCGCCTGCCCCCTGCCGCCCAACGCACCGTGACCGCCGTCTGCCAGTACAAGCTGATAGGCAGAATGACGATATTCATGGCGGTTGACCTCGGCGTTGATGACAACGACCTTTCCCACAATGCTGCCGCACTTATCGTCTGGGATGCAGTCGTCTATGGTAAACGGGGTCATGTCAAACTTGAACTGTTCCTGCTCTGCTCTTACACTCTCTATCTGTTCCCGCACCCTGTCGGTAAACATCTGCATGGCTTCCAGATAGTCGTCAGAGCCGACCGCATCCGTCACCCATTCTGCGGACAGCGGATTGTCGTAAGTGCAATAGCAGACAAGATACGGGTATTCCTCTTTCTCATCTATGCCGAACACGACTTCCTTTTTTCCGATGTGGATGCTCTGCGTGACCTCGTAGGAGCTAATCATCCGTTTTTCTTCATTCTCCATCGGGTTCTCCTTTCCCTGTTTTTTCTCCCTCTGCCAGTCTAAAATCTTTCGGATACAGACGTCGCAGAAGATGACACGGCTGTCCTTATATCGGGGTAAGGGCAGTCCGTGCAGTCATATTTCTTGTCATTTTCATTGTTTCCCGTGCTACGCTCACGCCATCGTGCTGCTTCGCCTTTTTATCGTGCTGTTGGTTATATGGCATCTGGCACTCAGACTGGTAGCGTTCATTCAGTTTCTCCCTCGCCGCTTCAAGGGTGTTGCAGTAGCAGCCCCAATAATAGTTGTCGCCGCCTTTGCAGTACCAGCAGACATATGGGTTCGGGGCTTTCGGGTGATGCCCGATGACAAGCTCCGTGTTCCCGATAGTGCAGCTCTCTATGATTTCATTGGAGCGTGTTCAACCGTTTTTTATATATTTGCTTATGCCTGCCGTTCTCCACGCAGCGGAAACATCGCATTTTTTCCGTGGATGCAGCATAAAAATCATCATAAGATAAGGAATTTCTGGCTTCCCCTGCGTAATAGTCAGCGGCAAAAAATCCTAACTCGTATCACTCGAAGCTGCGGTAATCATGAAAAAATCATCTTCCCGCTTTGTGAACCCCTCTGATAAAATGATGCCCCGTATCAAAAGACTTATCCTGCACTTTCACCTCACGATTCTTTCGCATATCTACGGTATGCCTTTTCGCCTTTGGCTCTGATTTTCTGCATCCGCACACTCCCTAAAAGTTCTGGGTATTTCTCCTGCAATTTGCGGCGTGTCCTGCCCACGCTCTCAAAGCTCGGCAAGCCAAGCTCCTTATGGTTCAAAAGTATTCGGGCAAGCGGCATAGCTCCCGCATCTTTCAGATAAAGGTTGCAGAGGGCAAGGTACAGCACCATATCGTCATTTCTGGCGTCCTCATTTTCTTGCAGGACAGCTCTGACTTTGCCCTCAATGGTTTTCAGACTGTCCATAAATTCCTCCGTTCTGTGTGTTTTTCGCACAACACCCTCTATAAATGGAAAGAGGGTGGTCATTCTGAACCGCCCCAATCCCATATCAAAAACCTCCTAATTTATTTCTTCCTGCGGAAATGCAGCCACGCAGCCGCACCGCCGATAAATGCCACAAGCACAATAGCAATAATGGTTTTTTTCTCTCATCCTGTTTAATCCTCCTTTTTCTTTCTTCCGCTCTTATAACCGACAAATCCGAAGATTCCTGCACCGACTGTAAATGCCGCCGCAAGGCTTACCCACAAACCGAGGTTAAAGTCGTCGCCTGTTTTCGGGGTGTCACGCAGCTCGTTGTGCATGGTGACGGTTGCCGTTTCGTCTGTTTGATTGTCACTTTCTGGTCGGCAGGCAGGATATAGCCAGAGGATGCCTTGTCGCTGACCTCGGACACGGTGTATCGCCGATACGCAAGCCGTTAATGGCGATTTCGCATTTTTGTCCGTCTTGAATGTCTGGTCGTAATCTTTGCCGATGACACGGAAAGAGAAGCCCTCCACCTTGCCGTCAGAGGAAGTCTTAACGATTTTAATGAGCCTTTCTGCGCTTCATTCAAGAAGCCTTTGCCCGCTTCATTCTCCACGTTGTAGGTCTTGCCGTTTTCCTCAATGGATACGGATAGACGTTCTCATCAAGCACAAAGCCGTCGGGGCGGTTTTCTCACGGACAAGGTATTTGCCGTATCTGAGGTCGTTCATCTGGTAAACGCCTTTCTCCACCTCGCCCATCTCGCGAGAAGTTCATCTTTTTATCCAGTTTTCCGTCGCCGTTGTATCAGAGTAAACCTCAAATACCGCACCGTGAGCTTGTTGTCGGGATAGTCCTTGTCTACCTTTGTCAGAGCGATATTTCCCGTAATGAAATAATTGACAAGCTCAATCTCCACAACTTCGTCAACCTCGCCGATTGTCACGCTGATTTCTTCCTCGGAGAGTACATATCCTTTCGGGCTTTCGATTTCACGGATTACCCATGTGCCATACGGAACTTCCGCAAAAGAAAAACTGCCGTCATCTTCGGATGTGGCAGTCGCAATCGCATTTTCCTTTGTATATTCTGTTGTCCTGTCTTAAAGATGCCAATTAACGCACCGCCTAAATCTTCGCCGTCCTCGTTGGACTTTTTCCGCTGACAGAGCCGTAAATCAGTTCGTTTTCAATGGCTTCTCCCTCATTTGCCGTGATATTCACGATAGCTGTTTCCTGCCCTGCGTACTCGAAGTCAACAGGGTATTTCTCATCGCTGATAAGGTAGGCGGCGTTTGTGCTGATTTCCTGCACATAGTAGCTGCCCATCGGCAGGTCGCTGATAGCTTTTCCGTGACCGTTCTCATCAAGGAAAATAACCTCAATCAATCCATCGCAGGGATAACAGAGCCGTCGGCTGCGGTCAGTTCCTCGGCTGCATACAGACCGAACGTACGTCTTTGATTTCGCCGTTGTTGCCCACGCCGTATGCTTCATCCCTCAAGGGTTTTGTTGAGGTCGATTTCCACACGCTGACGCTCATTGTAAAATTCCGTGCTGTTTCCGTCACTTCAATTTCCTGCCCGCATACACAAGCTCACCGCATGGATTTCATCGTTTAATACCATGCCAACGGGGCGGTCACTTCCTTACCTCATACTTTCCGAGATAAAGCTTTTTGCTTTCCGCCGTGCCATCTTCCCCTGTGTAGCGTGTCACGACCTCGCCTTTCTCGGCTCTGACCGTGCCGTCTGTCGTGATAATGTCCTCGGCTGCGGTAATCTCATAGACCGCACCTCTAAATTATCCACGGCAAAAATCGGCTGGTACAGCCCTTGTTTCCCGATACCCTGCTGAATACCTCCCCAGATTTTCTACCGTAATCTTCCTTTCTGTGCCACGTTGGAGCGTTCCACCTTTACAATGGTGATGCCGCTTTCTTCCTCGGAGTTTTCCTGCTCCACGTCAAAATAGACTGGCTCGGAGTCTAAACATAGCCGTATGGGGCTTGCACTTCAACCTGCTCCAAAAATTAGACAAGGTCTGCGGCAGAACATAGCCGTATGGGGCTTGCACTTCAACGAGGAATATCCCTTGCCGTATTCCAAGTCTGCGGCGTGATAAGCCCGCCGTCCGCCGTAGTGTAGAACGTGTCAATCTCCGTCACTTCGGGATAAGTGAATTTCATTGTTACAAGGTTTCCCTCTGGGTCGTAAATCTGGAAGCCTGCACCTGCATACGGGATAACCTTGCCCGTTTCTATATCCTTTTTCACAATCTTGATATAGCTCTCAAAGTTGGCGTTGTTGATAAGGTAGCGGTAGGTCTGGCTGTCCTTGCAGATGAACACGTCAAAATCTTTCATCAGCTCACGCCCGTCCCATCCAGAAGTCTGGTGTACGGTATAGATGCCGTATGGCATATCCTTTGTCTGGGCAAAGCCGTTTTCATCGCAGATAAGCGTGTCACGCCGTTTCCTCCGCCGCATCAAAGCTGCCTGCGGATTTCAAATATACCTCAAAGACAGCCCCCTCCTCTGGCGTTTCAATCTGGGTTTCGCCGTTGTCGGTGTGCTTGATGATGGCGATATTCCCTTTGATGACCTGCTCGTTTACGTCATTCTTTGCAGAATTATATTCCACGGTGTAAAGCTCTGGCTCTGCCCCTACATGGTGTACGGTCGTGTCCAGAAGATAGCCCTCGGACGGGGTAATCTCACGGACGCTCCAATCGTTTCCGCAGATATAATATTTCGTTGTGAACTGCCCGTTTTCATCGGTGGTGTAAGTGTCAACAGCTCTCGCCTTATAGATGCCGTAAACCGCACCTGCAAGGTGCGTCGCCCTGCGGCTTCCTGCCGTTCTACATCGTCTTTAAACGGTGACATTGAATTCTTTAAGATGTTGGTAAAGCTGCGTTCGTGACCTTTTTCCACTCAATCGGGCGTCTGGATGCAGGGACGACATAACGGATTGCGTGTCCACTTCCTCAAGGGTATAAGGCGTGCTGCCGCTGATAAGGACGTTCTCAAACTTCGCCAGCCCGTTCTTATCGGTCACGGCGTATTCATCTACTGCAAGCCCGCTTAAAGAGTGCCGTAAAGGTGAACTTCACGCCCTCCACAA
>PDYJ01000049.1_pt1 | contig 17900 bp, 21 predicted proteins | sample 1430841 | NCBI WGS metagenome assembly PDYJ01 (sample SAMN07237672, study PRJNA390542) | Gut metagenome, whole genome shotgun sequencing project. | isolation source: fecal pellets | host: Mus musculus | place: USA: New York, NY | collected 2016-10 | reverse complement strand
GCGACGAGGAGAGATTTTTCGACCGGCTCGACGACATCATGCAGCATCCGGGCGGCAGATGCGCCATCGGTCACATACAGTATTCGGGCAAGGAGTGTCTTGCGAGATTTGCCGCATCAATCCAATCGATCATCTGACATCATGCGCTCCTTTCCACACTACCGACAGCTCGACGCAATGGACTGCGGCCCCACATGCCTGCGAATGATAGCCCGATACTACGGCAAGGAATATTCGCTCGCCACGCTCCGGCAGCTGTGCCACATCACACGCAACGGCGTGTCGATGCTCGGCATCAGCGAGGCCGCCGCGGCCATAGGCTTCCGTACCAAAAGCCGTGAAGATCGACATCGGCACTCTCGCGACGAGGTGCCGATGCCATGCATACTCCACTGGAACCAGAGGCATTTTGTAGTGTGCCACCGGGTGACGCGCGGCCGACGTGGGCGACGGTTCCACATCTCCGACCCGGCTACAAAAAAACTCGTCTATAGCGAGCAGGAGATGCTGCGATGCTGGGGATCGACGGGCGAAGGAGCCGATCGCCGCGGAGCAGTGCTCGCCATCGCCCCGGGACCTGACATGGAGAGCCGCAACGATCCGGCCGACGCCGGCCGGCGCTCGCTCGGTTTCTTCCTCCGCTATCTCAAACCCTACAGGCGCGAGATATTCCTGCTCGCGGCGGGAATGCTGCTCGCGAGCGTGCTGCAGCTGATATTTCCGTTTCTGACACAGTCGCTTGTCGACATAGGCATACATGGCCGCAACATTCGGTTCATAGTGCTTATACTGATAGCGCAACTCGTGCTGACAGCCTCGCAGACCGCCGTGGACTTTGCCAGAAGCTGGATCATGCTCCATGTGACGGCGCGCATCAACATCTCGCTCATATCCGACTTTCTGTGCAAGCTGATGAAGCTCCCGCTCGACTTTTTCGACACACGCAACGTCGGAGACATACTGCAGCGCATCGGCGACCACGGACGCATAGAGCAGTTTCTGATGGGATCATCGCTCTCCACGCTCTTCTCCATGGTCAACTTTCTGGTGTTCGCCGTAGTTCTCGCCATCTACAGCCCTCTGGTGCTGACCATATTCCTTGCCGGCAACAGCTGCTATATACTGTGGGTCACCGCATTCATGAAGCGCCGCCGCGACCTCGACATACGCCGGTTCGAACAGGCGGCGGCCGAACAAAGCTCACTCGTGCAGATGGTCACGGCCATGCAGGAGATCAAGCTCAATAACTGCGAGCGGCAGAAACGCTGGCAGTGGGAACGCATACAGGTGAAACTCTTCGGCATAAGCCTCAAAGGGCAGGCGCTGGGACAGGTGCAGCAGGTCGGCTCGGTGTTTTTCAACCAGGCCACCGGCATAGTGATCTCCTACATAGCCGCCCGCGGAGTGGTCGACGGCACCATGACGCTCGGCATGATGGTGTCGCTGACATACATCGTCGGCGCCCTCAACGGCCCGGTCAACTCCTTCATAGGCTTCATACGCCAGTGGCAGGACGCAAAGATAAGCCTCGAACGCCTCAACGAGATCCACTGCCGCCCCGACGAAGAGCGCGACATCGACTCCAAGAGCGACGTGCCCGGCCCGGAGGCCGACATCAGGCTCGAAGGGGTGGGATTCGCCTACGACGGCACGGAGCGCTCGCGGGTGCTCCACGACGTCAGCCTGACCGTTGCCGCCGGCAAGACCACCGCCATCGTCGGGGCGAGCGGAAGCGGCAAGACCACCCTGCTGAAACTACTCCTCGGCTTCTATCCGCCATGCTGCGGCCGCATCACCGTCGGAGGACGCGATCTGGCCGACATAAATCCCCACGGATGGAGAGACGCCACCGGAGCGGTGATGCAGGAGGGATTTATCTTCTCCGACACAATAGCCGGCAACATCGCCGTGGGCGACGACCGTCCCGATCCCGGACGGCTGCGTGATGCCGCCGCCACGGCCTGTATCGACTCGTTTGTCGACTCGCTGCCGCTCGGATTCGACACCCGGATAGGCATGGAGGGGTGCGGTGTCAGTCAGGGACAGAAGCAGCGCATACTCATAGCCCGCACAGTCTACAAAAATCCCGCTACATATTTTTAGACGAAGCCACCAACGCCCTCGACGCCAACAACGAGCGCGACATCATGGCCAATCTCGGAGAGTTCTGCCGGGGCAAGACGGTGGTGATCGTGGCCCACCGACTCAGCACCGTGCGCAATGCCGACAATATCGTCGTGCTCGACCACGGGCGCATCGCCGAACAGGGCACCCACAGCAGCCTCACCGCGCGGCGCGGACTCTACTACAACCTTATCAAAAACCAGCTCGAACTCGGCAACTGATGGATCAACGACACGACGACAACAGAAAAAACCGACTGGACCGACCATTGCGATGAAGTCAGGCAGACGCTCGACCGGCTACCGCGGAGGGTGATATGGTGGTCGGCGGCACTGTTCGCGGCTCTGACGGCCGCCATAGCCGCACTGCTGATCCTCACCGACGCGGCCGCATGGATACGCACGCTGATCCCCCGTGCCTGAACCGGCGAGGCCGACATACGGCAGGCCCTGTGCCAGGATTCATTCCTCCTTGACACAGAGCCTGCGATATATCATGTCAGCGGCAGACCATGCCGCCCCGACGGGGAGATCAGTTGACCTCGATCATCTCTACCTCGAACACGAGAGTAGATCCGGCCGGAATGCTGCCGGCCTCATTGTTGCCGTAGCCGAGCGAAGCGGGGATGTAGAGCACATATTTCGAGCCCTTGTTCATCATCTTCAGGCCTTCGGCAAAACCGGGGATCACCTGAGTGACGGGGAAGTCGGCGGGCTCGCCGCGGTCAACAGAACTGTCAAACACCGTGCCGTCGATAAGCTTGCCGGTGTAGTGCACCTTCACAGTGCTGTTGTCCTTAGGCATCGGACCTTCGCCCTGCTTCACCACCTTGTAGGCCAGACCCGACTCAGTGGTCTTGATCGAAGCGTCGGCGGCTATCTGCTCCTTAATGTAGGCAGCGCCCTTGGCCTCGTTCTCCTTGGCTGTGCCGGCGGCGGCCTCACGCTTGGCGGCCTCGGCTGCCATCTGACGCTCGCGGAGCATATCCTGCGCGCGGTTCATGAGCATCTGGAACTGTCCCACCTCCATCTGCATGGCCGTGGAGTTGATGGTATCGGTCTTGAAAGCCTTTGCAAACTCGGCGTAGACTGTCGCACGGTCGATATTGATCGAGTCCATGGCCAGATAGTTGATGTGCTGCGCCATGTTCATGCCCATGTATATGCCCTGCAGATAGTCGGCGTCGGCGGTGTCGGTCATGATCATCTGCTTGAAGCCGCGCAGGAATGCGTCGCTGTCAAACTTCTTCTTCTGGTCGGCCGACATTGAGTTCTTGAAATGATCGGCCACCATCAGACCCTGCGAACGGCCCATATAGTAAGCCAGCGAATCGCTGAATGTTTCGGGAGCGGCGCTCGATGACTTTCCGCAGCCTGTAGCGCCGATCATCATTGCGGCCACGCCGCAAGCGATAATAATCTTTTTCATAAAAAGGGGTTGTGTTTAAGTAACTCTTAAAATTAATTGATATTGTAAAACTCGTCAGTAATCCGTGCCCTGCTGCGGGTCACTCGTTGATTTGTTGACAGTTCATTTCCTGTGGATGACATCCACGAGTGTCACCTCGAAGATGATCACCGCTCCGGGCGGTATCACGTCGCCGACGCCTTCCGATCCGTAGGCGAGTGCCGGAGGTATGAAGAGGCGGTAGGTGCCACCCTTGCGCATCTTCTTGAGTCCCTCGGCCATGCCGTCGACCACTCCGTCGAGCGGCAGCTCTATCGGCGTGTCGGCTCCGGTGGAGTCAAATTCGCGGCCGTCGGTGAATGTGCCTGTATAGCTCACCAGCGCCGTGTCATAGTGTCCGGGACTCTCGCCAGTGCCGGGCTGCACTATCTCGAAGAGCAGGCCTGAAGGAGTGCGCTCCACTCCGCTGCGCGAGGCCACCTCGTCGAGAAAAGCCTGCTGCTCTTCGGCCGACGGCCCCTGCGGACGCACCTCCACATCGATCAGCGAGGTGATGTAGGCCTCGGCGTCGAGCGGCGCCATCATCGGCTTGCCGCCGGCAAAGATGCGTGCCAGCGCCGTGGTGAGATTGCGCGCGTCCACGTCGAGTCCAAGCCCGTGCAGAGTGCGCAGGCGTGCCGCAAGCTGCACACCTTCGTAGTAGCCCTGCACGTAGGTCTCGTTGATGCTGTCGCGCAGACCCATGCGGAATCCGTCGGTATAATTGCGGAGCCTCTCGCTGTCGGAAGCCATTCCGGGCGAGGTGAGCGGAGTCAGATAGTGGCTCCACATCGCCGCGAAGGCCTCCGCCACCGTATCGACACGCTCCTGGGCCGACGTCGCCGCTACGGTGGCCAACCCAACCAGAACAGCCGTCAAATAGCGCCGCAAGGCATTCATTTGCCCTCGATCTTGATGAGTTCCACGTCAAATATCAGAGTGGAGTCGGGACCGATCACCGGACCGGCGCCGTTCGGACCGTAGGCGAGCTGCGAGGGGATAAACAGGCGCCACTTCGAGCCGGTCTTCATCATCTGCAGAGCCTCGACCCAGCCCGGTATCACCTGGCTGACGCCGAAGGTGGCCGGAGCGCCACGCTCCACCGAGCTGTCGAACACAGTGCCGTCGATAAGCTTGCCGGTGTAGTGCACCGTCACCGAATCCTGCGCCGTGGGGGTCGGGCCGTCGCCCTCCTCGATCACCTCATACTGCAGACCCGACGAGGTGACCTTCACCTCCTGACGCTTTGCGTTCTCGGCCAGAAAAGCCTCGCCGGCCTGTCGGTTGATCTTGCCCTTCTCGGCGGCCTCGGCCTGCTGACGCTCCTCCATGGCCGTGAAATAGCGGCGTATCTCCTCCTTGGCCTCATCATAGCTCATGCGGGGGGTATCGCCCGAATATACGGCGGCAACGCCGTCGGCAAAATCCTTGAAGTCGATTTTCTCGATGCCGCTGCTGCGGAAATTGTTGCCCATGCTCAGACCCAGAGCATAGCTGATACGGTCAAATTCTTTGTTTTCCATCTTGATGGTTATTGTTGTTGTTTTTTCTATATATCGGAACTTTGGCCGCACAAAGGTAGGGTAAAATCCGCTGACCTTGACTATATTTTAACAAAAAAATCTCAGAAACTGTTTAAATTTGATTCAATAAAATTTTTATGGCAGCCAAATCAATCATTTCTTCAGCGACCTCTGTTGATTCTTCATAATTGCGTGAAAGGCGACGGAACCAATCAAGCCATGAGAAAGTTCTCTCGACTACCCATCTGAGAGGTTTCGGTATGAATCCCTTAGTCCCGTTTGGAGTATTGGAAACCTCAAGGCTGATTGCAAAATCTTTTTCAATATCTTTAGCAATCTCCCCCCGGTAACCACGGTCAACAAGAACCTTTTCAAGCCGTTCCCACTCTCTGTCTGCTGCATTACACAATGGGTGAGCCTGATGGGAATCATGAACCGATGCACTGCATACTGTCCGGGCAAGAATAAAGCCATTGCGGTCAACCACGATGTTACGTTTGATGCCCTTGACCTTCTTGTTTGCGTCAAATCCATTGTCACTCTTACGGTTCCCCATTTAACGCTCTGGGCATCCAATGCTCCCACAGAGGGACTTTCTGATTGATTTCGTTTCTTCCTCACCTTTCGTACAAGTTTGTTGAGCAAATGTTCGATTCTACCTTCTTTGGACCACTTTCGGAAGTAATAGTACACCAATTGCCACTTGGGATAATCGTGCGGAAGCATCCTCCACTGACATCCTGTGACCAGTAGGTATAATACCGCTTCGAATAGGCTCCGTAGTGAATTTTTACGTTTGCGACAATCATTTTCGAAGAATACTTCGTTTATATAAGACCATTGACCCTCGGTCAAAAGTGTCTGATAGAGATTGATTCTATGCATATGAACAATGTTTTTCTCCTTCAACACTTTGGCTGAGGGTTTGTTATGCCCTATAACATTTTTTCAATTCTAATTTTAAACAGTTTCTCAGAGTATGTTTGAATTTCACTTCTGTTCACTCAAAGAGGATTTTCGGAGAGATTTGCGTGAGTTGAGGAGGGAGCGATGCGGGCATCGTGACCGATGAAACTTGGCGGAAATCGCCCGAAAAGACCTTTGAGGGGATAGAAAGAAGTCCATAATATATTTCTTCGTGTTAAATTCAAACATACTCTTAGCGCACCGCATCCTTAAAGAAACAACAACTCCCCCTCCGCCATAGTTTAATCCCATCCGCGGCCTTATCCTGCGCCCGCCGGATATCATTCGCCTCCGACCGCTGTCGCCTCCGAGAATTTCAGCAATCCGACGGCCTCGGCCGTGTGAAACGACAGCTGATCAAACAGCCTGTGGGTGCGGAGCATCTCTATCGCAGCCTCGGAGGTTATCACGCCTTGCTCATAAAGCCTTATAGTGGCATATAACTGATCGTTAGCCACCGGCCCCATGACAAGATCATAACGTGCCGATTCCTCCCCGCGCCGGTTGCTTACAACAAAATCAAGCCACTCTTTAGTTGCCCCGGCAAACCTCATGACCGCCAGATCGCTTGCAAGAATATCGTCGGGCACCTCATAGACCGACACCACCGCCCGGGAGCTCTGCTCGCGGTTCATTTTAAGCACAGCCCACTTCCGGGCCTGCTCGAAGCTCGTGGTGGTGTAGAATCCCTTGCCGAAATCGGTTGCTTTCCGTCCTTTGCGGATATTGGGGCGTCTTACGGCCACCGTCGAGCCATGATACAGTTTCATCTCCTCTTTCTGATATAAGCCGTTATTGAATCCAATATATAGCAGGTATCCTGTGTATGGAGCATTTCATAATTTTCTCTGAGAAATTCGAAAACGCCATGACGGACAAAGCACACCAACAGCTCCTCGGCGCTCATCTTTTTGGCCTCCCGGTAATTCTCCACACAAAACATAATAAACAGCAATACACCCGGAGAGTCATTACGCTCCTTCTCCCCCGCTTTCTCTTTTTCAAGATCATCATACAATGATGACGTGCTCTGATACCACAGCTTGGTATTCTCGTCGAGCAACGACCGATACATCCGCGAAGAATATATATAGAACAACGCATCCTCCAGCGGCAACGATTTTCTTTTCATCACCGTAGCCGCAAGTTCCCTCATGACGAAAGGAAGCATACTCAGGCCGAGCGCATCATTATGTTTCGAATCACTATTCATTGCCGGCTATCTGTTTTTTTCAACGCCGTGTGCAAATATAAGGATTTTTTCATAAGAGTGTGTTTACTTTTGACTGATGTTAAGATTTGGAGAATGTTTTCAAGTCGATTTTAAGAGATTGTCTAAAATTCATATCACTTTGCTTTTGAGAGTCTTTCCAGCGTCTTTTTGTTTGCTCCACGGTCATGTAGCTACGGCTACACTCACTCATCACAAACAAAAATCCATCTGACAATCCTTCTCAAAATCCGTATTATATAAATTTAGACAATCTCTGAAAACCACAAAAGGAAATGAAACAGGAGATAAAAAGAGGAGCATAGGGCGGGGGTTGGCCGTTTAAGGAAAAATTAGTAATTTAGCGGCTAATTTAGGACAATAATGTCCGCAACGCCACACAATACCATCACAGACTCAAATGGCTGACAACAACAAACTCAAGATAGGAATAACCCACGGCGACATCAACGGCATAGGCTATGAAGTGATAATGAAAGCTTTGGAGGACGAAGCTATCCTCGAGCTGTGCACTCCGGTGGTCTATGGATCGGCCAAGATCGCCGCATTCTACCGCAAGGCACTCGAACTCCCGACGCTGCCGCTCAACCAGGTGCAGCAGGCATCGGAAGCTCGCGACGGACACTACAATATCATCAACGTCGTAGGCGAGGACACCAAGGTGGAGCCGGGACAGCCCACACGCACGGCCGGCGAGGCCGCCATGGCAGCGCTCGAACGAGCCGTGGCCGACCTCAAGTCGGGACAGATCGACGTGCTCGTCACCGCTCCGATCAACAAGCATGAGATGCAGAGCGACACATTCCATTTCCCCGGCCACACGGAGTATCTCGAATCGTCGCTCGGAGAGCCGGGCGAGAAGGCGCTGATGGTGATGTGCTCCGAGGCGCCCGTGCTGCGCGTGGCGCTGCTGACCACCCACACGCCCATAGCCCGCGTGGCGCAGACCGTCACCGCCGAGGCCGTGACAGAGAAGATCAAGGCGCTCGACGCCTCGCTGCGGCGCGACTTCGGAGTGGTGCGCCCCCGCATAGCCGTGCTCGCCCTCAATCCACATGCGGGCGATCAGGGACTGCTCGGAAGCGAGGAGCAGACTGCCATCATCCCGGCCATCGAGGCCGTGCGCAAGGAGCGCATCGAGGCGTTCGGCCCGTATGCCGCCGACGGATTCTTCGGCAACGGGCTTTTCAGCCGCTTCGACGGCGTGCTGGCCATGTACCACGACCAGGGACTCGCTCCTTTCAAGACCATAGCCATGGACCGCGGAGTGAACCTGACGGCCGGACTCCCCTACGTGCGCACATCGCCCGACCACGGCACCGCCTACGACATAGCCGGACGCGGCACAGCATCGCCCGAATCGATGCGCGAGGCCATCTACCGCGCCATCGACACCTACCGCTGCCGCGCGTCATACGACGAGGCACATGCCAATCCGCTCCGCAAACAATATGTGGAGAAAAACAAAAAAGACAACGTGGTGCTCGATCTCACCCGCACCGACGACAAATAATCACCACCCCGATCCATCACAATGAACTACGGTATCATCGCCGCAGGAAAAGGCGAACGTCTGACATCCGAGGGTATCAGCCTGCCGAAGCCGCTGGTGGCTCCCGCCGGCGAACCGCTCATACGCCGGCTCATACGCATCATGTCGATGCCCGGCGGAGAGGCGGCGATGACACGCCTCGGCGTGATAGTGCGCGAGCCTGAGATAGCCGGCAGCGTCAGGGAGGCCTGCGCCTCGCTCGGCATCGACGCGCCACTCGACCTGACGGTAAAGGCCACCGCCGACTCCATGCTGAGCTTCGCCGAAGTGACCGGCCGCTTCAAGGGCGACTTCATAGTGACAACCGTCGACACCGTCTTCGAACAGTCAGAGATGATCCGCCTCGCCGAGGCATTCGCCGCACGCACCGACGCCGACGGCTACATGGGGGTCAGCGAGTATGCCGACGACGAGAAACCGCTCTGGGTAAGCACCGACGCCGACGGATATATCACAGCCTTCACCGACCGACGCCGCGACGACTCCCGCTACGTGTCGGCCGGAGTCTACTGCCTGCCCCAGACAGCTCTGGAGTGCCTGGCACAGTGCCGCGCAGCCGGCATCACACGCATGCGCCACTTCCAGCGCGCGCTGCTCGACAAGGGTCTGAAGCTTCGCGCATGGCCTATGGGCAAGGTGGTCGACGTGGACCACGCGGCCGACATCGACGCCGCAAGGCAAATCATTGAATCAGACAACGATCACCATCAACATGGCAGAGATTAAGATAGCGGCTGTGAAGCGCGCCGGGGTCTACTCCCCCAATCATATCGGCAACGACACGGCCATACTCAACATCGTGTCAGAACAGCTGCGCAAACGCGGCTGCGAGGTAAGCGTCTACTCCGAGGAGCAGCTTTGCGCCGGAGCAGTCAGCGAGCCGGTTGTCATCAACATGTGCCGCGAACAGGCATCCATAAAGACACTGCAGCGGATGGAGGATGACGGACGGCTCGTGATCAACTCCGGCTACGGCATAGAGAACTGTACGCGCGAACGCATGACACGCATCCTCGTCGGATCGGGCATACCCTTCCCCGAAAGCATCACCGTAGGCACCGACGAGGCCGTGCGCCAGCGGCTGACCGACGCCGGTATGCACAAATGCTGGATAAAACGCGGCGACTACTACACGATGCACAAGGAAGACGTCAGCTACGTGCGCCACCCCGAAGAGGCCCAGGAGGTGCTCCAGGAATATTTCCTGCGCGGCATCAAGCGCGCCGTCATATCGCGCCACCTCGAAGGCGACCTGATAAAATTCTACGGCATCGCGGGCACCGGCTTCTTCTACTGGTTCTACCCCTTTGTCAACGACCATTCGAAATACGGCTACGAACGGGTCAACGGCTCCGCGCGCGGCACCGAGTTTGACATCGCCTCGCTACGCGCCATCTGCGGCAAGGCCGCCGAGACGCTCGACGTGATGATCTACGGCGGCGACTGCGTAGTGGCGCCCGACGGCACGATACGCATCATCGACTTCAACGACTGGCCATCGTTCGCGCCCTGCCGCGCCGACGCCGCCACACATATAGCCAAGGCCATCATGGCCGCAATACGCCAGCACACCGAATCAAAACGACCCGAAAGATGAAACGCCACCCCAAAGATCTACGGCCCGAAGGGTCGACAAGCCGGTTTCCGCTCTTCCCGCGCCTTATAGCCACATCGCTCGGCGCCGGATTCCTGCCCGTAGCTCCCGGCACATGGGGCGCGATAGCGGGCGTGGTGCTATGGCTGCCGCTATGGCTGTGGACATCGCCCGACGTGACATTCTACGTCACCCTCGGCGCCATAATAATCCTGACGGTGCTCGGCACGTGGGCCAGCGGAGTGGCCGAACGCTACTGGGGCAAGGACCCGGTAGTGGCGTGCGTCGACGAAACAGTGGGCCAGTGGGTGGCCATGCTCCCGGTCACTCCGCTGTGTCCGTGGTGGGAGATACTGCTCTCGCTGCTGCTCTTCAGACTCTTCGACATCTACAAGCCTCTCGGCATTAGAGCCACCGAAAAACTCCCGGGAGGATGGGGCATGATGGCCGACGACATACTCGCCGGCATCTACTCGCTGCTGATCATACTCGCCATAAACCGACATATATTATGAATCCCGCCAACGACAACTCCCGCATCAAGGACGCCTCGCGCAAGGTGGCCGACAAGGTGCTGCGCAGCGATTCGCTCATCTTCACCTTCCTCCGCTCCGTGGTGTCGTCGCAGGCCGCATCGTGGTCCGACATGATTGTGCGAATGGTGATGTTCGCATTCGTGCTCCAGTCAGTCGACCCATTCTACAGGAGCAACATTTCGGTGGCATGCGGCGCGCTGGTGGGAGGCATCGTCAACTGCACCATCAACTACCGGTTCACTTTCCACGCCGCCGGCCAGAGCGTCAAGGCGGTCATCGTGAAATACGCCCTCGTCTGGACCGGAAGCCTGCTCCTCAACATGTATGGCACCACCTTCACCTGCGAGGCGCTTTCGCGCTGGCAGTTCCTGAACGACATCGGATTCACCCCCGACGGCATCTTCGCCGCCTCGACCCTGACGGTGTCGCTGCTCGTATCGTGGTTCTGGAACTTCGCACTGCAGCGCTACTTCGTCTACCGCCCCTCGGCATTCGATCCCTGGGCCATAAGGATTGTGGACGCGTTCACATTCAAGCATAAGAACAACTGATCAATATTTCATACCGGAACAACCTAAAGATGGATATCAAAGCTACATCAAAAAAGACCCGCGACTCTCTCCAGCTGGGCATCTACCGGGTGATCAACCCCTTCGTCAGATTCCTGATCAGGATGGGCGTGACCCCCAACATCGTCACCACCATCGGATTTCTCGGCAATCTTGCCGCCGCCGTGGTCATAGTCATGGCAGGATACGGAGCCTCACACACCGGCATCGTCGACTGGTCGCTCGTCACATGGGCCGGAGCGCTGATAATCGGATTCTCGCTCTTCGACATGCTCGACGGACAGGTGGCACGCCTCGGCGGCATGGCATCGACATTCGGAGCAATGTACGACTCCGTGCTCGACCGCTACTGCGAGCTCGCCACACTCGGCGGAGTAGCCTATTACCTCATACAGACCGGAAGCTTCGCCGGAGCTGTCATAGCCTTCGTGGCTCTTACAGGCAGCATCATGGTGAGCTACGTCAGAGCACGCGCCGAAGGGCTCGGACTGGAGTGCAAGATCGGCTTCATGCAGCGTCCCGAACGCGTGGTGGTGACCAGCGTGGCCACACTCGCCACCGGCATCACCGGCCAGATTTCGGGCTATCAGCCCGGTGCCGAAGGCTTCAACCCCGACATCATACTGGTGGCGGCGATGTGTGTCATTGCAGTGTTCGCCAACCTGACCGCCATAGCGCGCATCAACCATAGTCGCAAACTTCTCGGCCGCAACTGACAATGACAGCTATATCCCGACGGCTTCCTTCCGTGGCCGAATCGGCCGTATGCGTCGCAGCCCTCTGTCTGTGGCTGACGGTCACGGCGCTCGGCGTGGGCTTCCGCCCCGAGCACACGGTAATGGCCGTAGTCATTGCGGCACTGTTCTTCGCCGCCCCGGCCACACGACGCCTTACCGTGGCGCTCATACCGTTTTTCCTCTTCGGCATCTCCTATGACTGGATGAACCTCCTGCCCAACTACGAGGTCAATACGGTGGACGTGCGCGGTCTCTACGAAACCGAGCGCGCGCTCTTCGGCATCGGAGGCCTGACACCCAACGAATGGTGGGCTCTCCACACCTTCAAGGCCGCCGACTTCATGGCCGGAGTGTTCTATCTATGCTGGGTGCCGCTCCCCGTGATATTCGGCCTGTGGCTCTACTTCTCAGGCCGCAGGAACCTCTACCTGCACTTCGCCATGGTGTTTCTACTCACCAACCTCGTAGGCTTCACCTTCTACTACATACATCCGGCCGCACCGCCATGGTACGTGGCGCTGCACGGATTCGAGGCCGTGCCGGGCACGCCCGGATCGGCTGCCGGGCTCGAAGCGTTCGACGCCATGACCGGCCTCGGCATATTCGACGCCCTCTACGCGCGCAACAGCAACGTGTTCGCCGCCATGCCCTCGCTCCACTCGGCCTACACGCTCACCGCACTCCTCTATGCCCTCCGCGGACGCGGCATTTCTCTTGCGTGGCGGCTGACGCTCGCAGTGGTGACGCTCGGCATCTGGTGGACAGCCGTCTACACCTCACACCACTACATACTCGATGTGGCCGGAGGCATAGCATGCTCCATCGCCGCATACCTCATATTTGAATACGCGCTGATGAAATGGCCGGCATTCGACCGCTTCACCATCCGCTACACCAATTATATATCCAATGGACAACAACACTGAAAACAAGGCCGTAGAGGAATATGAAGTGCGCCCCGACGTGCTCAACTACGACGACATACGCCGCATGGTGCCGAAACTCGACGGACACGAGAAGCTGGTCAACTTCCTGCTCCGCTTCCTATCGGTCGACAAGGTCAACGACATACACCGCCGCTTCTGCGACACCCCCGGACCGGAATTCGTGCGGCGCATGCTTTTCGACGGCTTCCGCATAAAACTCCGCATCGACGGCCAGGAGGTGCTCGACAATCTTCCCGACGGACCGTTCATCACCGTCAGCAACCACCCGTTCGGCGCCCTCGACGGCATCATGCTCATATATCTCATATCGTCGCGCCGCCCAAAATACAAGGTGATGGTCAACATGATACTCGAAAAGATATCGGCCATGCGCCCCAACTTCATCGCCGTCGACGCATGGGCGCAGAAAGACCCGGCCAAACGCGCCGTGAGCGTCAACGGCATCCGTCAGGCCATGCGACAGCTCTCCGACGGCGAGCCGCTGGGATTTTTCCCCGCCGGAGCAATGAGCAAGACCGACTGGCACGGACACCTCGTAGACCGTCCCTGGCAGAAATCCATCCTCCAGATCATCTACAAGGCCAAAGTGCCCGTGATCCCCATATACTTTCACGGATCCAACTCGTGGTGGTTCAACATACTCGGCCACATATGCTGGCCCGCGCGCTCGCTCAGGCTGCCGGCCGAAGTGTTCCGCAAGACAGGAAAGACCATGCACATCAGCGTCGGACAACCGATCACGCTGGCCGACCAGCAGCCCTACCGGGCCGACGTCGAAACCCTCGGAGCATATCTGCGCGAACAGACCTACCGGCTCCGCGATCTCAAATGAGGCTCACGCCCGCCACAAAATCCGTGTAATGATCAGCTTTAACACCATCGCCTGAACAATGAGCAAAGAGCAATCGGCCTACCGTCAGAGCCTGAAATCGCTCGACACCGAAGAGGGTATCGATCTGGCCTTCTACCGCCCTATAGGATATATGTGGGCCAGGCTTGCCGCACGCCTCGGAGTGACCCCCAACGCCATCACCGTCGCGTCGATATTCCTCGGCATAGGAGCCGGAGTGTGTTTCTACTTCGACTCCATGGCCGTCAACGTAGCGGGAATGCTGCTGCTGATATGGGCCAACTCATTTGACAGCGCCGACGGACAGCTCGCGCGAATGACCCGCCAGTATTCGCGCATCGGACGCATTCTCGACGGCGTGAGCGGCGACCTTTGGTTCGCCACCATCTACGTGGCCATCTGCCTGAGGGAAAATGCCACATCCACATTCTTCATGGGTCATCCATGGCTTATATGGGTCATAGCAGTTGTGACTGGAATATGCCACGCAAAACAGGCTGCCATGGCCGACTATTACAGACAGTTTCACCTCTACTTCCTAAAAGGCGAGAGCGGCAGCGAACTCGACCGGGCGTTCACTCTCAAACGCCGGCTCGCATCGCTGACATGGCGCCACGACTTCTGGCAGAAACTCACACTGACATTCTACACGAGCTACACCGTGCAGCAGGAAGCCACATCACCCGCAATGCAGAGCCTGCGCCACGCCATAGCAGAGCGCTATCCCGACGGAACTCCCCTGCCCGACAGCCTCAGGCACGACTTCCGCATGGCAAGCCTACCGCTGATGAAATACACCAACATACTGTCGTTCAACTGGCGCACGATAGCTCTCTTCACCGCACTGTTCCTGACCATGCCCTGGCTCTACTTCGTCTTCGAGCTGACGGTGCTCAACGCCCTGCTCGTGATGATGGTGATACGACACGAAAGAATATGCCGCCGGTTTTCCCGGCTGGTAGCCGATGGTCACTACGACAGCAGCCACTGACACCTTATCAAACACAAACCACCACCATGGCCATAAAAGGAGTGATATTCGACTACGGCGGAACGATCGACAGCCGCGGAGTGCACTGGAGCGAGATCATCTGGGACGGATGGAAACTGGCCGGAGCCACGTTCGACAAAGATGCTTTCCGCAAAGCCTACGTGGCCACGGAGCACCACTTCGCCACCCACCCGGTGGTACGTCCCGACTTCGACTTCCGGCAGCTCATGCAGGCAAAGACATCGACCGAAGCCGATTTTCTCCGGGCCGACGGCCATGCGGCCGACAGCCACATGGCGCTATCAGCCGCATCCTACTGCTACGACCGCGCACACGAATGCGTCGGAGAAGCCCGTCCGGTGATACAGGCCGTGACCGACCGGATGCGGCCGTGCTCGTCAGCAACTTCTACGGCAACGTGGAGAGCGTGCTCGCTGACTTCGGACTCCGCCATCTTTTCGCCGCAGTCATAGAGAGCGCCGTGGCAGGAGTCAGGAAGCCTGACCCGCAGATATTCCGGCTCGGAGTCGAAGCGCTCGGCCTTCAGCCTGAAGAGGTGCTCGTGGTCGGCGACAGCCTCAGGAAAGACATCCTCCCCGCCGAATCGATCGGATGCCGAACGGCATGGCTAAAAGGCAAAGGATGGACCGACGAAGAGGATCGCGCCACCCACCCCTCGCAGATAAGCGCACTTGCCGACATCCTCACCATCATCGGCAAACAATGACTTTATATCCGGCCAAAGCGTGATATACATACATTAACACTACTCCTTTTAGATAACCACATATTTATTTTATATTAACTCTTCATAATCCCAATTTGACATCTTTAACTAATCAATATGAAGATAACTGTTGAAATTCTTTTGCAATTGAAAAAATAGGGGTAATTTTACGCTCGTTTTTCGGCTTTCGTCAAAAGTCCGCCCTCTAAAGATTTTTTAACAACCAATTAAATCACTAACGTAATTTAATTTTAACAGATACTTAATTATGAGCAAATCAACTGTCAAGCCTGCAGAAGGAAAGCTCGGCGTACTCGTAGTAGGACTCGGCGCCGTATCATCGACCTTCATGACCGGCGTACTCATGGCCCGCAAAGGCCTCGCAAAGCCCGTCGGCTCGATGACGCAGTACGACAAAATCCGTGTAGGAAAAGGTGCTGACAAAAAATATCTGAAATACAACGAAATCGTGCCTATCGCCGACCTCAACGACATCGTGTTCGGCGCCTGGGACGTATATCCCGCCAACGCATACGAGAGCGCCATCAACTGCGAAGTGCTCAAGGAGAAGGACATCAACCCCGTGAAGGACGAACTCATTAAGATCGTTCCCATGAAGGCCGCCTTCGACAAGAATTATGCCAAGCGTCTCGACGGCGACAATGTGAAGGACGTCAAGGACCGCTGGGACATGACCGAACAGATCCGCGAGGATATCCGCCGCTTCAAGAAAGAGAACGGCGTCGACCGCGTGGTTGTGCTCTGGGCCGCTTCAACCGAGGTTTACGTGCCGGTTGACGAGAAAGTCCACAACACTCTCGCCGACCTCGAGGCTGCAATGAAAGCCGACGACAAAGAGCATATCGCTCCCTCGATGTGCTACGCCTACGCAGCACTCAAAGAGGGCGCACCCTTCATCATGGGCGCACCCAACACCACCGTCGACATCCCCGCCATGTGGGAGCTGTCGGAGCAGACCGGCATGCCCATCGCCGGCAAGGACTTCAAGACCGGACAGACACTCGTGAAGAGCGGCTTCGCACCCATCATCGGCACACGCTGTCTCGGCCTTTCGGGATGGTTCTCGACCACATACTCGGCAACCGCGACGGACTCGTGCTCGACGAACCCGCCAACTTCCGCACCAAAGAGGTTTCAAAGCTCTCGACACTGGAGTCGATCCTCGTACCCGAAGAGCAGCCGACCTCTACACCGACTACTACCACAAGGTGCGCATCAACTATTATCCCCCGCGCAACGACAACAAGGAGGGCTGGGACAACATCGACATCTTCGGATGGATGGGCTACCCCATGCAGATCAAGATCAACTTCCTCTGCCGCGACTCGATCCTCGCCGCTCCCCTCTGCCTCGACCTCGTGCTGCTCAGCGACCTCGCTGCACGCGCCGGACGTCACGGCATACAGCGCTTCCTCAGCTTCTTCCTCAAGAGCCCGATGCACGACTACACAAAGGGTGAGGTTCCCGTCAACCACCTCTTCCAGCAGTACGTCATGCTCAAGAACGCCATCCGCGAGATGGGCGGTTACGAGGCCGACGAGGAGATCGACTGATCAGCATCCACAGGTCCAACTGACAAACCTACAGATAATCGAGAAGCTGTCCCGCCCAGGCGGAGACAGCTTCTTCTATTATGGGAAAATGAAACTGAAGACAATGACATCGATCAGGCCGCGTCACGCGTGCGGCTCGGATGGGTGCTCACATGTTCAAGCACCGAGTTGATACTCGAAGCCACCAGCGAGATACCCATGACCAGCACCACAGCCGAATCCATATCCCTGACGCTCGAACACAGTATCACCACACCGGCGACGATCATCAGCACCGGGATCACATAAAAACCACCACGGCAGCACGTAAGGCGAACTCCAGAACCGTATCACCACGATATGGAATATGCCGTAGAGCACCAGGATCGCACCGAATATATATGCCAGCAGACCCACGAAAAAAGCCGGAGTGACAAGCATCCATATACCCAGAGCCAACGCTCCGAGCTCGCCACTATAGTGGATGAGGCCGCCGAATACTCCCCTTGGGCATGCGAACGACGCGCTATTGCCGAAATAAAACTATAGGCGCC
>PDYJ01003123.1_pt1 | contig 17913 bp, 24 predicted proteins | sample 1430841 | NCBI WGS metagenome assembly PDYJ01 (sample SAMN07237672, study PRJNA390542) | Gut metagenome, whole genome shotgun sequencing project. | isolation source: fecal pellets | host: Mus musculus | place: USA: New York, NY | collected 2016-10 | reverse complement strand
AGCGCTTTGTGGAGGTCGACGTTGCCCCATGTCATCATGAGTCCGGCGCCTACCGACAGGCGGGGTGTGATGCGCCATGCCAGGTGGGCTGTATGGTGAACATGCGGAGATCAACCGAACTGTTTGAGCACGGCTCCGGGCCAGTCGCGACCCCAGTCGATGGAGCTTCCGTAGGGTGTATAGAAGGCTACTCCTGCCTGAAGGTTGTCGTAGATGCGGAATGATGCGTTGAGTGCTATGGGTGTCGAGATGCCGTTGTCGGTGTGGTATTTCTGTCCGTCGTGTATCGTGGTAGCGTCGGCCTTGATGCCTGTGATGCTGCCTGTAAAGTCAAATGTGGTGTTGGCGAAGCCCATTCCGGCCGGGTTGAATATCATGCTTTCCGCGCCGAGGTGCAGTGCCGTGCCGGTATGTCCCATGCCAAGCTGCCGTGCGCTGAGTGTGTTGATCTGATAGCCTTCGGCTTTAGCTGTCATGCCGATGCACAGCAGGGCAGCCAGTGCGGTTGCGGTCCGTTTAATCATTCTGTTCTGTGTTTTTTTATGAATAATGGCCGCAAAGTTACTCATTTTTGCTGACACCAGCATCAGAGCCATGCATTTTGGCGTTCTCTGACGGCGACGGAGTCGGAGAGTATGCGCAGAAATTCCTGCATGGATCGTTTGCGGTATGAGTCGGTCAGCAGGTGTACGCATCCGGTCATGGTGTTGTCGGGGATGTCGAGGGGGATCGCTTTTACTTCGGCAATGTTGTGTATGGTGGCTTCGGCCAGTATGGTGACAAGGTCGGTCTGTCCGATAAGTCGTAGGAGTATGTTGACTTCGTTGAGTTCGATCCTCACTCTCATGCCGGTGAAGTATGATGCCACGCTGTCGAATGCGTTGCGTGCCTGGAGTCCTCTGGCGGGGAGCGCGAGGTCGTAGGGCTGCAGGTCGTGGAGCGACAGGCGTGAGTGCGAGGCCAGCGAATGGGTGGGCCGCACTATGGCTGCCAGATAGCTCTGGAAAAGGATGTGTGATTCCACTCCCTCTGCGGGCTGCAGCGGTCGGAAGGCGAGTGCGAAATCCACTTCGCGTCGTCGCAGGGCTTCCATCAGCTCCGACATCGGTTTGTAGAGCACGTTGAGTTTTATGCCGGGATACATTTTCATGAATGTGACGATGCTTTCGGTAAGTATCGGGCTGAAGGAGTAGGTGACTCCGATGTTGAGTGTGCCGCATTTCATGTCGGAGAGATCGTCGATGCGTGATCGGCAGTCGTCGCCGCGGAGATTGCTTTGCGTGCGACAGGCAAGAGCTCGCGGCCCGCTTCGGTGAGGGCTACGCTGTGGCTTGTGCGTTCGAACAGCAGTGTGTCGAATTCGTTTTCGAGCTGCTTGATCTGTTGGGATAGTGTGCTTTGTGTGATGCAGAGCGAGCGTGCGGCCTCAGAGAAGCTGAGGCATTCGGCCAGTCTGACGAAGTATCTGATTTGTCGTAATTCCATTATGTGGCAGGTGTGTGTGGCTGTTGGTGATGAACGCTTATTGTCGGTTCTTTTCAAAAGTAACAAAAAAGAGTCTATCTTGTGGCCTGAAACGATATTTTTTTGAATATGAATATCGGCAGTGTGGCTCCGGTGACCATGGCTATAAGCACAGCCATGCATACGAACCCGTTGCTTGCGGCCTGATAGAAGTAGTAGCCGAACGTGTCGGGGTTGTCGTTGAGCACGCATACGGCCAGTGCGCCGAACGCCCGATAGGCATACATGCCCGGAATCATGGGCAGCAGCGCCGGGAAGAAATAGGCTTCGGCGGGAGTGCGGGTTCTTGAGGAGATCATCACGGCCATGAGTCCGATAAGGAATGATGCCAGGAGGCTTGCCCAGAAGATGTGAAATCCGGGCACTGGGCGCATCATGAGCAGGTAGCGTAGCGAGTGGCCGAGGGCGGCGATGGCCGCGCAGTAGGGATAGGCGCGTAGCGGCAGCCGGCTTATGGAGGAGAATCCTATGGCTGCAAGCGCGGCGAAAAACGCGTCGGACAGTATATCGATATCCATGATTGTCGTGTATGTGTTGCTTAAAACATGCCTACTCCCATCACTATCATTCCGGCGCACAGGCCTATCGACAGGCAGGCGGTGAGCACTGTGGCGTCCATGAGTCGTCCGAACGAGCAGATGTAGAACCGGTGGAGCATGTCGCTGAACGAATTCAAGAACGGTACGCCGGGTACGAGATAGAGTATGCTGGTGCCGATGGCGATCTGTGGCGTATCGCCCAGATTGAAAAGATAGCTGCTCGCTCCGATCACTGCCGATGCGAAGGAGCATAGGAGGAAAGTCAGCCTGAGGTCGGCGCGCATTGATGTGAGCCACATTTTGAGGTTGTAGCCGGCAAGGGTGGCCATGAATACTACAGCCATCGCCTGGATGTCGCCTCCGAAGAGTCGGCAGAACGAGGCGTTGGCAAGCGCCACGAGCGGTGGGACGACCCATGTGTGCCGGGGACGGTCGTTGACAATGGTGTCAAACATGCGCCGTGCGCGGGTGATGTCGATCGCTGTGTCGGCTATGCGCCAGCTGAGGGTGCTCAGCCGTGTGATCGTGTCGAAGCTGGTGGCTCCCTTTGCGGTGGCTATCGATGTGAATACGGTGCGTTCGTGCCGGTCGACTATGTACAGGTGGACGTGGTGAGGCGATATGGTGATCTCCACTTGCTGCCCGTAGGCGGCGGCTATGCGTTTGATGTTTTTTTCGAGCCGTATGCATGTGGCTCCACACCCGAGCAGCCATCCTGCGTAGTCGGTGAGAAGATCTCTCACCATGGCCGTGCGGTGGTCTGAGGTGCTGTAGGCCGATGTGTGTTCAGAAGTCTTCATAGTCGCGGCTCTTATCGTAGGTCGGACGGTCGCCGGGAACGAAAAATTCGTCGCGTTCAGAACCTATTTCCACGATATGCATATGTTTTCTGTGCTGGCGGCAGCGGCGACGGTGACAGGCTATGGCGGTCCTTGCAATAAACAGGATAATCAGTAATGCTGCCAGTGCCGCCCATGTGATCAGAGGTCGATACATGATATTGTAGTTTTATATGATTAATAACGTAGACTGCCGGCTTTTGGATTGACTATGCGCCGGTAGGCTTTTGCGTCGGCAAAGTAAGCCTATATCGGTCTGGATTAATAGTTTTTTTGATGGGAATTTGCGATAGCGGCTATCGGTGAGATCTGTTGCCGCAGGGTGATTAATGGGCTTACGGTGTCCCGTGGCCGGATGGTGGGTCGGCTGTAGTCGGAGAGTGTTGTGGCTATAAATATAAAAGAGGACGCCGCTGCCGCGGAATCCTCTCCTATGAGTTTCAATAAGGTAGAATTTCTAAGGTAAAAAAGATTGTTTTAGTTTTGTAACGCAAAGGTATGCCTTAATTCTGTCACCGACGAATAAAAAAATATGTTGTGTAACATCATTGTAGCGCATAAAAATTGTGGCATATGTTACAAAATGTTGACATTCAACAGGTAGTAAATTTTCTATAAAAACGCTCCGATTGTTAATGTTACTTAATTTTGTGAATTTCGAAGCTGTTTCCGTCAAAAACTCCGTAGGTCATGAGCCGGAATCCTTCGCCGAGTATCACGAGGCGGCATCCCGGAGCGATGTCAGTGTCAACTACCACGTGGCGGTGGCCGAAAACGAAGTATTCGGTGTCGGGATGCATGGCGAGGTAGTTTTTTGCGAATGTGATCAGCTGGTCGTTGTCGCTGAGCCGGTCGGATGCCTCTTTGCCGTTGCGCCGTGAGTGGGACGACCATCGGTGGGCGAATCCGACGGTCCATCGCGGGTGTATGGCTGCAAAGAGCCGTTGTGCAGTGGGGTTGCGGAATATGCGCTGCATCCGGCGGTAGGAGGGGCGCGGCTCTCCGCTAAGGTCGCCGTGCTCGAGATAGAATGTGTGGCCGAGTATCCGGGTGTGGAGCGGGCCGTCGATCACTTTCACTCCGATCTCCCGGGGCAGGTAGTCAAAGATCCATATGTCATGGTTGCCTTTAAGCCAGTAGACCGGCGTCCCGGCGTCGGTGAGCGATGCAATGGCCGCGAAGAAGCGCACGAATCCGCGTGGCACCACGGTGCGGTATTCATACCAGTAGTCGATGGCGTCGCCGAGGATGTAGAGCGCGGAGGCTTTGCCGGCAAGCGATCTGATCCATTCGGCAATGGCGAGTTCGTGGGCGCGGTTGTCGGCGATCCACTGCGCTCCCAGATGCAGGTCGGATATGAAGTAGGCTTTTTCCTGATCCATGTCGTGCGCGGGGTGATGGTGCGTATTACATGAAGCCGAGGTCGAGTTTGGCTTCGTCGCTCATCATGTCCTTGTCCCATACGGGTTCGAACACGAGGCGTATATCCACGCTTTTGATCCCCTCGATGCTTTCGAGCTTTATGCGTGCGTCGTCGATGATGAAGTCGGCGGCGGGGCAGTTGGGCGCTGTCAGTGTCATGTCGATTTTCAGATTGGCGTCATCGTCTATATCGATTCCATAGACGAGTCCGAGGCTGTAGATGTCGACCGGTATCTCTGGGTCGAAGACAGTCTTGAGCATTGCTACTACCTTTTCTTCAAGCTGTAGCTTCTCTTGTGGTGTCAGCATAGTTGTTATCTCTGTTGAAGTATTGTAGGGTTGCTTTTCTCACGCTTTTGCGGAGCAATATAAGCGAGAGCATGGTTGGGAATGCCATGAGGGCGTAGAACAGGTCGCACATGGCTACTGCGGCGCTCAGCGGTACGGCTGCGAACAGTATCAGCGACAGGGTGAACGCGAGTGTGTACCATCGGCTGCTCCGTTCGCCGAACAGGTAGGCGGCGCAACGGCTGCCGTAGAATGAATAGGTGAACATGGAGCTGAGGGCGAAGCAGGTGACTATGGCTGTGAGCAGATATTCGCCGAAGGGTATGGCTCGGCCGAATGCATCGATGGCGAGCGACAGTCCTTGCGGTCCGCTCTGGCTGAAGTCGCCGGCAAGCAGCAGAGCCACGGCTGTAAGTGTGCATACGAAGCCTGAGTCTATGGCCGGGCCGAGCATGGCTATTAGTCCTTCTCTGACGGGCTCTTTGTTGGCCGACGTGGCGTGCATGATGGAGGCTGTGCCTACTCCGGCGTCGTTGACGAGGGCTGCGCGGCGCGCTCCGATTATGGCCACTCCGGCCAGTGCTCCCCATCCGGCGCGGAGGCTGAATGCCTCGCTGAAAATAGAGGCGAACACTCCGGGAACTGCCTCGATGTCGGAGGCCACGATGTAGGCCACCATAATGAAGTAGGTCGTGACCATGAACGGCACGAGCACTGTTGCTACGGATGCGATGCGCCGTATGCCTCCGATAACCACGCTTCCTACGATGAGAGCCATCAGTATGCCGAGCGACAGACGTATGGCGGGGGAGTCGTCGGCCAGTCCGGCCGAGGAGGCTGCTGTGGCGAGCGCTTCGGCAAGCTGGTTGGCGTTGATGATGCAGAGTGTGCCGAACATTCCGGCTATGGCGAATGTCACTGCGAGCGGACGCCACCGGCGGCCGAGTCCTGAGGTGATGATATGCATCGGGCCGCCGACGGGAGTGCCGTCGGGGCGTGTGGAGCGGTGGAGTATGGCGAGCACGCCTTCATGATATTTGGTGCTCATGCCTACGATGGCGCTTATCCACATCCAGAAGATGGCTCCGGGTCCGCCCATGGCGAGTGCGATGGCCACTCCTGCTATATTGCCCATGCCGACGGTGGCGGCCACGACCGACAGCAGTGCCTGTGCGGAGCTGATGCCGCGTTGCGGGGCGTCTCCGGAGCGGTTTTCGCGAAGGGCAGCCAGAGCGTCGGGAAGGCGTCGCACCGAGACCATGCCAGAGTAGAGAAACAGGAAGAGTCCTCCACCGATAAGCACAATGAAAAGCGGGTAGCCGCACAAAGTGTCGGCTACCTGCGTAAGTGTGTCGGATATCGATGTCATGATCGCCTGTCAGACGAGATGTGCCACGAGTTCCTCGCGGTCGCCCGGAAGAAGGTCGATGACGGGTATCTCGATCATGGTGTAGGCTCCGGGCTGCAGACGCATGGCCGCGCGCGCCGCTCCGACGAGTATCTGTGCGGTCAGCGCGGGGTTGTTGATGCTCATGCTGAATTCAAAATGCTGGTTCTGTGTGCGTCCGGACACTCCTTTGCGGGTCATGTTGACGCCGTGTCCCATGTCCTTGACTTCATCGACCGATTTGACTTCGATCACGTGGGTTTCGTCGCTGGCGAAGTAGGGGTCGGTCTTCACGGCTTTGGCCACATCGTCGAGCTTTGCTCCCGGCTCAAGTTCTACATATACCATGCGGCGGTGTATGCCTGTGCCGAGGGGTATGGTCATGGAGAGTGCGTCCTTTACTCCGGGTTTGGATTTGACGCAGACGGTGTGGCCCATGCTCATTCCGGGGCCGAAGTTGGTGTAGGTCACGCCTTTGGGCGCGGCAGCCTGCATGAGTGTCCTTACCACGGAGTCGCTTCCGGGATCCCATCCGGCCGAGATGACTGCCACTGTGCCGTGCTGGCTGGCAATTTTGCCGAGGTCGCGGCGGAGCTGCGGTATGAGCGAGTGGATGTCGAAGCTGTCGACGGTGCAGATGCCGGCGGCGAGCATTGCCGATGCGTGCTTTTGCACTTCGCGTGTGGGTGTGCAGAGTATAGCCACGTCGACTTTGCCCAGTTCGGCAATGTCGGTCACTACCTTGTAGGGGCGAGTTCGGCAGGCTGCGCGCCGAGGCTTCGGCGTACGATTCCGGCGATTTCGAAGTCGTCGGCTTCCTGAAGCGATTCGAGCACGAAGCGTCCGATATTGCCGTAGCCTACGATCGCTGCTTTGATTTTGTTCATAGAGTGTGTGTTATTGATAGTTGTTATTTGAGAGCCGAAACGATGTCGCGCGTGTCGCGTGCGATCATCAGCTCTTCGTCGGTGGGTATGACCACTACCTTTACTTTCGATGCGGGAGTGGATATTTCGGTTTCGGTGCCGCGTGTGCGTGCGTTGAGATCCTTGTCGATCTCCACACCCATGAATTTGAGCGGCTCGCATACGTTCTCGCGTACGCCTGTCTGGTTTTCGCCGACTCCGCCTGTAAACACGATGACGTCGACTCCTCCCATCTCTGCGGCGTAGGCGCCGATATATTTTATGATGCGCTGTTCATACATGTCGAGTCCGAGCTGGGCGCGCTCGTCGCCGGCATTGTCGGCTGCTTCAATCTCGCGCATGTCGGAGGATATTTCTGTGACTCCGGCTATGCCGCTCTCTTTGTTGATGATGCGCTGTATGTCGTCGGCGGTGTAGCCGTGGCGGTGCATGAGATATGTGATCGCTCCGGGATCAACGTCGCCCACGCGGGTGCCCATCATGAGGCCTTCGGTGGGGGTGAGTCCCATCGATGTGTCGACGCTCTTGCCGTAGAGCACAGCGGTGATTGATCCGCCGTTGCCGATATGGCAGGTGATGACTTTCTGCTTGGTGATGTCGAGTCCGAGGAATTCGCATGAGCGAGCCGACACGTAGCGGTGGCTGGTGCCGTGGAATCCGTAGCGGCGCACTCCGTCCTCTTTATAGAACTTGTAGGGGAGTGCATACATGAACGACTTGGCGGGCATGGTCTGATGGAATGCGGTGTCGAACACTCCTACCTGAGGCACTTCGGGCATGAGAGCCGAGATGGCTTCGATGCCGGTGATGTTGGCGGGGTTGTGGAGCGGTGCGAGGTTGTAGCAGTCCTTTACCTGCTGTATTACTTCGTCTGTGATCAGCACCGATTTATTGAATTTTTCCGCTCCATGCACCACGCGGTGTCCTACGGCGTCGATCTCCGAGTAGTCCTTGATGCATCCGACGGTGGGATCGGTCAGGTTGTTGAGTATGGCTTCGACGGCTCCCTTATGGTCGGTGAGTCCGAGGGCTGTATTTCTTTCGATCCGTCGGCTTTCTTGAATTTGAGGAATCCGTCGGCGAGTCCGATTTTCTCTACTCCGCCTTCGGCCATGGTGTTGTCTGTGTCGGTATCGATCAGTTTGTATTTCACGGAACTGCTGCCGCAGTTAAGCACTAATATTTTCATGCCTGATTAAAGATTGTAGCGTTATGATATGTTGAATTTCGGTCAGTTTTTAAGTCCGATGGCCTGATTGCAGGTCATGATGATGGTCTTGTAGATATCCTCGGGGAAGCATCCGCGCGAGAGGTCGTTGACCGGTGCGGCGAGTCCCTGCAGCACCGGACCTACAGCCTGTACTCCGCCCAGGCGCTGCACGAGCTTGTAGGCGATGTTGCCGACTTCGAGCGAGGGGAACACCAGCACGTTGGCGCGGCCGTTGAGGGGGCTGTTGGGTGCCTTGGAGTGTGCTACTCCCGGCACAATGGCTGCGTCGGCCTGCAGCTCTCCGTCGAGAATGAGGTCGGGCGCCATTTCTTTGGCGATCTCAGTGGCGCGGATCACTTTGTCGACGCGCTCATGGCGTGCGCTGCCCTTGGTGGAGAAGCTGAGTATTGCCACACGCGGCTCTATGCCGGCTATGTCGCGGGCGGTCTGTGCGGCCGATACTGCGATCTGTGCGAGCTCTTCGGCTGTGGGGTCGGGGACTACGGCGCAGTCGGCAAAGACGAGTATGCCGTCGGTGCCGAAGTTAAGTCCGTCGGGGAGCAGCATGAGGAAGGCTCCCGAAACGACGCTGATGCCGGGTTGTGTCTTGATCACCTGGAATGCGGCGCGGAGTACGTTGCCGGTGGTGTTCTGTGCGCCTGCCACCTGTCCGTCGGCGTCGCCGGCTTTCACCATCAGGCAGCCGAGATATAGCGGATTGGCCGTGGTCAGACGAGCCTCCTCCATGGTGATGCCCTTGTTTTTGCGCAGTTCGAAAAAGAGCGGCGCATAGCGGTCGATGACTTTCTCGTCGGCCGGATTGACGATGTTGGCGTCCTTGATGTGCTCGAGTTTCAGCTCTTTTTGCAAGGGCGTGTATGTCGGCGGGATCACCAATAAGGGTGATGTCGGCGATTTTTTCGGCGATGATTCGGTCAGCAGCCGAAAGAGTACGGGGCTCAGTGCCTTCCGGGAGAACTATCCGCTGGATATTGGCCTTGGCCTTTGCGGTCATTTTCTCTATCAGTTCCATTTGACAGGTAGTGTGATTAGGTTGAATTTTATACGCAAATTTAGGCAATATCCCGAAACTGACCTATAAAAAAGGAACAAATTACCGGCTGTAAACGTTTTTTTACCAAACAAGATATCGGATTGAGATAATTTTCAATTGATTGTAATTATGGAAAAAAGAAAGAAGAGATCAAATACCAGCGTATGGCTGGTGGCCGGAGTGGCGGTGCTGATAATTCTGCTGATCGTGTGGCTGACGGTGGCCGATCTGTGGGGCGACACTGACGTGGCGGCTCGTGCGGTCATGAAAGGTGTAGAAAATTTCAATATGCTGTCATGATACTTGCCGGAATAGGATTGACGACATGGCTCGTCTGGGCTCTGATCGGGGCGGTCGGAGGATATATGTGCGGCCGGCTTATGACTTCGGGCGGAGTGCCGGCGGCGGTCAATGTAGCGGTGGGCATAGCGTCGGCCATCGGTGGCGGCTATGCCTTCATCCGGTGGTTTGGCGAGAATGACTATGGACAGACCATATCGCTCTGTGGAGCGGTGGTGGTGTGTGCTGTCGTGCTGTGGTGTCTGAGCTTCATATTCAGGAGAAACGGCGGCGATTCATGACCGGCTCTGGAGTCTATGGCTTGCGCCGGCACAAAAAAACGTCAAATACACCGTAATCATGACCAATTTCTTCGTAACTTTGCCGATATGTTACGAAGAGCCATACCACTGATAATATTTTGCATTGCGGCCTGTCTCGGTGCCGCCGGACAGAAGAAGGCCACAGTCATAGCACCGTCATATGCCTGGACTATGCTTCCGCCGCTCGGACTGCATGAGTCTGCCACGATAGACACACTGCTATTTGACTACTCGATGGAGTCAGTGCCCTCGGCTGTGTCTCCGGCGTGGGTCTCGACGGGCAATCTCGGTTCGCCCGGCATAAATATGATACTGGCCGACAGGCCTGCCATGAGCGATTTTTACTTTCGCGACGCCATACGCCACTGGATACCGATGCAGGGTAACCACAAGTTTTACAACACGCGCATTCCGATGACGCTCGTGAGCTATAACACGTCGGGCGGCCGGGAAACGGCGCAGGATCGTCTGCAGGCCGATTTTTTCCGGCAATGTCAACAGTCGCCTGCAGTTTGGCGCTTCGGTCGACTATCTTTATTCGAAGGGAAGCTATGCCAATCAGGCCGACAAGAATCTGGCGTGGGGGCTGTCGTCGTCGTATATGGGCGACCGCTATGAGCTGCAGACGTTCATAAATCATTACAACCTTGTGGCTAAGGAGAACGGCGGCATCACCGACGATCTGTATATCACCAATCCGGAAGTGCTTCAGGGCGGATCGGCCAAGATCGATGCCAAATCGATCCCGACCTTTCTGACCGGCGCGCACTCGAGAGTCACCGGATCGGAGTTCATGGCCAACTCGCGATATAAGGTGGGCTACTGGCACGTGACGCCTCCCAATGATTCCATTCCCGGCGATACGATCGAGCACCGCACATACATACCGGTGTCGAGTTTCATATGGACTCTCGACTACAACAAGGCCCGCCATGTGTTTGACAACACTGTGCCTGCGGCGGCGGAGGATTTCTGGCGCAATACGTATCTGTCGGACGGGTACACTCACGACAATACATCGTACTGGTCGCTTTCTAACACTCTCGGTGTGTCGCTTCTCGAAGGTTTCCACAAGTATGCGAAAGCGGGTCTGGCGGCATATGTCACTCATGAGATCAGGCGTTACAATCAGACCGTCGACAGCATTCCGTTGACCGGCATCGACAGGCCGGAGGGTCTGACTCCATATCCGTTTGACAGCAAGCTGCGTCCGAAGGTGACCGAAAATCTGCTTTATGTCGGCGGACAGCTGACAAAGCAGTCGGGCCGGTTGCTGAGATACGATGTCACCGGCAGGCTCGGCATCGCCGGCACTGCGGCGGGCGATGTAAGGGTAAACGCCAATCTCTCCACACTGTTCAGGCTCAAGGATGACACGGTGAGGATCAACGGATATTTCAACTTCTCGAACGAGGAGACCCCGCTGCTGATGCGACAGTATGTGTCGAATCATTTCATCTGGAAAAACGATTTCGGCAAGACGCGTCGTGTCAAGGCCGGAGGATGGCTGCGGATTCCGCTTACAGGCACATATATAAATGCCGGGGTCGAGAATATACAGAATCTGATATATTTCGGACCTGACTGTCTTCCGGTGCAGCATAAGGGGAGCGTGCAGGTGGTGAGCGTCAATCTTCGTCAGAATTTCAGCTACAGGGCGCTCAACTGGCAGAACAACATCACGTATCAGGTGACATCGGATCAGGCGGTGCTGCCTGCGCCGAAGCTGGCGATCAACTCCAATCTGTTTGTCTACTTCAAGGTGGCCAGGGTGCTTGAGGTGCAGCTCGGCCTCGACTGCGATTACTACACTCGCTATTATTCGCCGTCGTATCAGCCGGCCACAATGGCGTTCTACAACCAGCGGGAGATCGAGGTGGGCAATTATCCTTTCATGAATCTATATGCCAATATGAAACTGAGCCGTACGCGATTCTATGTCATGATGTCGCATATCAATCAGGGTCTGACGGGCAAGAATTATTTCGCAATGCCCCATTATCCGATGAATCCACGGCGGTTTCAGCTCGGATTGTCGGTGGATTTCGCCAACTGATCTCTCCGAAAATCCTCTCTAAGAGTATGTTTGAATTTAACACGAAGAAATATATAGGGACTTCTTTCCATCCCCTCAAAGGTCTTTTCGGGCGATTCGCGTCAAGTTTCATCGGTCACGATGCCCGCATCGCTCCCTCATCAACTCACGCGAATCTCTCCGAAAATCCTCTTTGAGTGAATAGAAGTGAAATTCAAACATACTCTAAATGAATGGAAGTGAAATTCAAGCACACTCTAAGATATGACCGAAAGCCCTCTTCGAGGCTGGCACTGTATGGACTGCTGCTCGTGGCGGCTCTGACACTGATGTTGTGTGTGCGCACATGCAGCATGCCCACTCTGCGCGTGGCCGAGCGGCATCCTTCGGGTGGCGACACGCTCGATGTGGCGATCGAGTACGGGCCATTGTCGCTCTACCGCTACGATGACACCCTCGGCGGTTTCTCCTACGATCTGCTGCGGCAGCTGGCGTCGGAGCGCGGGCTGCATCTGAAGTTCCACCCCGTGGTGGCTCTCGGCGATGCTCTCAGTGGGCTTGACGAGGGATTGTTCGATATAGTGGTCGGGGCGATGCCTATGACGGAGCGTTATCGGGAGCGCTATGCGTTCACCGCTCCGGTATATATTGACCGTCAGGTGCTTGTGCAGCTGCGTGATTCGGCCGGTAAGGCGCCCATCGGTTCGCAGCTCGACATGGCCGGCCATGAGGTGTGGGTCATGGCTCAGTCACCGGTGGCCGACCGTCTGCATAATCTCGCATCGGAGATCGGCGATACGATCTATGTGGTGGAGGATCCGGCATACGGCAGCGAGCAGCTGTTTATCATGACGGCTACCGGTGAGATACCGTCGGCTGTGGTGAACGAGCGGATAGCGCGCGTCATGGCTGCGGATTATCCGCAGGTGGATATATCGACGGCGGTGTCGTTCAATCAGTTTCAGTCGTGGCTGTGCAGAATAGCCGATTCACTGCTTGTGAATCGGCTTGATACCATTATGGAGGCGCATCGCCAGACCGGCGGTTATCGCGAGCTCTCGCGCCGTTATTTTCCCTGAGGCCGGATTTTCCCGGGGGCTTGTGCGTCGGGATCGTAAATAAGGTCGGCTTCGCGTGATCCGTCGGGAGTGGTGAATACAAACGTGAACATCCACTTCACCAGTCGTGTTTCGGGTGTGGAGAAGCTGCCTACGGGGAGTTTGATCATCACGTCGTTCCAGCCTTTGCGTAGCTTGACGAGGAGTGGACGCCGCGCTGCGGCATTTTCGTTTGTAAGTGAAATTTCGTTGCTTCTGACCCGGTGGGTTGACTGCCATGCCGGAGGCACTACTGTGTCGCCGTTGATCCATATCCGGCTGTGGCGGTAATCCCAGCAGCCCGGCAGAGGGGCGAGGTCGGGTTCGGACCGGCTGTAGTTTTGTGTTTCTGCCTGCAGGCCAACTGTCTGGTCGGCCGGAGAGTAGACGCGTGTGAACGCGTATGCCGTGTGGTCGGGCTGCGGATCAGCATAGAATCCGGGTATGGTGACTGGACCCCATACGTGCCTCAGATATATGCCTGCGCCGGTGGCGCGGCGTGTGTTGTAGACAGAGTCGGCATAGGTGTAGCTCTGTGCCGGTCCTTCGGTTTCGGGCGGAAACCGGCGGCTGAGATCGCCTCCGTTGGGAAATGCGTCGGTGATGCGCCAGTGCACGTTGGTCTGTTTCACGTAGGGTATGGCGATGTGGCGCAGCGATGTGGCCTTGTGGTGCAGCATGCGTCGCTCAAAGTCGGCAAACTCTTTGAAATCGTCGGTGCCGGGTCGGTCCATGTTGGTTCCGAGGCTGTCGAAGTATTCTGTGCCTCCTCCTCTCCACGCTCGTTCGGCCATGGCCATCATTATCGGGTAGAGATTGTTCTGGCTGGCATTGGTCGCCTCATCGGCCACATAGCGGTCGTTCCAGATGGCTATTTCCGCTCCGGCTACATCGGGTGTGGCCGAGGTCTGCCGGTAGATCTTGCTGCGATACAGTGCGCGTATGTCGGCATAAAGGTCGAAATGGTTGAGATAGTGAAGCTTGGAGTCTATGGCCGGAATGCCTTTCTGCCCTTTGCCGCGATAGCTCCAGAGGTGTGTCATGTCGATCTCTCCCGGTTCATAATGCCATCCCGGATTCCACGATATGACTTTCTTGCCGTGGCTTCTGACGAATGCCACCATTTCAGGCACAAATTCTGGGTCGGTGAAGCGCACTTCGTCGGTGCCGATATGCAGATAAGGGACTTCATCAAACGTGGCGCATGCCTCCTCGACAAGCAGCCGGAGTATCTTCTTGCCTTCGGCCGACTGCATGTCGTGGCGGAATGTGCGCTCGAAAGCGGCGCTATGCCCGGGCATATCTATCTCGGGCAGGAGCATGATGCCTCTTTCGCGGCAGTATGCCACGAGCTGCCGGGCTTCGTCGATGGTGTAGTAGCGGCCCGGCTGGCGGGTGGTGTTGATGCTGTCGTTGAGCATCGGGAACAGGCGGCTCTCCAGACGCCATGCCTGGTTTTTCGGTCAGATGCCAGTGGAAGACGTTGAGTTTGAAGAGCGACATGGCGTCGATCTCGCGTTTGAGTTCGTCGAGGCTTATATAGGACCGGCCGACATCCATCATGAATCCGCGCCACGGGAATGCGGGCCAGTCGGTGATGATACAGCGTGGCAGCCGCAATTGTCGCGATGGGGTGCTTTCCGCCAGCTGTCGCAGTGTCTGCAGCGCCCATCGTATGCCCTTGGATGAGACGGCGCTGACGTCTATCCGCCGGTTGTCGATGCCGAGGGTGTATGCTTCGTCACTGATGCCGGCGCCGGGGATGGAGTCGACGATTTTTCCTGTGATGAGGAATCGTGCGCGCGGGTCGATTCTGACGCCGAGAGCAGTCAGCGTGTCGGCCCACTGTGCCGAGTCGGCAGCCATCATCAGGCGTGCGGCGCTTATTCTGACATCTCCGCCGTGGAACTCGATGTGCTGCGGAGCGGGCAGCAATGTGTGGGCGGTTTCGGTAGTCCGGGCTATGGCCGGTATTGCCGAGAGGGTTGCAGCAAGCAGTGCCAGCAGGTTTTTTCTGATTGACAACATGTGTTTTAAGTTATAGCGTTGTTATTCTATTCTGTTCTCGATTATGGCTTCGCATGCCTGGACCAGCTCGTCGTACCATTCCTTGCCGAAACGTTCGGTTAGGGGGTCTTTCATGAACTGGTACAAGCGTATGCCGAGGCGCCGGCCGTTGGCTTCGGCGCTCCTGCATATTTTCCATCGGTGGTAGTTGACGGCGGTGAACGAGGGGTATTCGGTCAGGCGCAGCGGATAGAGATAGCATGATATCGGTTTGCGGAACGATCCGGTGAGTCCCTGCCTGAAGGCGCTGTCGATGGCACACAGGCATTTGCCGCCGGGTGCGTGGCATGTGAACACGCAGTCGCGGCCACCTACTATCGAGGTGACGAGGTCGCCCTCTTCGTCGATGTAGCTGACTCCCTGTTCGCCGATCACGCGTCGTGCCTGCGGGGTGAGCTGCTGCTCGACAATGGGGAGCACTCTCTCAAGTTCGCGCTGTTCGGCAGTGGTGATGGGGGCGCCGGCGTCGCCCTCTATGCAGCATTGTCCGAGACATTGGTCGAGATCGCAGCAAAAAAAACGTTCGGCCAGGTCGAGCGACACCAGCGTATTTCCTATTTCTATCATGATTTCTTCGTTTTTATCTTCGTTGGTCATCGGTCGTTTGTAATGACGGTCACTCCGGCCAGACGGTAGCCCCGGGCAGTGCGCGGCTGGTAGTAGACTCTGATGGTGTATTCGTTGACGGTCTGGTGGAAGTTTCCCTCGATCAGTCCCTCTATCGGCCGTCCTGTGCGGCGGTCGACGGCCAGATAGCGGTAATTGTAGGCTCCCTGCTTGAGCGGAAGCGTCAGACGGTAGGCTCCGGCTGTGGGATCGTAGTCCATACGCGATGTCTTGTCAAGGCGTCGGCCGGTCAGTTCGCCTTCGACATATACATCGCAGCCTTCTATCGGCTCGCTGACAAGTGTGAATCCGGTGTCGACATAGTCGGCTTCCGTGTCGGGGCGGTCGGAGTCGACGGTGCGGACGAGCATGCGTCCATGCTGTGTGCGGTCGTAGGCATACGGCGAGCCGGCTCTCGCAGCGGCCGGCTCGGTTTCGGCTGTGAACCTTCCGGCATTCTGACCTACCGACGCTATGCCCATGCCGGGCCGTCGGGTGTCGACGGTTTCCATGCGACGGTATTCGTTGCCGGCCTTGAATATCAGCTGCGGAAGATGGTCGTAGCGGGCGCGGCGTCCGGTGACGGCGGTAGGCGATGTCAGTTCCACCCTGGTTTCCGGCCGTGAGTCCTGCTCTACGGTGACGATGATGTCGGTGTATGGGCTGGTGATTTCGTTCCAGATGCGGTCGAGGTCAATGTCGATCGAGAGCTGCTGGTGTGCTCCGAGGTAGTCTGTGTCGGTGCGCGGCGATACGGTGGCTGCGATGTCGACCGATTGTTCGCTTACGCCGAACGGTATGCTTATAAGCGTAGGGCGCGCAGTGTCGTAGTCGTCGAATATCTCGATCAGGTAGTTGCCGCTTATGGTGGGGATGATGTCGGTCGGGACAGTCAGGCGGTAATGCACATAGTGGGTGAGTGTGGCTCTGGAATATGTGCCGTCGTCTAAAGGCGCTTCATTGAATCCGTCTATGTATTCGGATTCGATGAGCTGCGACGGATGCCAGTGCGGGTCGCAGTGTATCAGCCGGTAGCGCAGCTGACGGCTTTCGAGGCTCTCTTCGTCGAAGCTGACGGTAAGTCGGTCGCCGGCTCGGGGTATGATGACAGCCGGGGCGTTGTCGTGGCCTTCGATGCGTGTGATCACGCTTCTGATGGCCGGATGTTTGGCCATGTAGGCCTGTGACTGTGCGGCGAGAGCCGCCGATGCCGCGAGCATGACTGCGGCCATTCGCCGGGCTACCATGCGATAGGTGTCAGTCCGTGGCTCTGAAGCCACTGGTTAGTGCGGGTGAAGTGGTGGTTGCCGAAGAAGCCTCTTGCAGCGCTCAGCGGCGAGGGGTGGGCCGAGGTGAGCACCAGATGTCGGTCGCGATCGATGATGGCTCCTTTGCGTATGGCGTAAGAGCCCCAGAGGATGAACACCAGTCCCTGGCGTTTTTCGGCGAGATTTCTGACAACGGCGTCGGTGAATTCCTCCCATCCGTGTCCCTGATGTGAGCCGGGTGAGTGTGCTCCGACGGTGAGTGTGGCGTTGAGCATCAGCACTCCCTGACGCGCCCAACGGCTCAGATCGCCGTCGGTCGAGGGGGTGTGCCTGTGTCGGCAGCCACCTCTTTGAATATATTGACGAGCGAGCGGGGGAGGGCTATGCCCGGATTGACCGAGAAGCACAGTCCGTTGGCTTGTCCTTCGCCATGATATGGATCCTGACCGAGGATCACCACCTTGACCTTGTCGAACGGGCATGAATCGAATGCTGCAAAGATTTTCGAGGCGGGCGGATAGACCGTCCGCCGGCCGTATTCGGCTCTGACAAATTCGGTGAGCCTGACGAAGTATTCCTTGTCGAATTCGGCTCCGAGTATCTCTTTCCAGCTGCTGTCGATTCTAACTTCCATTGCTTTTTTACGAGTTCTTTTGCAAAGATATAAAAAATTTCAGTAACTTTGCAACGTTTTTGAGCGTGTTTTCCATGCTCCGAAGCGACAAGTCTCCGTAGTTCAATGGATAGAATATTGGATTCCGGTTCCAACGATTGGGGTTCGACTCCCCACGGGGATACAAATATTTTAATAAGAAAATCAACATACGGCAATGAAAAGAACATTCCAACCTTCTAACAGAAAAAGAGTCAACAAGCACGGCTTCCGTGAGAGAATGGCCACAGCCGATGGCCGCAAGGTGCTTGCACGTCGTCGTGCGAAAGGCCGCAAGCGTCTTACTGTCAGCTGTTCTATCGCCGGCAAGTAATTCTCTTTCTGACGCGACATTCCGGGCCGGAATCTCTCTTGCACAACAAGGAGGCTCCGGCCC
>PDYJ01002423.1_pt1 | contig 17914 bp, 16 predicted proteins | sample 1430841 | NCBI WGS metagenome assembly PDYJ01 (sample SAMN07237672, study PRJNA390542) | Gut metagenome, whole genome shotgun sequencing project. | isolation source: fecal pellets | host: Mus musculus | place: USA: New York, NY | collected 2016-10 | reverse complement strand
AAATAAGATTCAAAGTGTCATAAGAAAAGGAGGGCGCACTATGAATATCAATAAATTTACGCAGAATTCAATGCAAGCGGTACAAAACTGCGAGAAAGTGGCATATGAGTATGGCAATCAGGAAATTGAACAGGAACATCTTTTATATGCGTTGACAACACAAAATGACGGTTTGATTCCCAAATTAATTGAAAAAATGGATATTTCCAAGGAGCTGTTTTTGAATCGTATCGAAGAGGGGCTTCGGAAACGTACAAAAGTACAGGGCGGTCAGATATTTATCGGACAGGATTTGAACAAAGCTTTGATTCATGCAGAAGATGAAGCGAAGCAGATGGGAGATGAATATGTTTCCGTAGAGCATATTTTTCTCTCGCTGATGCATTATCCGAATAAGGAAGTGAAAGCGATTTTCAAAGAATTTGCTTTGACGAGAGACCGGTTTTTGCAGGCGTTATCTACTGTGCGCGGCAATCAAAGGGTGACTAGTGATAATCCGGAAGCAACCTATGATACATTGAATAAATATGGTCAGGATCTGGTGGAGCGTGCAAGGGAGCAGAAGTTAGATCCGGTAATCGGACGCGATGCGGAGATTCGTAATGTGATTCGTATTTTATCACGAAAGACGAAGAATAATCCGGTACTCATCGGGGAACCTGGTGTTGGTAAGACGGCGGCAGTAGAAGGACTCGCACAGAGAATCGTGCGTGGCGATGTGCCGGAAGCTTTTAAAAGATAAGAAGGTATTTGCGCTTGATATGGGGGCGTTGGTAGCCGGTGCGAAATACCGCGGTGAGTTTGAAGAACGTCTGAAAGCAGTTTTGGAAGAGGTCAAAAAGAGCGATGGCAAGATTATCTTGTTTATCGATGAATTGCATACGATTGTAGGAGCAGGGAAAACAGATGGCGCGATGGATGCCGGAAATATGTTAAAACCAATGCTGGCAAGGGGAGAACTGCATTGTATCGGTGCGACGACGCTTGATGAGTATCGTCAGTATATTGAAAAAGATGCAGCGCTTGAGCGGCGTTTTCAGCCGGTTTTGGTAGATGAACCGACAGTGGAAGATGCGATTTCTATCTTGCGGGGATTAAAGGAACGCTATGAAGTGTTTCATGGGGTGAAGATTACAGACAGTGCACTTGTGGCGCAGCGACGTTATCTAACCGTTATATTTCCGATCGATTTTTGCCGGATAAGGCGATTGACCTTGTAGATGAGGCATGTGCACTCATTAAAACGGAGTTGGATTCTATGCCGACCGAGATGGATGAACTTAGAAGACGTATCATGCAGTTGGAGATTGAAGAGGCAGCTTTGAAAAAAGAGGAGGACAGATTGAGTCAGGACCGTCTGGAACATCTTCAGGGAGAACTTGCGTCTTTGAAAGAAACATTTGCAAATCAGAAAGCGCAGTGGGATAATGAAAAGACATCCGTAGAACGTGTTCAGAAGATTCGCGAGGAGATTGAACAGGTGAACAAAGACATCCAGATGGCACAGCGTTCGTATGACCTGGAAAAGGCTGCAGAGCTTCAATATGGCAGATTGCCTCAATTACAAAAACAGCTGGAGATGGAAGAGGAGCATGTGAAAGAGCGGGAGCTGAAACTGGTGCATGAAAGTGTGACCGATGAAGAAATCGCGAAAATCATTTCCAGATGGACAGGGATTCCGGTTGCAAAGTTAAATGAAAGTGAGCGCAGTAAGACATTGCATTTGGATGAGGAGCTGCACAAACGAGTGATCGGACAGGATGAAGGCGTGACGAAGGTAACGGAGGCAATTATCCGTTCGAAAGCAGGTATCAAAGACCCGGCTAAGCCGATTGGCTCATTCTTGTTTTTAGGGCCGACCGGTGTTGGTAAGACAGAGCTTGCAAAGGCGCTTGCAGCCAGTCTTTTTGATGATGAAAATAATATGGTTCGTATCGATATGAGTGAATATATGGAGAAATATTCGGTATCTCGTCTGATTGGAGCGCCTCCGGGATATGTAGGATATGATGAAGGCGGTCAGCTTACCGAAGCGGTGCGAAGAAAACCGTATTCCGTTGTGCTGTTTGATGAGGTGGAAAAGGCGCATCCGGATGTATTTAACGTGTTGCTGCAGGTGTTGGATGACGGACGAATCACGGATTCGCAAGGACGTACGGTAGATTTTAAAAATACGATTCTGATCATGACGTCCAATATCGGTTCAGCGTATTTGCTTGATGGAATTGAAGAAAATGGTGAGATTAAGAAAGAAAATGAGGCGCTTGTCATGAATGAGCTGCGTGCACATTTCCGGCCGGAATTTTTGAATCGTTTAGATGAGACGATTATGTTCAAACCGCTGACGAAAGAGAATATTTCCGGAATTATAGAGCTTCTTGTAGCAGATGTGAACAGGCGTCTGGAAGACCGGGAGTTGTCTATCGAGCTTACGGATGAGGCGAAAGCTTATGTCGTGGATGGTGGATATGATCCGATGTACGGCGCAAGACCTCTGAAACGATATTTGCAGAAATATGTAGAGACGCTTGCCGCAAAACTGATTTTGGAAGGAAATGTAGCCGCAGGCGATGTGATTCTCCTTGATGTGGAAGACGGGGAATTAAAAGCAAGGATAAAAGAAGGCTTGAGGGTAAAATAAATGGAACGGATTATTTTCCATATTGATGTAAATTCCGCGTACCTTAGCTGGACTGCGGTGGAACAATTAAAAAATGGAGCAGAGCAGGATTTGCGGAAGCTCAATGCAATCATTGGCGGGAATCAGAAGTCCCGCCATGGTATCGTGCTGGCAAAATCCATCTCGGCGAAGCAATATGGAATTAAGACCGGAGAACCAGTGGCAAATGCTCTTCGGAAATGCCCGAATCTGGTACAGGCGGCACCCGATCATAAATTATATTCAAGATACAGTAAAGCAATGATGGATTTCCTTTATACCTTTACGCCGGATATCGAACAAGTTAGCATTGATGAGTGTTATATAGATTTTACCCCAATCGCGTCTCAATATAAATCTCCGGTGGAAGCTGCGTTTGTCATCAAAGATTCTATTTATAAGAGATTTGGGTTTACGGTAAATGTGGGAATTTCTGTAAATAAACTGCTGGCAAAAATGGCGTCTGATTTTGAAAAACCGAATAAAGTACACACCTTGTTTCCGGAAGAAATCCAGGTAAAGATGTGGCCGCTGCCAATTTCCGAATTATATATGGCAGGACATTCCAGCGTAGCCGTGATGCAAAAATTGGAGATACGGACGATAGGCGACTTGGCAAAGGCGGATCCTGCGCTTTTAGAATTGCATTTGAAAAGTCATGGAAGACTTTTGTGGGAATTTGCCAACGGCATCGATCACTCAGAGGTTCAGTCTGAGCAGATGGAGGCAAAAGGGATTGGCAATTCCACAACCTTGCCAAGAGATATTGACAGGGCAGAAGATGCGTTTAAAGTGTTAGATAAACTTTCTAAAAGTGTGGGAAGGAGATTGCGTGCTGCCAGGCAGAAAGCCAATATGATTGGTGTGGAAATCAAATATCATACGTTCCAGAAGGTTTCTCACCAGAGACAATTTGCAAAGGCAACGAATCAGGACAAAGATCTGTACGAAGCAGCATGTGAACTGTTTCAGGAATTATGGAATGAGACCCCGATCCGTCTGCTTGGCATCCGTACTTCAAAGCTGGCAGAGGAAAGCGAACCAGAGCAGATGAACATCTTTGAGGTACAAAATCAGATGAAAAAAGCGAAGCAGGATGAGAAAAAACGCAAGGCAGAAGAAGCGATGGAAGCGATTCAGAAAAAATTCGGGTATGACGTGATTAAAAAGGGAACGTAGCCTCTGTATAGATTTTTCGTGATGTGTGCATACTAAAGAAAAAAGGAGTGTGTGCATATGAATGGAAATGCCGAATTGCTAAATTTTGTATATCAGAATTCCCAGATGGGTGTGGAGACGATTGAGCAGCTGCTTGATATTGTGAAGGATAAGGAGTTTAAAGAACATTTGCAGGAACAATATGAAGGATATCTGATGTTTCACAGAGATGCAAAAGAATTATTGAACGATAGTGGGCATGATGAGAAGGGATTATCTGCGTTTGAGAAAATCAGAACATATCTTATGATTAATATACAGACGATGATGGATCAGAGCACATCGCATATTGCCCAAATGATGATTACCGGCAGTACGATGGGAGTTACGGAAGCGATCCAGAAAGAACATGATTATAAAGACGCTGATAAGAAAATTTTGGACTTGATGGAAGATTTGCAGGGGTTTGAGGAGAAGAATATAAAGAAACTGAAAAAGTTTTTATAAAAAGAAGGCATGGTATATGAGACGTTACCATGCCTTTAGTGTTAAATCAAAGGTATGTTTATCAATATGAAGTTTTTGTGTTTCGAAAAATAAAAGATTTTGAACTACAAGTTCACTTGTGTCATTGAAGGAAACAAGGTAAACTGATAAATATCAAGTTACCAATTATGAAAGAGGGTATCATATTGAATTTAGGAATAGAGAATGAAATATTAGAATTTAAGAAATCGACAGGTGAACTCAAAGAGGCTATGTATTCGATTTGTGCTATATTAAATAAACATCAGCAAGGCGAATTGTATTTTGGTGTAAAGCCGGATGGAACACCTATTGGACAAGTTGTGACAGAGGAATCTTTAAGAGAAGTCAGTCAAAAGATAAAAAATCATATTGAACCGAAAATCTATCCTGAGATTAATAAAGTTGTTTTGGATGGACGAGACTGTATTCATGTGAGATTTTCAGGAGAACAGGTCCCATATTTCGCATATGGAATTGCAAGAATGAGAGTAGCAGATGAAGATTTAACGATGTCGCCGGAAGAGATTACAAATTTGATTTTGAAGAGTGGAAGAGAAGGAAATCGTTGGGAAAACCTTGTATCTAATAAAACAATTGATGACGTGGATGAAGACTTATTAAAGAAGTATACAACACAAGCACATGATGTTGGAAGGATTGCGATTACTTATACAGATAAGAAAACTGTTTTGAATCAGCTGGAACTGACAGATGGAGACAAGTTACTTAATGCAGGAAAAGCACTATTCAGTGATGATTTGATTCAGGATGTGCAGATGGCAATTTTTGCAACGAGTGAGCGTCTGACTTTTAATGATATTCAGCGTCATCATGGTCCTGTTTTAAATTTGGTGGATATTGCAGAAAGCTATATTAAGAGTAATATTCATTGGAAAGTGGAATTTACAGGTTCAAGACAGAGAACAGAAATTCCGGAGATTCCAGTGGATGCGATAAGAGAGGCTTTATTAAATTCATTTTGCCATAAGGATTATTCTTCAGGTGAAAGTAATGAAGTGGTAATTTTTAAAGATCGTGTGGAGATATACAATCCGGGCACTTTTCCGGAAGGGATGGAGCCACAAGATTTTATTGATAAAGCAGAAAGACCGATTCGTAGGAATCCTAAAATTGCCAGAATTTTGTATTATTCAAAAGATATTGAAAGTTTTGGTACAGGATTGAAGCGTATTGCAGAGACTTGTGAATCGGCAGGCGTTCGATATGAATTTCAGAAAAAGAAGAAAGGATTCGTAGTTTGCTTTTATAGGTCGGAAGAGGGGAAATTGGAAAAAGCCGATAAAAAGCCGATAAAAGCCGATAAAAGGCCGATAAATGAAGAACGAAAAGAAACAATTAAGAAGTATGTAGAAGAAAACGGTTCCATTACGAACAAAGAGGCACGTGAATTGTTGGGGTTGGCAGATTCAACAATTAAGAGAATATTGAAAGAAATGGTTAATGAAGATATTTTAATAGTAGAAGGGGAAAGGAAATCAAGAAGATATTTAGTGTGAAAGAAATATTGTTTTTGTTGAATTATTGGGGAATGTCGCAAAATAACTCCTAATCAGTTATTTTGCGACACTTCCCTTTTCTGTTCTTATTAAAAAAATGAGTAATTTTAAGCCAACACCAGAGCACAAAAGTCTCTAAAAGCACACCGATACTGTCAATGCCGACATCTTTTACGGATGGTCCGCGCCCTGCGACAAACGACTGGTGATATTCATCCGAGGCGGCGAAGCAGACGCAGATGAGAATGGTAAGCAGGAAAAGATATTTATTCCGGATACCATATGTATATAATGGGAGGCTGACGGTCAAAGCAAGTACGAAATATTCCGTCACATGAGCCAGTTTACGAATTGGATTCTCCCATTTTTTTGCATACAATTCGACATCAGTTTCCTCCCATGTGTTTCCGGTTAGCGTATTTACAAAAGATACGACTTTGTAACTGATACCGCCGCTTAAATTTGCGGATTCTTTACTGGTTTGTCCGGAAAATGAGAAAATGAGGCACATCATGCAAAGAGCAGGCAGGATAGAAAGCGGTTTTAAAATATTTGATAATTTATTCATAAACGTAAGATCCTTTTTAAATATTGCAATTCTATCAAATTATAGCGTATATGCATTGATATTTCCAGGAAAATATAAGTTTGAAATGATTTATAAAGAAGATTGCTTTATACAAATAGAAAGTATAAGAAAATCTTAAGATTAACTTTAAGGATTTCTTTAAAAATGAGGAGTAGGATAAAAGGCATATGGAGGTAGGGCAAGATGAATAAAATGACAGTGATTGTACCATGTTTTAATGAGGAAGAGGCACTTCCTGTGTATTATCGCGAGATGCAAAAGATTATGGATCAGATGGAAGAATTGCAGAGAGTGAGAGTAGAATTGCTATTGGTAGATGATGGTTCGTCTGATCACACACTTTATATTATGAAAAAGCTGAATCAGAAAGACGACAGGTGTCAATATTTGTCGTTTTCTCGGAACTTTGGGAAGGAAGCAGCTATCTATGCAGGTCTTCATTATGCGTCAGGAGAGTATGTGGCAGTGATGGATGTCGACCTTCAAGATCCGCCAAAGCTTTTGCCGAAGATGTATCAGATTTTGCAGGAAGAAGATTATGATAGTGTGGCAACAAAGCGTTGCACAAGAGCAGGAGAGCCAAAGATAAGATCTTTTCTGTCGGAAAGTTTTTATAAATTCATCAACAAGATATCTAAGACGGAGATCGTGAATGGCGCCAGAGACTATCGGTTGATGAAGCGTAACATGGTGGATGCAGTACTTGAAATGAGTGAATATAATCGGTTTTCCAAAGGAATCTTTGAATGGGTCGGATTTAGGACCAAGTGGCTGGAGTTCGAGAATATCGAGCGTTCCAAAGGAGAGACCAAATGGTCTCTTGGTAAGTTGTTTTCCTATTCGTTGGAAGGAATTACGGGATTTTCTGTGGCGCCGTTGTCGTTGGCTTCGATAGTAGGAGTGTTGTTTTGTCTGCTGTCGTTTATCATGATATTGGTTATAGTAGGACAAACGCTTGCCTTTGGTAATCCGGTTGCAGGTTGGCCGTCTCTTGTATGTATTATCTTCATGGTGAGCGGGATACAGTTGCTTTGTACGGGGATTGTAGGACAATATCTGTCCAAGACTTATCTGGAGACAAAGAGAAGACCGATTTTTATTCTGAAAGATTCCAGCCAAGAGGTAAAGGGGAAGACTCATGAAGCAGTGGAAATCTAACATTGGATTATATGTGCTTCTTGGGATGCTGGCTGTATTCTTTTGCTGGTTTTTATGCGGACGTTATGGGATTTTTGGATCCAAGGTAGACTGGATAAGTCAGCATAGCGTACTGCCGGATTATTTCAGGCAGCAGTTCTATGAGACCGGAGAGATATTTCCGGAATTTGCAGCGAATATCGGCGGAGGACAGAACATTTATTGTTTCGCTTATTATGGTTTGTATAGTCCGGTTATATTATTGTCATATCTTTTTCCATTCGTGAAGATGGGAGACTATATGATGATATCAGGGATTTTATGCCTTATGGCATCAGTGATGCTGATGTATGGATGGCTGCGAAAAAGGGGATTTCCCGGAAAAATAAGTTTTTTTACTGCATGGATGTATCTTCTGTCGGGACCGATGATTTTTCATTCCTATAGTCAGGTTATGTTTGTGAATTATATGCCGTTTTTGTGTCTGGCATTTATGGGAGTGGATAGATTCTTCGAGAAACGAAAATCCGGATTATATACGATAAGCGTGTTCCTGATGATTATGACCAGTTTTTACTTTAGCATAGGCGGGATGCTGGCATTAGTTCTGTATGGATTGCATCGATATTTTCAAATGCAGGACAAAGAAGACAGGAAAGTGACGGTTTTTGGATTCCTGTCGGATGGTTTTAGATTTCTTATGCCGATGATGACGGCTGTACTTATGAGTGGGATATTACTGATACCAACGGCGGTAGCCCTTTTGGGGAGAGGAGGAAGCGGCAGCAACAGTACGCAGGTATTCGGCGGCGCAGGTATAGTATCGATGTTAAAACTTCTTCTGATTCCGGACATACAGATATTGCGTTTGCTATATACACCTTATGGAATCGGTTTGACGACAGTGGCGATTACCGTTTTGGTTACAGGACTGTGTTATCGAAAAAGTTATGAGAGAGTGTTGGTTTATGGATGCATAATCGTTCTTACGGTACCGCTGTTTGCATTTTTGCTAAACGGAGGATTATATATCCGGGATAAGGCTATGATTCCGTTTCTTCCATTGCTCTGTTATTTGATGGCGGATTATTTTAGAAAACAAGAAAACAAAGAAATTACATTTATGGTTGGAGGCATTTCATATATTGTGACCGCAGGAATCCTATATGTGGAAGGGATGATTACAGCGTATTCCAAATATTGGGAGATTATCGTGATAGAGGCGCTTCTTATGTTAGTTGGTTTTCTTATCTATTGGCAGAAACGAAATCTGTTGCTTCTTATGGTACCTCCGATCATATTTTTGATTCTATACGGCGGAGTATTTCATATAAGAACGGAACAGATAGAGAGCCATGAATTCTATCAAAAGGTAACAGATAAAAGAATCGAGAGTGCGATTGATGAAATTTTGAGCCAGGAAGATGGCTATTACCGGATGGAGCAAAAGGGAACGGACAAGGAGAATGCCGCTAATCTTAATCGCATTTTTGACATGGAACAGAACATAACTTCACTGTATTCGTCTTCGTATAACGAAGAATATCTGAAGTTTCGGGATCAAATATTTGGGCTTAATATGCCGTTTCGGAATTATTTGATGCAGTCCGTATCAGGAAATCCGGTATGGTTAAGATTTATGGGGGTAAAGTATCTCATTTCTTCAGAAGAAATTCCGGGGTATGAGCTATATGGGACTGTTGATGGTCAGAAGATATGGGTCAATGAAGAGGTTGCCCCGATTATCTATGCAACGGACAAAGTGATGTCTGAGGAAATGTATCAGCAGTTGGAATTCCCATATAATCAGACTGCATTTTTATCACATGCTGTTTTGGAGGATGCCACTGATATGAAAGAGGAAGAGGACGCCAAAGATACGGACGATATAGAGGCAGGGGAATTTGAGCTTCCGGAAAAGAAGGATGAAAATATAGAGATTATAAAGAAGGATAAAGGGTACTGTATCCATGCAAAGAAAAAGACGGAGGTTCCAGTGAGGCTTCCGAATAAAGACAAAGTAACGGATAGAGAAGAAGTTTGTACTTTGTTTTTGAGATTTCAGGTGAAAAATTATCATCCGGGGAAAGATATTGCGATATGGCTGAATGGGGAAAGGAATAAGCTGACTGCGGATACGCATATCTACTATAATGGGAATACAACGTTTACCTATGCGGTACCTTTGGACTGCAAAACCTCAGAAGTAAACATCATATTTGGTGCAGGTGAGTATGAGATTACAGACATGGAATATTATCTTATGAGGGAATCTTATAAAAGTATAGAAGAAAAGGGGATGGATTTATATCAGTCTGAATTTATAGTGGACAAAGGAGAGACAAAAGGGAACCGAATCACAGGAATGATCAATGTCAAAAAAGAGGGAGCTCTTATCACAACGATTCCGTATGATGAGAACTTTGAGATGCTGCTTGACGGGAAACGGGTAGATATTGAGAAGGTGAACATGGCATTCCTTGGCTGTAAGATTGGAGAAGGAGAACATAAGGTTGAGATTGTGTATCATGCACCTGGAATTGGGCTTGGAAAATTGCTTTCCATGGTAGGTTTTTTGTTATTTTTGCTGCAGATAATATATAGGAAGCAATCGCGGCATTGCGCCGATTTCTTCTAAGTGTTATAATAGGTGTAATTATGAGGAAAATACATCGGGAGGATGCATGTATGAAATTAACAAAGCTGTTAGAGCGTTTGGAATATGAGGTTGTACAAGGGGAGGAAAACATAGAAATTACGGAACTTACGAATGATTCCCGTAATGTCAAAGAGGGCAGCGTATTTGTGTGTATTGGCGGAGCCGTTGTGGACGGACATGATTTTGCTAAGGATGTTGCAGGAAAAGGCGCGGCAGCGCTGATTGTGGAAAAGGAAGTAAGCGTACCGAAACATATAACGGTGATCAAAGTAGAGAATACGCGTTATGCACTTGCGCTTGCATCGGCAGCATATTTTGGATATCCGGCCGACGAGATGAAGATTATCGGAATTACCGGAACGAAGGGAAAGACAACAACGACATATATGGTAAAATCTATCCTGGAAAATGTTGGGCATAAGGTTGGCCTGATCGGCACGATCGAGGCTATTATCGGCGATAAAGTAATCCCTGCCAAAAATACGACGCCGGAATCTTTTACGATTCATCGGTATTTTCGTGAAATGGCAGATGCCGGATGCGACTGCGTTGTGATGGAGGTTTCTTCTCAGGGACTGATGCTGCACCGTACGGCAGGAATTCCGTTTGAAATCGGTATTTTCACAAATCTTGGAGAAGACCATATCGGACCGAATGAGCATAAGGATTTTGAAGATTATAAGCGTTGCAAAGGACTTTTATTTCAACAGTGCAAGATTGGCATTGCCAACGTAGACGATCCGTATTTTGAAGATGTATTTAAAGGGGCGACCTGTAAGATAGAGACATTTGGACTTTCAAAGAAAGCGGACTTGAGAGCAGATGATACGCATCTTATCAACAGACCGGGATATCTGGGTGTGGCTTATCATGTAAATGGGTTGATGGATTTTGATGTGGAGATTGATATTCCGGGAATCTTTAGTGTATATAATTCTCTTACCGCAATCGCTGTGTGCAGACATTTTCAGGTACCGGTCGATGTCATTAAGGAAGCGCTTAAGAAGGCGAAGGTAAAGGGCCGTATCGAGATGGTGAAGGTTTCCGAACACTTTACTTTAATGATTGATTATGCACATAATGCCATGAGTCTGGAAAGTCTTCTGACGACATTAAAAGAGTACCATCCGAAACGTCTCGTGTGCGTATTTGGATGCGGAGGAAACCGCTCCAAGACAAGGCGTTATGAGATGGGAGAGGTATCCGGAAGACTTGCAGATTTTACGATTATTACATCTGACAACCCAAGATTTGAGGAGCCGCAGGATATTATTGATGATATTAAGATAGGAATGGCAAAGACGGATGGAGCATATATCGAAATCTGTGACAGAAAGGAAGCTATCCGTTATGCCATAAATCATGGGCAGAGCGGTGATGTTATCGTGCTCGCAGGAAAAGGACATGAGGATTATCAGGAAATCAAGGGCGTCAAATATGATATGGATGAGCGTGTTCTGATCGCAGACATTCTGCGCGAGAACAAAGAACAGGGAATCGAAGTCTAGATTTCCCTTAGAAAGGAAAAAGAGGTTTTCTATGTACGCACAAGTCATTATAGACATCACGCATGAAAAATTGGATAGAGTATTCACATACTGCATCCCTTCCGAACTGGAAGGGATGCTTCAGATTGGTATGGAAGTGCTTGTGCCGTTTGGGGCTTCGAATAAAGAACGCCATGCATATGTGGTTGGATTTTCCGATACCTGTGATTTTGATACCGCGAAGATTAAAACGATACAGAAAATTTTGGAGGAGCGTGTAGGAGCAGAAGCAAAACTGGTTGCCTTGGCTGCATGGATGAAGGAACATTATGGCGGGACGATGATCCAGGCATTGAAAACCGTAATCCCGGTGAAGAAAAAAGAAAAGCCAAAGCAAAAAAAGTATGTGCGCAGATTGGTTTCGGAAGCGGCAGGCAGGGAAAGACTGGCATTTTTTGAGAAAAAGAGTCAGAAAGCGAGAGCAAGATTGATGGAAGCATTGTTAGAGGATGAAGAAATTTCCTATGATCTTGTGACAAAAAAAATTGAATGTATCTCCAAATGCCGTAAAGACTTTAGAAGAGCAGGGGATACTTCGGGTAGTAACGGAGCATATTTACCGGAATCCATTAAAACAACAGAGGGAAGAAACGAAGGAGTTTGTGCATACACAGGCGCAAAGAGAAGCGATAGAGAGATTTGCCAAAGACTATGCAAGGGGGATTCATAAGACATATCTTTTGCATGGGGTGACCGGAAGCGGGAAAACAGAAGTATATATGGAAATGATTGCAAAAGTGCTTAAAAGGGGAGAACAGGCGATTGTGCTGATTCCGGAGATTGCCTTGACCTATCAGACGGTGATGCGGTTTTACCGACGGTTTGGCGATCGTGTTTCTATTATGCATTCCAGGCTTTCGTCAGGGGAACGCTATGATCAGATGGAGCGTGCGAAATGTGGGGATATTGATATTATGATTGGGCCAAGGTCGGCTCTTTTTACCCCGTTTGCGAATGTAGGACTGATTGTCATAGATGAGGAACACGAACAGACCTATAAAAGTGAACAGGTTCCGCGGTTTCATGCAAGAGAGACTGCCATACAGCGTGCAAGGATGGAAGGCGCCAGTGTTGTCCTTGGTTCGGCGACGCCTTCGATGGAAGCTTATTACCGATGTGAAAATGGTGAATATGAACTTTTGAAGCTGCAGGAGCGTGTAAAAGCAAGGGAGCTGCCAAGTGTGTATACCATTGATATGCGCCAGGAATTAAAAGAAGGCAATAAATCGGCATTTAGTGCGAAGCTGCATGAACTGATGGAAGAACGTCTTGCAAAAAGAGAACAGATTATGTTGTTTTTGAACCGTAGGGGATATTCTGGGTTCGTATCCTGTCGTTCCTGCGGATATGTGCCAAAATGTCCGCATTGCGACGTGGCATTGTCCATGCATCGAGGCGGGAAGATGGTTTGTCATTATTGTGGGTACGAAGCGGAGGCGGTTATAGCTTGTCCATCTTGTGGTTCCCGTCATATCAGTGGATTTCGGGCAGGAACGCAGCAGATTGAGGCGCTGGTACAAAAAGAGTTTCCGGAAGCAAAAGTTTTGCGGATGGATATGGACACAACCGGCGGAAAAGACGGACACGAAAAAATTTTGTCTGCATTTGCCGGTGAGGAAGCAGATATTTTGATTGGGACGCAAATGATCGTTAAAGGACATGATTTTGCGAATGTGACGTTAGTCGGTATTTTGGCGGCGGATCTGTCTTTGTATACCGATGATTTCCGAAGCGGTGAGCGAACTTTTCAGTTACTTACGCAGGCGGCGGGGCGTGCAGGACGCGGAAAGAAAAAGGGCGAGGTTGTGATCCAGACTTATAATCCGGAACATTACAGCATCCTGCATGCAGCGAAGCAGGATTATGAAAGCTTTTATGCAGAAGAGATGCAGTACCGTTCTTTGATGGGATATCCGCCCGCAGAACATTTGATGGCAGTGTTGATGTCAGGAGAGGATGAGGTGCATCTTGAAAAGGCGGCACATTACCTGAAAGAGTATGCATTCCGCATCGCAAGGAGCAGCGAGGCTGGAATTGTCGGACCGGCAAGTCCGTATGTCGGAAAAGTTAATGATATCTTTAGAAGAATTTTATATATCCGACATGCCAGGTATGATATATTAATAGAGATAAAAGACAGATTAGAAGAATATATAGAAATGAATAAAGGCTACCAGAGCATCCGGATTCAGTTTGATTTTGATCCGATGGGAAGTTTTTAGAGATTTATGAGGAGGATAAGAAGATGGCAATTAGAAAAATCCGTGAAATGGGAGACAGTGTACTGACAAAAGTATGTAAAGAGGTTACCGAGATCACCCCTCGTACCCAAATACTCATTGAGGATATGTTAGATACACTTTATGAATCTGGCGGAGTGGGTCTTGCGGCACCGCAGGTAGGAGTTTTGAAACGAATCGTAGTCATTGATGTGGGAGATGGGCCGTTGGTTCTTATCAATCCGATTATTTTGGAGACGGGAGGAAGTCAGACAGGAGACGAAGGATGTTTGAGTCTTCCGGGGAAATCCGGTGTTGTGACCAGGCCAAATTATGTGAAAGTAAAAGCATTGGATGAGGATATGGAAGAAGTTATCTATGAAGGGGAGGAACTGCTTGCAAGAGCGTTCTGCCATGAGCTGGACCATTTGGATGGACATATGTATGTCGAAAAAGTAGAAGGCAGCCTTCATGATCTCGGGTATGAGGAGGAATAGGATGAAAATTATTTTTATGGGGACACCGGATTTTTCCGTAGGAACATTAGAGGCATTGGTGGAAGCAGGACATGAGGTAGTTTTGGCAGTGACGCAGCCGGATAAGCCAAAAGGACGCGGAAAGGATATGCAGTTCACACCGGTAAAAGAAGCCGCGATCCGACATGGGATTCCGGTATTTCAGCCAAAGAAAATAAGAGAAGCTTCTTGCATAGAAGAATTAAAATCATATCCGGCCGATGTTATGGTAGTCGTTGCGTTCGGACAGATTCTTCCAAAAGAGATTTTGGAAATGACACCGTACGGATGTATCAATGTGCACGCTTCGTTGCTTCCGAAATACCGCGGAGCAGCTCCGATTCAGTGGGCGGTTATCAACGGAGAAGAAGTAAGCGGCGTGACAACGATGCAGATGAACGAAGGGTTGGACACCGGGGACATGATTATGAAGACAGAGATTCCTTTGGAGGAGAAGGAAACCGGAGAAAGTCTTCATGACAAGCTTGCAAAAGCAGGGGCAAAGCTGTGCGTAGAGACGTTAAAAGCTTTGGAAGAGAAGACGGCTGTATGGGAGCCGCAAGGTGAGATGACGACGGCATATGCAAAGATGCTGGATAAAAAACTCGGTGATATTAATTGGAAGGAACCCGCAGTGAAAGTGGAAAGGTTAGTCCGTGGATTGAATTCCTGGCCGAGCGCATATACGAACTGGAATGGAAAGGTGTTAAAAATCTGGGAAGCAGATGTGATCGAAGAAAACAGTGCTTATGAGCCGGGAACGGTTGCAAAGGTTATGAGAGGATATTTTGATGTCCAGACGGGGGATGGGCTGCTGCGTGTAAAAAGTCTGCAGATTCCAGGAAAGAAAAGAATGGAGACGGATGCGTTTTTACGCGGATATCAGATGAAAGAAGGAACCGTCCTTGTATCGAATGCTTAGAATCAGGGAACTATAAGAAAAAGAATCAGGAGGGAAATCTATGTATCATATGTATCCAAGATTTTATTTTGATCCGACTTATATGTTGGTGCTTATTGGCGTAGTGATTTGTATGCTGGCATCGGTAAAGGTGAAATCCACATATGCAAAATACGCCAGTGTGCGAAGTATGTCCGGGATGACTGGAAAAGATGCTGCAGAGCGGATTTTGAAAGGGGCAGGTATTTATGATGTGCGTGTGGAGCATATAAGCGGACAGCTGTCCGATCATTATGATCCCAGAAGCAAAGTCCTGCGTTTATCTGATTCCACATATGCATCGGCATCTGTGGCGGCAATCGGAGTAGCCGCGCATGAATGCGGACATGCGATTCAGCACGCAACGGGATATGCGCCTTTGAGATTTCGGGGTGCGCTTGTTCCGGCAGCAAATTTGGGCGCAACGATTGCATGGCCGTTGATCATATTTGGATTACTTATTAACGGAAGCTCATCGTTGTTACTCATTAATATCGGGATTATCGCATTTTCCATGGCAGTTTTATTCCACTTGGTCACATTGCCGGTAGAATTAAATGCATCCGGAAGGGCGATTAAGATTTTAAGAGGAAGCGGACTGCTTCGTGAGGAAGAAGTAGGTGCAGTAAAGAAGGTATTGTCTGCGGCAGCATTGACATATGTTGCAGGAGCAGCAAGCAGTATTTTACAACTGCTTCGTATTTTGATTATTACAGGAGGAAGACGCCGCAATGACTAAAGCCATTGATGAAAGAGCGCTTGTATTGGAGATTTTGCTGGAGATTACAAAGGAGCACGTGCCAAGCCATGTAGTGCTTTATAATACGCTGGCAAAGTACCAGTACCTGGAAAAAAGAGAGCGGGCATTCATTACGCGAGTGACAGAAGGAACGCTTGAACATATGATAGAGCTGGATTATATTATTAACCAGTTCTCGAAAGTAAAAGTAAATAAGATGAAGCCGGTTATTCGAAATATCATTAGGAGCGCAGTTTATCAGATGAAATATATGGACAGCGTTCCTAATTCTGCTGTATGTAATGAGGCGGTAAAGCTGGCGCAGAAGAAAGGATTTGGAACATTAAAAGGATTTGTCAATGGAGTCTTAAGAAACATTGCCAGAAATCTTGCGCATGTTGCATATCCAGATCAAAAGAATACCATAGAATATTTATCGGTGGTGTATTCTATGCCGGAATGGATTCTTGAGGAGTGGATTGAAAAACTAGGCGAGGAATGCACAAAACAGATGTTAGAAGAATTCCAGAGAGAAAAAAAAGGTAACGATTCGCTGTAATCTTGCCAAAACGACCAAGGAAGAGCTGATGAAAAAGCTGCGAAGCGAACAGGTGGAGGTAGAGGAACATCCTTATCTGGATTATGCACTGATCATCGGAGGGTTTGACTATCTTGGCGATCTGGATGCTTTTTTGGACGGAGAATTTTACGTGCAGGACATCAGTTCCATGATGGTGGCAGAGATTGCCGCACCCAAAGAAGGAGATTACATTATCGATGTATGTGCGGCGCCGGGAGGAAAGGCTTTGCATCTGGCAGAGAAACTTCAGGGAAGCGGTCGTGTAGAAGCAAGGGACTTAACAGAGAATAAAGTATTTTTTATAGAAGAGAACATAGAACGTACCAATCTTTCCAACATCACGGCAAGACAGCAGGATGCAACCGTGTATGATGAAAAATCAAGGGAGACAGCAGATATTCTCATCGCGGATCTGCCATGTTCCGGTCTTGGCGTTATCGGGAAAAAACCGGATATCAAATATAATATGACAAAAGAGCAGCAGGAGGAGCTTTCCAGATTGCAAAAAAACCATTTTAAATACGGTACATAGTTATGTGAAACCGGGAGGATATCTTGTATATAGTACCTGTACCATTCGTGAAAGTGAAAATATGGGAAACGTGAGATGGTTTCTGGAACAGTTTCCGGAATTTGAATCTGTATCTATAGACAGATATCTTCCGGAAATCATAAGGAAAGATACCAAAGAAAACTGTATGCAGTTTTTGCCAGGGGTGCACAAGAGTGATGGATTTTTTATTGCAAAATTTCGAAAGAAAGATTTGGCAGAATCTTAAAAGAGAGGACAAAAGGTAGTATGGAAAAAAGAGATATTCGTTCTTATCCGTTTGAGCAGTTAAAAGGGGAAATGCTTCTTATAGGGGAAAAGGCATTTCGCGCAAAACAGATTTATGAATGGATACATGTAAAGCTTGCAGGCTCATTTGAGGAAATGACTAATTTATCAAAGCAGCTTCGTGCAAAACTTGCGCAAGAATATGAGATTTATCCGGTAGAGATGCTGGAGCAGCAGATTTCTCAAATAGACGGAACGAATAAGTTTTTATTCCGTCTTAGAGACGACAATGTGATTGAAAGTGTATTAATGCGTTATCAGCATGGAAATTCCGTCTGTATTTCTTCAC
>PDYJ01002343.1_pt1:0-12500 | contig 17926 bp, 22 predicted proteins | sample 1430841 | NCBI WGS metagenome assembly PDYJ01 (sample SAMN07237672, study PRJNA390542) | Gut metagenome, whole genome shotgun sequencing project. | isolation source: fecal pellets | host: Mus musculus | place: USA: New York, NY | collected 2016-10 | reverse complement strand
TCCGAAGACCTTCTTCACCCACGCGGCGTTGCTCCATCAGGCTTTCGCCCATTGTGGAAGATTCCCTACTGCTGCCTCCCGTAGGAGTTTGGGCCGTGTCTCAGTCCCAATGTGGCCGATCAACCTCTCAGTTCGGCTACGCATCATTGCCTTGGTAAGCCTTTACCCCACCAACTAGCTAATGCGCCGCGGGCCCATCCAAAAGCGGTAGCATAGCCACCTTTTACATAGTTACCATGCGGTAACTATGGTTATGCGGTATTAGCACCTGTTTCCAAGTGTTATCCCCCTCTTTTGGGCAGGTTGCCCACGTGTTACTCACCCGTTCGCCACTCAACTCTTTATCGGTGAGTGCAAGCACTCGGTGATAAAGAAGTTTCGTTCGACTTGCATGTATTAGGCACGCCGCCAGCGTTCATCCTGAGCCAGGATCAAACTCTCAATTTAAAGTTTGTGACTCTTTATTTTTACTAGCGAATTGACTTCGCAAAATGTTTATTGCTCTTATCGCTTAGATAAGAGACCCTGCACATTTGCTTATCGAAACTTTGTTCAGTTTTCAAAGATCTACTGCTGATCGATAATAAATAACTTATCAATCACACCTACTATATTGTAGCAAAATCATTTTTATCTGTCAACCACTTTTTTGAATTAATTTTGAATAAAAATTCAAAACAAGCAATCAAGCGACGACTTTTATATTTTATCAAAATCAAAATTCGATGTCAACAGATAAATTTTATTTTTTTCGATCACTCAAACGAATTAGTTATCCGCTCAAGCAACGATATTAACTATACAGGTATTTCTAGCTATCGTCAACACCTTTTGCAAAAAAAAATTAAGTTTTTTACCTATCCGAATTTTTATAACTACTCATGCAAAAATATACGCTTTTCAACCGCAAACAAAAAGACGATCCATTACATTAGATCGCCTTTTCTATAACTTATTTATTATTCATCTTAAATAAGTGGCTCAAATTGCGCCGTAAAACTTGGAAAAAGGTCAACGAGCGGACCATGTTCTGGGGCGCAACATACTTTTGCATCGCTCGTAATAACTTCTTTGAATCTTTGGCTGCAAACGAAAAAGTCCCATCTTTTTTCGTTTGGATCGCAAAGCGGGGGATAAAACGGCCCCTAAACATAACTGAGGCGATCACTTTATCGACTTCATCCCAAGGTATTTGGATATACTTGTTCACATCGCGTTCATTAAAGAATTCAAAACCCTTATTTCCGATCATGATCTTACCATAATCAGTCAACCCCATATAGGAAGTCCCAGCCATCACTAGATCGACTTTAGAATTAATTGATTGCACCATTTATATTTCCCTCGATTACTTATCAAATTTAGTCTCAGTATAGCACAAAACGGCCTTATTTCATTTACATGAAACAAGACCGCCTTAGCAGTCGCTTAAAGTAAACCGACCACGTGGCCTAAAATACCGACGATAAAAATCGCAATGATAATAATGATCGGAGAAACTTTCTTCTTCAAAAGCCACATACATAGGAATGTCAACAAGAGGGCTGCTAAGCCTGGGATCAAGGAATTCAAGTTATCTTGCAAAGTCGTTACCTTTTCTGGCGTCAAGGATAGACCTTTACCATTTTTGTATTCGATCAAAGCTTGTTTGATACCTTCTGCCCCTTTAGGCAATTTATCCCATTCGATATAAGCACCTTGTTGGAGTTTGACGGTCGAAACTTTCGGTGTAAAGGTAATATTTACCCACCGTTCGATCAACCCACCTAAAACGAACATACCCATAATAGAAGCAAGACTTGTAACATATTGCAACATACCACCAGACATATCATCTGTGATCTTAGAACCAGCCTTATAGCCAAATTCTTGTGTATACCACATAAATGCCCAACGGATGAGGTTCCAAGCAACAAAGAAGATGATCGGGCCTAAGATGTTACCACCTAATGCAAGGGAAGCACCCAAAGCACCTAACATTGGACGTAAGGTAAACCAAAAGACTGGGTCACCAACACCAGCTAAAGGTCCCATCATACCAACTTTCACACCTTGGATCGCTGCATCGTCAACTTCGGTCCCGTTAGCACGGTCTTCTTCCAAAGCAAGCGTCACCCCTAAAATAGGTGAAGCAACATATGGGTGTGTGTTAAAGAATTCCAAGTGACGCTTCAAAGCGGCAGCGCGGTCTTCTTTAGTTTTATATAATTTCTTGATAGCTGGGATCATTGAGAAGCACCAACCACCATTTTGCATACGTTCGTAGTTCCAAGAACCTTGAAGGAAAGTCGAACGCCATGCGACAGCTAAACGATCTTTTTTACTTAATTTAACTCTGCTTTCAGCCATGGTATCTTTCCTCCTATTCGTAATCATTTAAAATATCGCCAAGTGGGTCACCTGTATTGCTTGAACCGCCGTTATTACCGCCGTTACCAGCGTTCTTCTTAAGTTCAAGATAGATAAGACCAAAGGATACACCTAAAGCACCTAAAGCGATCAAGGTTAAATCAGAAACAGCAGCGATCACAAAACCGATCGCAAAGAATGGCCAAACTTCGCGGGTCGCCATCATGTTGATGACCATTGCATAACCAACGGCAACGACCATCCCACCACCGATCGTCATACCTTCATTCAACCAAGCAGGCATTGATTCCAAGAAACCACGCACTGCAGATGAAGGAATAACCAACAAAGCAGCAGCAGGGATAGCGATACGTAGACCTTGCATAGCGATCCCGACGATCTGCCACATTTCGATCTTACGGAAGTTACCTTCTTCAGCGGCAGCATCCATAAAGTGCACGATCGGAACAGCGATCGTACGTGCTAACATTGTTAAGAACAAACCAGCAACAGCTAATGGGATAGCGATCGCGATCGCAGGACCCACACCTTTAACACCTTGGCCACCTTGGACCAAAATAATAGCTGAGGCAACAGCAGCCAAAGCAGCATCAGGTGCAACCGCAGCCCCGATATTAGCCCAACCTAAAGCGATCATTTGTAATGAACCGCCTAAAATAATTCCGGCTTCTAAATTACCGGTCACTAAACCGATCAAAGTACATGCTACCAATGGTTGGTGGAATTGGAATTCATCCAAGATACCACCCATACCAGCAAGAAAGGCAACAAGAACTACTAAAATCATTGATATAGCAGACATGTCATAATCCTCCTAATTCGTATTGTATTTCCAAGTTATCTACATCTTCAATTCTTGACGTGCTTTGTTTAAGATCGAATCCATGTTTTCTGGTGAATCACTTGGAACTTTACGGACGTCAAATTTAACGCCGTCTTTCTTCAATTTTTCGAATGTTTCAACGTCATCTTTATCCAAAGACAAAACTTTATTAACGGCAACTTTGCCGACTGAGTGGGCCATCGAACCAACATTTAAGGTATCGATGGCAACACCACCTTCGATCGCCTTAAGCGCATCTTGTGGAGTTTCAAACAAGATCAATGCCTTGGTATCGCCGAAACGAGGATCTTTTGCAACTTCGATCATCTTTTCGATCGGCACAACATTTGCATGTACTCCAGGAGGAGCTGCCTCAACGATCATGTTCTTACGCAATTTATCATGCGCAACGTTGTCGGAAACAACGATGATCCGATCTGGATTTGTTGCTTTGGTCCATGATGTTGCCACCTGACCGTGTAACAAACGTGAATCGATCCGAGCCAAAACATATTTGATCTTGCCATCACCTAAAACTGTACCTGGTGGGATCGCCCCTGTCGGTTGAGCCTTCGCTGTGTTAGTAGCACTAGCTTCTTTTTTAGGTTCAAGAGATTCTGGTTTTACTCTGACACCATCTTTGCCCGCATTGACTAAATGAGCTGCGATCTCTTGGGCTTTTTCCATGGAGAATCGCGATGCATAAGCTTCGATCACCATTGGCAAGTTCATCCCAGCTACGATCGCCCATTTGTCTTTGTGTTGTTCAACCAAATTATTAGCTTGGTTGAAAGGTGTACCGCCCCAAAGATCGACTAAGAATAATACTTCTTCTGGGTCATCAAATGATTTGATGGCTTCTTCCATCTTAGCTCTGATATCATCAGGACCTTCGCTTGGCATTAAGGTAACATGAGCTACATTTTCTTGTTGGCCAAAGATCATTTCACCAGATTGGAAAATGCCGTCTGCAAAACTACCATGACTTGCTAAAATAATACCAACCATTATTACGCCTCCTATAATATTTTCAAAACTTAACTCAAAACATTTACTGATCGTGATCTAGCTTATCTTTGACTAGACCCTTGTCACAAAGTAACTTCCACAGATCGCGTTTAGGATCACTTGAGACCTTGCGATAATCAAGCTCGATCCCACGCCGTCTGATCCAAGCTAAGGCTAAAACATCTTGCTCATTGACAGCGATCGTTTCGGTGATCATCTTGCGGGTCGCATCAAAACTAAGTGATCCTAGATTGACGCTTGTTGTATTCAACCCACCAGCGATCAAACGCATCGCATCTACTGGAGTTTCGACGAGCACCAAAACTTTATAATGCTCAAAGCGCTCATCTCTGCACAACCGTAACATCTTAGAAACGGTAAGCACATGAACTTTGATCCCCGGTGGTGCGGCTTGCATTAAAAGCGTCTTTCTGATATTATCGCCAGCCGCTTGATCACAAACCACTAGGATCCGCTCGATCGCAGTATTTTTAGCCCAATCGGTTGCGACCTGTCCATGGAGCAAACGCGAATCGATCCGCAATAGCTTTACATCCATGGCATCACCTTCAGATCCTTGACTGAACCGATACCTTGACGACCAACACTTATTAGTTTTTCGGCTAATTCGGCTAAACTGAGCGCTTCAGTCCGCAAGGTGCAAGCTTCCAAAAGCATCGCCAAATTGACTCCGCCAACTGCCGCAAAACGCTTCGGATCACGTTTAACAAAGCGACGCGTTGCTAATAAGGGATTGCCACCATATAGGTCACATAAAAACAAGACTCGATCAGTTGTAGCAAATTGCTGTAAGCTAGTTTCATATTTATCTTCCAAAGTAGCTAAGTCTTCCGCTGGCTCAAAGGTCACCGCAATGACTTTTTCTTGGCGCCCTAAAATTAAATAAGAAGATTTGATAAGTTCTTGCGCTAGATCACCATGACTGGCAACGATCAAACCTAACATCATCCTCATCTCCTTTGAAAAATAATTCCTTACACTTTATATATAGCAAATACCGTGCCAACTTTTGTGTATCACGCTAGATCCCCTAATAAATAAAGCAAAAAAATTTCATATAAAAATAGCGATACACTTTATTTTGTGTATCACTATTTTGTGTATTAGCTTTCGACCATTTCTGTATCGACTAATTTGGCAATATAATACGCTTCAGCTGGCGGAAATTTTAAATTAAGTTTAGCTTCTAAATATTCATCGGCTAATTTCAGTGTCTTTGGCCAGTCGCTTTGTTCAAATTCAATAGCTTGCTCCGCACTCAGCGTTACTGGTGCCGATAACAAGACCCGCTCGATCGCACCACCAAGATGCATGATCAATGCCAAGCGCCTAGCATCCGTTAATTTTAGTTGCCGTTCTTTAGCTAACAGATCACAGTACTGCCAAAGCACACCGATAACTTTTTTAGGATTGATAAAGGTATAATATTGTTCCAAATAATTAGCAGCAGTAGCTTGATCGACTTTAGGTGTCGGCGTTTTAGATTCAACATACCAAGTCTGACTATTTTCTAAATGCTCGATCAATTGGCGTTTACCACGGTCACCTTGAAAGAGCTCTTCTAATGAGATATACGGTACTCCTAGGTTAGGGTCAGCGATCCCCGTCGTGGCAATGATGCGATACTCTTCATTTAGTTCATTTATCTTATCGTTCATCCCGACAACTGACATCGTTAAGACCGAAACATCGTCAATAAGTTGATCAGCCAAGATCTCATCCAGCATTTGTTTGATCTTTTCAGCCGTCCCTTTCCCTGTCGAACACAGTGCCAAGATCGCCCGTTGCCTAACATCTTCTAGCTTACCTTGCGTAGGCTCTTCGGCTTTGCGAGAATATCCATTAAATTCATTTAACTCGTGATAGACCAACTCAAGATCACTATCGATCAAAGCTGTTTTTCTAGCGGCTTCTAAGACCATAGCGGTAGTCACCATATCGATCGTTTTGACTTTGATATCAGTTTTATCTGTGATCTTAGCGCTAAACGTACTGAGCGATCCCATGTCAACTAACAATAAGACCCCATTACACGATCGACTTGTTTGACTTTAGTGATGATCTCATTTAATGCTACCGTTGGACTCATCTCAAGCGACATATCAAACGCCGCTAAATTATCGACATTCAACAACTCAGTCACTACCTGGACCATCGAGGAAGCAGTATGATTTCCATGTGCGGCAACGACGACCCCGACTTTCCCATGTTTAGGCACAGAATTCAACGAGATCAACAGCACCGCTAGATAGTAGACTTCTGAGGCTGGCACGAGAAAATCATAGTGGTCTTCTAGCATTGCTTTGATTTTCTCAGCTAGCTTTAAGTCAGCAGGATAGTCTTTGACCATTGCTACCAGATCATCTGAGACTGCACGCATCGGACGCCCCGATTGGACACGTTTGATAAATGAACTCAGATGTAAACTCATCGCATAGATAAAGTTCTCACCAACATGGTAACCACAATCATTTTTCAGCATCTGCATGATATCTTTAGTCAACTGTAGTGTATCTTGATCGACTAATTCATTTAAATTCTTTTCGGTCCGCAAGATCTTGTTATCGCGGTAAAATGACTTCAAGTGGACATTGATATCTGTCATGATGAAGTTGTTGATCGCACCTTGTTCTAGACCCTCTTCCTTTAACAAAGCAGCTTTATTGCCGATGATCTCATAGAGATTATAAGGTAGCTCATAGCGATCACTTTCATTGATGCTTTCAGCTGCTCCATCGGGTTGGATCAATAAGACTGGCTCTAGTAATTGCGATAATTTACCTAGGCGAACACGATCACTTGCCAAACGTGACATCCCATCCTTAATGTTTTGGGGAAGTTGTTCAAATTTTAAATTGATCTGTTCGGCTTGATCGACACTATTCAAAAATCCTTGTGCACAAACCAGCTGGATATTTGATTTCAATTGACCCACATTACCAAATGTGACGCTCCCTAACAAAGCTTTCACAACATCTTCGGTCACTGTGATATTTTTTTGTGTCCGGTTAGCCTCTAACGTCAACAAACGTTTCAATAGCACAAGTTGCTCTCTTACACTGCGCGCTTCAAATTGGGGCATCTGGATCGTGATCGGGATTCGGCGCACAAAGGTCTTTAGAAGCGAACTTTCAGGATCTTCTGTTGTAGCACAGATCAAACGAACATCAGCATGATGGACCTTCGTGATCTCCCCGAGCTTACTGTATGTCCCGTGATCCATGAAATAAAAGATCATCTCTTGGCCTTCTGGGGGTAAACGATGGACTTCATCTAAAAATAAGATCCCACCGTTTGCCTTTTGGATCAGCCCCTCACGATCTTCTTGGGCACCGGTAAAGGCTCCTTTGACATAGCCAAATAAATGTGACATCAGTAATTGCGGATTATGTGCATAGTCAGCACAGTTGAACGTCACAAAATTTTTATTTTCGATCATCGCCTGATTGACCGCAAATTGATGCATTGCATTAGCAAAATAGGTCTTCCCCGATCCGTAGGCCCAGTGATCAAAACATTTAATCCATGAGGCGGATATAAGATCGCGGCCTTAGCTTGCTCGATCTGTGTTTTTAAGCTATCCTTTTGTCCGATCATTGTATCAAAAATACTTGGTCTAAGTACCGGTTCAGCAGGATCAGGCATTTTTGAGCCAGTTTGTGGGATCAGTGTATCAGTTTCAGCTGCCAGACTTTGATACTTTACCGGTCGGCCAGCGAGCTTGCTCAATTTTCCTGCCCGGACCAATACATTGAGCTCTTTACTGACATTATTGCGCAAGATCCCTAGATCATCTGCGATCTCTTTTGTCGTAACCGCTTTATTTTTAGTTTGGACATAAGCTAAGATCTTCTCTTTTCGTGTCATAAAATCCCATTCCTTTTGATCATTATGCTATTAGTGTATCACTTCTGTATCAAGCGAAGCAAAGAATTGCAACTGCTAGCCCTTAAGCTATTTTTTGGTTAAAATTGAGATAAATCTACTATAAGATAAGAAGGTCTTGTGATGCCAAATATTACTAGCAAAGAAAAACGTGACCGCCTACTTTTTATCATCAAAGTATTGCGTCAGCATGAAGTCTTACGTAACTTTTTAAAACAAAAAGATCCTAAAGAAGTTCGTCTCGCACTCGAAAAACTAGGTCCCACTTTCATCAAAGCGGGACAATTGCTCTCAACGCGCCCCGATCTGATCTCACCTGCTTTTATCAAAGAATTTCGCAAGCTCCAAGATAATGTTCAGATCGATCCTTTTACCACTGTCCAAAAAACGCTTGAGGCTGAATATAACTGTCCATTGACCGATATTTTTCTTCAATTTGATGAACGGCCTTTTGCCTCTGGTTCGATCGGCAGACACACCATGCTTTACTTCACGATCACACTCCAGTCGTCGTCAAAGTCCAACACCCCAATGTTTCCGAACTCGTTGAAACGGATCTTTCTTTATTCAAAGAAGCTTTACGGATCTTAAAATTCGTCCCTGATCTAAGTGTGATCGATCCTAAAGAGATCTTCACTGAGATCCAAACATCCCTTTTAACTGAGATCGATACTCAGATCGAGCTCAAAAATGGACTCGAATTTTACCGTCTAAACAACAATGACGGGATCATTAGAGTGCCTAAAGTTTACCCTAAATACTCCGCTAGTAAGATCTTAGTCAATCAAGCCATGCCTGGACAAAGTATCAAAAAAACTAACAGCTACCAAAGCCACCAAAGCGGATAAACCTTTACGTACGATCTTAGCTAAAACTTTAGTCAAAAATTTCATCAAACAAGTCTTTGTCGATAATTACTTCCACGCTGATCCTCATCCGGGAAATATATTATTTTACCAACTTCAGCTTGATGATCCTGAATATAACGAACTCCAGCCTACACACCAATTCAAAAAACAACTCAAAAATACAAGTATTGAAGCTACTTCTGCCACGACATTACCACCATATCGCTTGGTCTACTTGGATTTTGGAATGATGGGCCGTTTGACCAAAAATCTCGCCGATGGGATCGCCCAGATCGTCATTGCCTTAAACACTAAAGATACACGCCAGATCGGTAAAGCTGTGCTGGCTGTTTGTAACCGGACTGGCCCCGTTGATGAAGAAGATTTTTATAATGAACTCGGTGTCTTTTTGACCCCATATCTCAACTTAGGCTTGGGCCAGATCGACCTTGCAAGTTTATTGTTCAGTATTGTAAATCTCTGTCGCCAAAATAACTTGCAATTAAAATCAGAAGTAACTTTATTGATCAAAGCCTTTGCTTCTTTAGAAGGCATAGTCGCTACCTTAGATCCCGAATTATCTTTGATGGAGGTCGCGCGTCCGTTTGCCGTGAGTATTTCAAAAAGCAGTTCAACGTCAAAAAGAGCTTGGAAGAGTTAGGCTTTGAACTCTACCAAGCTTCAAAAGTAGCTCCGAAGATCCCACTTAAATTTGAACAGCTTCTTGACGTTTTGACGCAAGGACAAGGAAAGATCGCCTTTAAACTTAAAGATCAAGATAAATTACTAGATCGCCTCGAAAAGATCGTCAACCGCGTGATCTTGGCTATTATTTTAGCCGCTTTGATCATGAGTTCCTCGCTCTTAGTCCAAGGAAGTGCTTCCCATCCCGCCATTTATAATATTGGGGTCTTAGGTTATCTCTTAGCAGCGATCGTTGTTATCATTTTGATCATCAGTGAATTACATCGACATTTCAAAAAATAGACTACAAAAAACAGGCTTAGGCATAGCACCCAAGCCTATTTTTTATCATTGTTATTCGATCTCGATCTTATTAGCAGTCGCAACAGCATCCTTTTTCTTAGGAAGGGTCACTGTCAAGACACCAGCTTCATATTTAGCAGTGATCTTATCACGTTCAACATCAGGGAACCGGTATTTCCGACTGACCCGACCATATGAACGCTCGCTTGCAAGCAAATTGCCAGCAGCATCGCTTTGGTCACTAAAGCTATCCCGCTTAGCTGCAACTGTCAAAATATCATTGCGATAATCTAGTTGCATATCTTTCTTATCGACCCCAGGCAGATCGATCAGCAACCGATAACTCTTGGGGGTCTCCTCCACGTCAGAACGCATCTTTAGCTCTGAGTCGTCAAAGTTGAAAAATGAACGTCCTAAATTATTGAAAAATGCATCGCTACCATCCATTAGATCAGAGAAACGATTCGATAATTCATTTGCCATAAATAAGACTTCCTTTCATTTCTTCACCTTCATTGTAGTTCTTTTATTTTAGAATGCAAGGATTTAATTTTTAAGATTTTGCAAAATACACTTCACTTACAAAAAGTACGTGTTATAATTTAGATATAAACTAACGAAAAGAGGAATTTACGATGACAAATCCAGTAAATCAAGAACTCAAGCAACGTCGCTCGATCTATGCCTTGGGCAAAAATGTCTCCCAAACGCCAGCTCAGATCAGTGAAACGATCAAAGAAGCGATCCGCCAATCCCCAACGGCTTTCAACTCCCAAACAGTCCGCGCTGTTATCACTTTTGGTGAAAATTCCGATCGTGTTTGGGATATCGTTGAAGCTGAATTGAAAAAAGTTACTCCAGCTGATCGTTTTCCTGCGACTCAAGAAAAGATCGCCTCATTTAGAGCAGGTTTTGGTACGATCTTATACTTCACCGAAACCCAGACGGTGCACAAATTAGAAGCAGATTTCCCACTCTACGCTGCTAACTTTGCCAACTGGGCTGAACAAGGACTTGGCGGGGCTCAACAAGCGGTTTGGACCGCATTAGCTGCTGAAAATATCGGTGCTTCCTTGCAACACTATAATCCGTTGATCGATGAAAAGATCAAAGAAACCTTTGATATCCCTGAAAGTTGGGAATTACGAGCCCAAATGCCATTTGGTTCGATCGAAGCACCGGCTGGCGAAAAAGAATTTTTACCCGATGATGTTCGCTTCAAGATCTTCGAATAATTCGTATTATTTGCAAAATTATTAAATTAGTTTTAAGGTGTTATGTGTATTCTATTAATATATAACGGAGTGTGATTTTTTTGAAGAATACAGACAGCAAGGTAATTTTAATGCTAGGACGAATCGGTTCGGTGCTATCTGTTATCATGTATGTATCCTATATTCCACAGATCATGAATAACTTAAATGGTAATTACGGCAGTCCGATCCAGCCACTGGTAGCCGGGATCAACTGCACGATCTGGGTGATCTATAGCTACTTTAAATCACAACGCGACTGGCCTATTTTTATCGCCAACTTACCGGGTGTCTTTTTAGGCTTCATTACCTTTTACACTAGTTTACATTAAAAAATAAGGTTCCCAACACCAATTTAGCGTAGTGTTGGGAACCTATTATTTTATAGAATATTTAAATTTAGGTCAAAGCTACACCGGCCCAAATGGCTCCTCCAACTACAGCACCAGCAGCAGCACCACCAATGAACCAGCCATCTCCATATAACTCATCAGTATCTACTTCTTCAAATGCAAACTCATTAATGCTCTTATCTGTTAATTCCATGATATATCCTCCCTTAAGTTAATACAATGCCAGCCATCCCAGCTACAACGCCGATACCGACACCAAAACCTGTAATAAAATCTCTGCCATTACCATTCAGTTCTAGAGTTTCAATTTCTTCAAAAACTAAATTATTTTGTAAACTCATTATTTTTTCCTTTCTGCAATTCACTTTTCTCTCCATATTTTTTATCATTACTTAATTGTTGAAGACGTAACATATTTACAAATGCTACGGTAATAGTAACAACAATCAGAAGTGTTGAAATTAATGGCCTACTTTCTGAAAGTACAATTGCAAGTGTCCCTAGTAAAGTGATAGTCAAAAAAGCACTCTGCAATTTCCCTACATTACTATTGAAATTTTTCACAAACTTCCACCTTTATGTTAGAGCTACAATAGCTACGACGGTAGCAATACCAAGCCCAATATGCCATCCATCTACATATAATTCATTAGTATCTACTTCTTCAAATGTAAAATCTTTACTATAGTTATCTGTTAATTTCATAACATTTCCTCCCTTAGGTTAAGGCTACAATGCCAGCAATTCCGGCCACAACTGTGACACCGACACCGAAACCTTCAATAAAGTCTCTACCGTTGCCATTCAGTTCTGAAGCTTCGATTTCTTCAAAAACTAATTTATTTTGTAAATTCATTATTTTTTCCTTTCTGCAATCCACTTTTCTTTCCATCTTTTTTGCCATTACTTAATTGTTGAAGACATAACATACTTATAAATGCTATGGTAATAA
>PDYJ01003205.1_pt1 | contig 17994 bp, 20 predicted proteins | sample 1430841 | NCBI WGS metagenome assembly PDYJ01 (sample SAMN07237672, study PRJNA390542) | Gut metagenome, whole genome shotgun sequencing project. | isolation source: fecal pellets | host: Mus musculus | place: USA: New York, NY | collected 2016-10 | reverse complement strand
TATTTGAAAAAGCATTTGAAAAAGCATTTGAAAAAGCATTTGAAAAAGCATTAAACGATAAGCCAATCTGAGTTCGGTCCTTGTGATTTATTCTTTATTTGTCCGCGCTTTCTCAACTTGTAAGAAGATTGGTAATTTTATCCTTTTTTTGTTTATCATCAAGCAAATCAGGTAATAATCTCCATAACAACTTGTCGATTTCTTTGCGCGACAATGATTTGTGATCACGCAATGCCGTCATCAAAAACTCTTCACAACTCTTATTTTCAAGTCCTTTATGCTCCGAATACTCTATTTTTTGTCCTACTTTCTGGGCGATATGTTCGCAATATAGACTTTGGGCTTGCGGCCTTCGATCAGCGCTTGCTTCTCAATCGGGCAATCTCTTCGTCGGATAACGGTTTCCCCAGCTGCACACGGTTCAGCAATTCGATATCGAACAGGTTCAGATCGCTATTTCCTGCCAAAATATTGGCGTAGTTCATGTCGAGGATTTTGCCCGTTATGGTAACTTCGACGCGATTGTCGGCCAAATTATAATCGCAGAGGGAACAGTCGCTGTCTTTGAATAGTTGTACATCTTACGGATGCCGCTGCCGATCGTATCGACCATTTTCAAACCAACCATGGCCGCTACCAAAAAATTGATTTCTGTATCGCTCCTCGGGAGCATCACTAGCACTCGTTCAATATTGCCCGGAATAAACGAGCCTTTGTTTGAGAACACCAGTTTGTCGTCGTATTCCACCACGTTGATCTGACCGCCAAGCGTATAATCCTGATGGGCGATGGCGTTGTTCAATGCTTCGCGGATGACATACGGTTCATAGGTGTCGATCTCTTCGGGAAAGAGTGTTTTATATTCCGGATTGATGTAGCGGTATTTCAGATTGCGAATCTTGTCATATATTTTTGTCGACAGCCAGAATGAACGGACAGGAGGCAATCATATAGTCGCGCTCGATATTGTTTTGTCGCGCAGAATCCATTTGATTTTGGCGACTGCCGGAGAGATCAGATACTCGCTCTCCTCTTTCCCGAGCAACACCACGGCCGTTTTGGTAATCTTTCCCGAATCGTGATTTTCGCCTTGTTCAGAAAAGTCGCGTCGTCCCACGATGCAATCTCGTCGGCCTTGTCCTTGTTGGCGTTCGTGTATAACTCCCTCGCCTTGACAATGGCCGCCGAATCCAAGTCCTCCAACGAGGCGTCTTCGATTATTTCCGCGCTCCAATCCTTCAAACGAACCTGATTCCTGATTCTTTCAATTTTGTCCATACTCAACGCCTGCAAAGATTCTCCGTCTCGACCGTAATAATGGCCTTGATAGTCAATCGGAATACCCTGCGGGCAGGCGGTATCTCGAACATCACAACTCTTTTGCCGTTCCTGTACCGCAATTCATGTATCTCGATAAATGTGTGCCGGCCCGTAGTCTGATCGGCAATCTTTTTCTTCATCGCATCGAGCACCGGACGGCTATTCTTGTATTGGCTGCCGACAACCTCGTGCGTATGATTCTCCACGCCGAAAACCAGCCATGCGTGCGACATGCCTTTCAGATTGGCTTCGTTGCTCAATGCCGAGAAGTATTGTCCCAGCTCCTGATCTCCGAACCCATTGGACGCTTTCTTAAACTCCACCACCTCCGTTTCCGCAGGTAGATTCAGTAATGAATCGAGTATGTTTGTCAGTTCCTCAACCGTCATATATTTCTAATTTTCTGTAAAGTTACAATTTATTTGCGAATAATAGGAGCAACAACCGTCCATGCCGGAATTTGTTTGACATTTTGTTACCGCGGTAAATTTTACGGCGGTAACATTTCGAATTACCTGCCGCTGAAATACGGATGATTCATCAACTCCATTGCGGTTTGCTCTTCCGTAATCTTGATGTATTTCATGAACTCCTTTTCGGTTTTGTGGCCCGTGATTTTCATGATGGCGATGGTCGGGATGCCCGCCAGATACATATTCGTTGCTCCGCTGCGACGTGCTGTGTGGGTCTTTACCAAATCGCATTTATCAACCAGATGCGTCTTCTTTTCCCCATTCTCGACGTATGATACTTCGATTTTCTCCGTGATACCCGCCTCGCGTGCGACCTCCTTGATGAATTTATTCACTTTCTGTTCATAGGCCTTCGGCAACCGGTTTTCGTATTTATTCAATATCGCCTGCAATTCGGCCGGACGGGAATGACAACGTGATTGCCTGTCTTCTGCTGTTTGAGGTCGATTACCCGCTGTCCGCTTTCCAACGTGCGGATATTGCCCTCGTTGATAGTCGAGTAGTCGCTGAATCGCTGTGCCGTATAGCAACCGACCAAAAATACATCGCGGGCAATATCTTTGTGTCTGTTGTTCGACAAATCGAGGTCGGCAATAGCTCGAATCTCCGATTCGGTCAGATAGATATTCTCGACATCGGCGGTCAGTACACGGAATTTGCGGCTCTCAATCACGCCGTTGTCGTGCAGTCCCTCTTCGCGCGCAGCTCGCATGATGATTTTCAGTTCCTTGACGTGACGGCCGATGGTATTGATCGAGTAATCCTTTGCAGTAAACCACGCCACGAAATCGTCGTAGAATTTCAGGTCGATATCGCCGAAATCGAACCGTTTTCGCTTCGCCTTGCAGAACTCGTCGAACTGAGCGATGAAACCCTTGTAGTTCTTGATCGTCGATGCTCCGTAGCGCAGTTTGTGAATGTTGAGCCTTGTGCCATCCTCCATTTCGTGTGTATAACGGGCTATGTAGTCGGTCAGCGATTCCCGACTGCGTATGTTGCGGCCGCCGGATGCGCTGCGCGGGTGATGGAAGCTGTAAACAATCTTTTCCAGCTTCGTTTTCGTCATCGCATGTTCCGGGTCTTTCGCCATTTCGCCGAGGATGAAACTGCGCAACTCCGACAAGTTCTTCGTCAGTTCGCGCCCCTGCTGCTCGGTGAAATCATCCGTAAAGGCATAGCGGCTTTTAACCGTCTGTCGTTTACTATCCCACACATCAGTCAAAACCAAATACTGACTGTCAACGTAGAATTGGTTTCCTCGTCCGACCGTAAACAGTATTTGAACCTTGACCAGCTTGTTTTTATGCGTCGAGCGAATGCGATAACAAAAGGTTGCCATAATCATCGATATTATCCTTTGCAAATGTAGTTATTTTTGTAATACATTTGTCATACACTGCCGAAATTTTCTAAAATTTCCAGACCTCACAATTAATAAATTATTCGCATAATACACTGAAATACAAATTCAATAAGATAAGAATAAATTAATACCGATTAAATTTTATGGCGTCCGCTTCAGACCTACCAAAACCGCGTTGCAGATTAATGTAACGCGGTTTTAGTTTGTCGTATATTTGTAATACAGGCCGTACAAATTACACGATAAATTCATTCAACTCCTCTTTCAACTGCTTCCAATTGGGGAAATAACGGTTCAATGGCGTCGCTTATCGATATCACTCTGTCGGCGTCGTAAGGTAGGTTTGCTGTCGTAGTAGTTTGCGGCTCGGTTGTAGGTCGTCAGAAGCGGAAGCCGACTTGCAGCGAGACCGAATAGGGAAAGTATTTGTCCGGGTTGCCGGATTTTCCGTAATATGCACGGCTGTCGACGGCTATGGGATAGTAATAGTCTTGTTCGGACGTATCGATATTGAGCAGTCCTATTTCGGCGTTGAGGCCGATATATATACCGTTTTTGAACGTTACGCCGCAACCGAGCGTCAGACCGGCGTCGGAGCGCTTTATCTCGTTGTTTTCGCCGCGGCATACGTTTTCGTAATCGCCGCCGTACTCATCCTTTATATACAGGCGGCCGCTGACGGCATAGCCGTAAAAAGCGCCGATATACGGCGAGATGTCGACCGAGCCGAGCGGGCAGTGCAGGCGCAGCCGTGCCGGCAGTTCGAGATAGTGCATGCGCAGCACGATGCTTTCGTCGCTGTCGAGTCTGTGTGCGCCGCCCTTGTGTGCGAGCGCGAGCCCCGTCTCCAAGCCCCAGCGTTTGGCGAATCTCCATTCGTACATCGCTCCGATATCCCATGCGCAGGCTGTCGAATTGAGATTTGCGTTGCCTCTGGTAGCGGTCAGGCCGATGCCGGCGCGGACGCTGAATCCCGAGCGCGATGCAGGGTCGGGGTTGCCGGACTTGTTGCCGTCGGCGGCGAAAGAGTGCATGCAGATAACTGCGGCAGTCAGTAGGGCGATCATTCGTTTAATCATGGTTGTTGATGTTTAGGTTTGTATACAAATATAATATTTTTTTCGCAATGTCAATGCTTTTATGACGAAAATGTTACGGCGGTCGGATTTAATCATCTGTTTTTTCGGCGGGAAATATGGAAAAAGGGGTGTCTGCAAAGCCGCAGACACCCCACGAAAGTATAGGCGTAGATATATTCGCATGCCGCCATGCGCGCATACGCAGCCGGCATCATCGCAGCAGGAGATGCGCTTGCGGCCACCGCCCAAATCACGTGCGGCGTATGACGAAACATCCACCCTCGGGAGGATGGGCATAACCGGCGCGCAGGCCGTTGCGGCGGCCTGAGTATTGATAAAAACCCCTATCTCCTCCACATGGAGGGGATAGGGGCAAGGACCGTATAGCGGCGCAAGTCGCTGCAACGGCTGCGACGCTCGCGCTGTCCGGCCGGCACCGTATATGCGGCCGGCAGCTCCGCTACCAGATTATTATTCGCTCCTCTTCGGGACGGTACATTGCGCCGTCCTTTATCGAGAACGCATCCAGGAACGTCGCTATGTTGCGCAGCGTGACATTCACGCGGTTGCGGCCGAGCGAGTGCACGTCGAGCTTCGTTAGTCGCTCCTTCTCCTGATCGGTAATGTTCTGTCCCCAGAGTGTCGCATAAGAGATGTAGAAGCGCTGCTCGGGCGTGAAGCCGTCGGCACCCTCGGGCTTCTCTCCGTTCCACGAGTTCTTCATGGCGGTGTAGGCTACGCGCAGACCGCCCTGATCGGCGATGTTTTCGCCCAGCGATAGCTTGCCGTTGGCGTGTATGCCGGCAGGATCTCGATCTCGTCGAACTGATCTACCAGCACGGCCGTCTTCTGCTCGAAGGCCTTGCGGTCCTCGGCCGTCCACCAGTCGTTCATGTTGCCATCCTTGTCGAACTGGCTGCCCTGATCGTCGAAACCGTGGGTCATCTCGTGACCGATCACTACGCCTATGGCACCGTAGTTAACGGCATCGTCGGCGTTCGAGTTGTAGAACGGCGGTTGCAGAATGGCTGCCGGGAAGCATATTTCGTTGGTCGTGGGGTTGTAGTATGCGTTGACCGTCTGCGGCGACATGTACCACTTGGTGCGGTCGACTGGCTTGCCTACCTCCGACATCTGGTCGGCCGTATACCAGCGGTTCGCCTCGACGATGTTATGCCAGTACGACTTCTCGGGATCGATCGCAAGAGTCGAGTAGTCCTTCCACTTGTCGGGATAGCCTATCTTCACGGTAAAGGTAGCCAGCTTTTTCCTGTGCACGCGCCTTGGTCTGCTCGCCCATCCAGTCGAGCGCCGCGATGTGCTCGCCCAGAGCCGTTTGCAGGTTCTTGACCATTTCCAGTACGCGCTCCTTGTCGCTCTCGGGGAAGTACTTCTCGACGTACATCTTGCCCACGGCCTCCGAGAGTATCGAGTTGGGCACAGACATGGCACGCTTCCAGCGCGGACGTATCTCCTTGCTGCCCGACATGGTCTTGCCGAAGAACTCGAAGTTGGCCACGGCGAAATCCTCGCTCAGGTACGGTGCCGCATCGGCGACGTAGTGTGCCGCCACGTATGCGCGCAGATCCTCGACGGGGGTCTCTTTGAGTATGCGGTTCACGTTGTCCAGTGCCGAGGGCTGACCCACGACGAGGTGGTGGAACTCGCCTACGCCCAGAGTGTCGAAATACGCACGCCAGTCGATAGCGTCGTAACGCGCCTGCAACTCTTCGAGCGTGAAGGGGTTGTATCCGCGCTGCACGTCGCGCATCTCGACGTTGGACCACGACTTCGAGGCTATGTCGTCCTCTATGGCAACGGTCTTTGTCACGATCGCATCCGTATCGCCCTCGATGCCTGCGAGGGTCAGTATCTTTTTCAGATACTCGGCGTAGGCCGCCTTTATGGCAGCATTCTCCTGGTCGAGGTAGTAGTCGCGGTTGCCCATGCCCAGGCCGCCCTGCTCGATATAGAGTATCTGGTTGTTGCTGTCGGCCAGATCGGCTTCGGGATAGCATCCGAAGAATGACGATATGCCGTCGGTGTGCAGCGTCGAGAGATATGCCGTCAGAGCGGCGCGATCCTCCATTGCGAGGATCTTCTCCACCTCGGCGCGTATCGGCTCGGCGCCCTCGCGGTCGAGACGCTCTTGGTCGAGTCCCATTTTATAGAGGTCGACGATCTTGCGCTCCACGCTGCCCTCGGCCGTCTGCTGCTCGGTCATGCGGCTGAACAGTTCGTTGATGCGGATCTCGTTGTTCTCGCGCAGCACGTCGAAGCAGCCGTAGCGCGAGTACTCCGGTTTGAGTGGGTTCTTGGCCTGCCAGCCGCCCGTGGCCCACTGGTAGAAGTCGTCGTTCAGAGCTATCGAACGGTCGAAGTTGGTCGTGTCGATCGCCGGGACGACGGTTGCGTCGGCTCCGCTCTTTTTCGAGCCCGAACCGCACGAAGTCATAGCGAGTGTCGCCATAAGTATGTAAACGGTCTTTTTCATGATTGCTGTCGTTTTCTTCATCCTTGAAATTCGGGCGGACGCCGGGCGCCCGCCCGTGTGGTTGTTCCGTCGGCTGTTATTTGCGGATTGCTGCTACGCCGGGCAGCTCCTTGCCCTCCATGTATTCGAGCAGTGCGCCGCCGCCTGTCGAGACGTACGACACCTTGTCGGCCAGACCGAACTTGTTGATGCAGGCAACCGAGTCGCCGCCGCCGATGAGCGAGTACGCACCCTTCTCGGTAGCTTCGGCTATGGCCTCGGCCACGGCCTTCGAACCCGTTGCGAACTTGTCGATCTCGAACACGCCCACAGGGCCGTTCCACAGTATGGTCTTGCACGAGAGTATATGGTCGCGGAATGCCTTCTTGCCTCCGAGGCGATGTCGACGCCCTCCCAGTTGTCGGGGATGTCGTTGGCGGGAGCCTCCTTGGTGTTGGCCTCGGCCGAGAATGCGTCGGCTATCAGCGCGTCTGGCGACGTTACGATCTTGATGCCCTTCTGCTCGGCCTTTTTCAGGATGTCGAGAGCTACGGGGAACATGTCGGGCTCGCAGATCGAGTTGCCGACCTTGCCGCCCTGAGCCGCAGCGAAGGTGTAGGTCATGCCGCCGCCGATGATGATCGAGTCGACCTTCTCCATAAGTTTCTCGATGATGGTTATCTTGGTCGATACCTTAGAGCCGCCTATTATGGCGCAGAAGGGGCGCTGCGGATTCTGCATCACGCCGTCGATAGCCTTCAACTCGTTCTCCATTACGTAGCCGAACATCTTGTCGTTGGGGAAGAAGTCGGCAATTATGGCCGTCGAGGCGTGGCGGCGGTGCGCCGTGCCGAATGCGTCGTTGATGTAGCAGTCGGCATACGAGGCCAGACGCTTGACGAAATCCTTCTGCGAAGCCTTAACGGCAGCTTTGGCCTCGGCCTTCTGCTCGTCGGTGGCATCCTCGGCAAGACCGCGGGGCTTGCCCTCCTCCTCGGCGTAGAAACGCAGATTTTCGAGCAGCATGACCTCGCCGGGCTTCAATGCTGCGGCCATCTGCGCAGCCTTGTCGCCGATGCAGTCGCCGGCGAACTTTACCTCGACGCCCAGACGCGCCTCGATAGCGGGTATGATCTGCTCCAACGAGAATTTCATGTCGTTGTTCTTCTTGGGACGTCCCAGATGCGACATCAGTATTACAGAGCCGCCCTTCTCCAAAACCTTCTTGATCGTGGGAATGGCCGCGCGTATACGCGTGTCGTCCGTTACCTTGCCCTCGGCGTCGAGGGGTACGTTGAAGTCGACGCGGATGATCGCGCGCTTGCCTTTGAAATCGTAATTGTCGATTGCGAACATAATGTTGTTGTTTTATAAATATTTATTAGAGCTTTTATCCGTTTGCCGATCCATGATGCCTGACATTCCGGATCTCTGCCGCGCCGCCCGACGGCGGTGCATACCGCCGCATAAAACTTTGCGCGGCAAAGTTACTCAATTTTTCGAAATGTCGTGCCGAAGTATACCGCCCGACTGTAAAAAAGAGCCGGCATCCCGCCCGTGCGCTTTTTTATCATTGCACGCGCGCCCCGGTCTTCCTCCGCCCGCCTGCGCCGTATTGTCGTGATATCCCACCGCAGGGCCGATGCCCGCCGACCGGCCGTGTGTCCCGATGGCGGAGCGTCATCGCCCGCAAAGAACAGATATGTGATTTCCATGCCGGACCTGTGTGCGGTATTGTTTTTAGTTACTCCATATTCGTATCGGTGAATATGCACAAGAACGTCGAAACGCCAATGGCGGAAGTCGCAGAAAACATACATGCTCTCGTTTTTTTTGCTGCCAGTCAAGCTGATAGAGGAGTCGATGTTTAATGCGGGACTGATAATAGGAGGTGTCTGTTTGGCAAACTGGCGATCCTGTAATCGGGATCGCCGGTTTAGGTTACACTCCTGCGAATTGTTTCAGGCGGGCGATTTCGTCCGGCCAGCGCTCTTCGACGGGGGTTTCCAGGATCAGGGGGATGTCGTCGAAACGTTTGTCGGAGGCGATCCATTCGAAGCATGTCCAGCCGATATGGCCGTCGCCGAGGGGCATGTGACGATCGACGCGGCTGCCGAGCGGTTTGGTCGCATCGTTGAGGTGCATGCCGCGGAGGTAGCGAAGACCCACCGCGCTGTCGATCAGGGCGAAGGTGCGCTCGCACGCCTGGGCGGAGCTCAGGTCGTAGCCGGCGGCGAAGGCGTGGCAGGTGTCGATGCAGAACCCCACTCTCGACTTATCCTCGACGCGGTCGATGATATAGGCCAGCTGCTCGAATGCGAAGCCGAGGTTGGAGCCTTGTCCCGCAGTGTTTTCGATAACGGCCGTAACGCCGCGTGTCGCGTCGAGCGCTATGTTGATCGACTCGGCGATGCGGTCGAGCGACTGTATCTGCGTGATTTTTTGCAAGTGGCTGCCCGGGTGGAAGTTGAGGCGGTCGAGTCCCAGCGCCTCGCAGCGCTTCATCTCGTCGAGGAACGATGCCCGCGATTTTTCGAGGGCTTCGCGCTCGGGGTGGCCGAGGTTGATGAGGTAGCTGTCGTGCGGCAGTATCTGCCGGGGGGTGTACCCCTCCTCGGCGCATGCCTTGCCGAATGCGTCGATCTGTGCCGCGGTAAGGGCGGGAGCGTGCCATTGCCGCTGGTTTTTGGTAAATAATGCGAATGCCGTCGCGCCGATAGCCCGTGCGTTGCGCGGGGCGTTTTCCAGTCCGCCCGAGGCGCTGACATGTGCTCCGAAATACTTCATTGTGTCCGATTATTGTACGTTAGAAGATTTTATAGCTTCGACAAAGGTAGCTATTTTAGGCGAAATTGCTATCTTTGCAGAGCCGAATTTATTCGGATGATGCCCATACGAAGAGACGGTGCATGAGAATGAACGTAAATCAAAATCGAAGGTCAGGTTATATGAGAAGATATTTGGTTGTTTTGGCTGCCGCGGCCGTGTGCGTCACGGGGCGCGTTGCGGCACAGGTGTCGGTCGAGGATGTGAGGACCGATAAGCAGGATCGGGTTTTCGAGAACGATATCAAGACCCAGCAGGTGGGCGCCGACTACTACTCTGAGGCGCGTTACCGTGCCGAGCGCGCCGCTATCCGCAAGGAGCGCAACGCATTGGAGTTCACGTCGAACCTGCAAGGTTCGCTCACGGCGTTCAGCGAGTCGTGGCAGGCGAGCGGCGATAATGCGATAGCGATTCTCGCCAACGTAAACTTCAAGCACGTATTTACCAAAGGCGCCTTTTCGATAACCACGGCGGCCGTGGCCAAATTCGGCTACAACCGCATGAAGGCCGAGTTCACGGATGAGGCCGGCGCTAAGTATGAGGAGGGCGTATGGTTCAAGAACGTCGACGAGATCTCGATATCTACCTCGCCGCAGTGGAAGATGACCAAGAATTGGTCATACGGTACTATCATCAAGTTCCGTACACAGTTCGCCGAGGGTTATTCGGCACGCACCGACAAGCGCAATTCCAAGGCTCCGATCTCCAACTTCATGGCTCCGGGATATCTCGACATCTCGGGCGGTTTTACCTATACGCTGCCCTCGGAGAGGTTCCCGCTGAAGGTCAACCTCGCACCGATAGCCCTCAGTGCGGTATATGTCGAGGACGATTTCGGTGTCGAACCGCTACGGCGTCAAGGAGGGCAAGACGTCGAAGTACGAGGGAGGTTTCTCTGTGCAGCTCGACTTCGACCGTACATGGGGCAAGAACGGCTGGCTCCGCTACCGCTCTACGGCATTCTCGTTCTACGGTTGGATAACCGACATATCGAGCAGCCAGAACTTCGTCCCCACGCCCGAGAAGGATAAGTATCGTCATGTGCTGCCCACGGTGCGCTGGGAGAATACGATCGACATAAAGGCCTCGAAATTCCTCTCGACGCAGATCTATTTCCAGCTCTACTACAACGATGCGAGCGCAGCCGTTTGCAGATGCAGACTATGCTGAGCGTGGGTCTTACATATACTTTCAAGAACAAGTAGCCCGCGGCGTTACGTAAACAGATAAGCGATGTCCAAAACCCCGAAATATATAGTCTGGGTGCCCGTGCTGCTGGCATTGACCGCCGTGGCGGGCATAGGCTTCGGCATAAAGATCGGCGCAGACAACCAGATGCGCCGCAATGCCGTCATGCAGCGGCTGATGATGCCCTCGTCCGAGGACGGGTGGCTGCCCGAGGGCGTGTATGCCGACGACAAGCTGTTGCAGACGATCGACTGCATAGAGAATTACTATGTCGACCCCGTTGCGCTCGACTCGATATACGAGAAGGTCATACCGGAGCTGCTGTACCAGCTCGACCCCCACTCGGTATATATTCCGGCCGAGGAGTTCGATGAGGTCAACGAATCGCTCGACGGCGAGTTCGACGGCATAGGCGTAGTGTTCAATGCGGCCACCGATACGGTCATTGTCATGAACGTCATTCCCAAGGGGCCGAGCGACCGCGCGGGAGTGCGTGCCGGCGACCGTATCATGCGTATCGACGACTCGCTCGTGGCAGGGCGCGACATACCGCAGGAGGATATCGTAAAGCGTCTGCGCGGACCGCGCGGTTCGTACGTGCGTCTGTCGATAAGCCGTCAGGGCATCGGCGACGAGGTCGAGATAGAGGTAGTGCGCGATGCCATAGAGCTGCACAGCATCGATGCGGCGTTTATGCTCGACCGCAAGCGTCATATCGTTACGTGCGTCTGGCGCAGTTCTCGCGCACGTCGCATGTCGAGCTGCTCAGGGCGCTGGCACGTCTGCGCGGCGAGGGCATGAAGCGTCTGATACTCGACCTGAGGGGCAATACGGGAGGTTTTCTGGACCAGGCGATAATGATAGCCAACGAGTTCCTGCCCGAGGGGCGTCTTATAGTCTACACCGAAGATCGGAGGCGGCATCGCAACAAGGAGTTCAGCAACGGGCTCGGCCGTGCGACGGACGTCGATCTGGCCGTGTTGGTGGACGAGGGGAGCGCATCGTCGAGCGAGATTCTGGCCGGAGCGTTGCAGGACAACGACCGCGGCCTTATCATAGGTCGCCGCACCTTCGGCAAGGGGTTGGTGCAGAATCAGATACCGTTCGACGACGGCTCGGCCGTGCGTCTTACCGTGGCGCGTTACTATACCCCGACGGGGCGATCTATACAGAAGCCTTATGTCAACGGCGACGAGGAGTCGTACCGTATGGATATGGTCAACCGATTCTACAATAACGAGTTCTTCTCGGCCGACTCGATCCGTTTCGCCGACTCGCTGCGCTATACCACGCCCGGGGGACGTACCGTATACGGCGGCGGCGGTATCATGCCCGATATATTCGTTCCGATGGATACGACCGGCATGTCGCGATACTATACCGAGGTCTGGGGGCGAAATATACTATATCGCTATACGCTCGATTTCAGCGACCGCCATCGCGAGAAAATCAACTCGATCCGCACGGTCGAGGAGCTCGACGATATGTTGTCGGGGTATGATCTTATCGGGACTTCGTCGCTTACGCCCGCGCCGCGGCGTCGAGCCCGATTACCGCGACATTGCCGTGTCGCGGAATCTGATCGAGTCGCAGCTGCGCGCATACATAGGACGCAACACGCCGTTGGAGGATGTAGGATTCTATGCCAACATATATGCCGTCGATCCCGTGGCGCGTCGTGCCGTCGAGGAGCTGTCGCGCAAGCGGAGTTCGGGCAGAGCTGACGCAGCTGCGCAGACGGCAGATAAACAACAGTCGAAACATGATTAAGAGGATTATAGGATTATTGTTCGCCGCAGCGGTCGTTGCAGTCATCGTCTTTACGGTGTTGCACAGGGGCGAGTATCGCTCGGTGCTGTTCTCGGGCGCTGCTGCTGTGGAAGCGCGCTCGGATATGGACACGGTCCCTGCGGCCGATACGGTCGCGATTGTGCGCGGCGGCTCGCCGGGGCAGGAATAGGCTATTTGTTCGTCGTTGAGGCTTTGCCGGATGTGCGCGGCGCCCGCCGGCATGCAGTCTGCCGTTCGGTAAACGAATCGCCCGGGAGAAATCCCGGGCGATTGTCATCGGTGCAGCGGCTTATGCTGCCGTTGCGCAGCAGTCTGCGGTATTAGTCGCGCAGCTTGTAGATGTCGACGTCGTGCGCCGCATCGCCGCATACGGTGCGGCATACGCAGAACATCTTGGTAGAGCCCGAAGAGTAGAATTTCAGACCGGCGCCGGACATTTCGGTATTCTCTTGCGTGTTGCGGTGCGCTATGGTCGTGCCCGATCCCGGATCGATATTGAACAGGTAATCTCCTCCCGGATCCTTGTATGTAGATTCGGGTCTGAGATATATGTGCGCATAGTTGCGGCTCGAACTGTTGGGCACCCTGATGTATTTTTCATTATAGGGGCTGTAAAATTCGTATGCCCCGGTAGCCGGATCCTTATGTATGTTCCACGCGAAGATGAGCGTGTTTTCGTCTTTAAGGATGCCTTTGTCGGTTACCGTGACCGGTTCGTGAGTCAGGTAAGATATATCGCTCTTGGACGGAGCGCCGGGAGTGTAGTACGGTGCTTCGGCCGTTACGATCAGGTAAGTGCCGTCGTCGGTTATCTCGTCGGCGCTCGTAACCCGAGTGAAATATTGCTCGGGCGGCAGTTGCGTCGAAGCGGTCAGATCCAGCTCGACGCGCCACAGCGCACGGTCCTCGCGCGAGAGATCCATGGCTCCGTCCGGGAATACGTATGTATCCAGGTCGGTGCGGACGGTTACGGTAACCCCCGTGTATGAGCCTTTCGGAACGACTGCGTATGCGTATCGCGTTTCGCCTTCGTCCAGCGTCGCGATCTTTCCTTCGGGTGCCGTGATGTTTGCCGTTACACTGTTCGACTCGCCGCTGAAAGCAAAGCCCTTGTCCGATGTGGGGTCGACGTGGAAACTGCCGACGATATTCTGGTCGGTCGCAAGGGTAACCGATTTCAGCACCTCGCCGGGCTGCGAACCGTTCTTGACGGCGAAGCGTACCACCGAGGCCATAGTGCAGTATTCGGCGTCGATATTGCCGTCGACGATCTCTGCGCGGGCGTACATGGGCAGCAGGCTGCCGTCGAATCCGCTCTTCTCGCCCGTCTGTGTCGACTCGGCGGCAAGGCTTACCGTGGCCTCTGCAAGCGTCTTGCCGACGTTTTCGGCCACAGGCCACAGTGCGACGATCGTGTTGTCGGATGTCGCATTAGAGGGTATCTCGGCTTTGAATGCGTTTGCTGCGACGACCGCCTTGCGGAACGTGTCGCCTGCAATATCGGTCGCGTAGGCGATATTGTCGCCGTCGCACCATTCGAGGTGCGATACGTCCGAGCCTTCGTATCCTATCGTAGTGCGTGTCTGCGGGACGAGATTGACCGTGACGGTGCGCGTTGCGGGCTGTATGTCGTCGTCTGCCGGTGTGCTGCATGCTGCCAGAGAGAGCATCGCAGCCGGCAATAATTTGTATGTCGATTTCATGTTCGCTTCTTTTTAATGTTTAACCATAATGCGTTCGTTCATTTCTTCCAGGGATCGACTTCGTCATCACCCCAGCTCGTGCCGCCTACGTCGTTATACTCTCTCGCGACGCGGTAGTATATCTTGACATTCTCGGCCACTTCGAGCGCGCTGTATGCTGCGCCTTCGTTGATATGCACAGTTTCGAGTGAAGGATTCTCGGTGGCGAACAGGAAATTCATGGCGGTGTTGCCGCTCAGGTCGAGCGACTTGACGCAGTTGTTGCGAATGTCGACGTAGCGCAGGGAGCGCAGACCGTAGAAACTCTGGTAGGCGAGTTTGTTGTTGTAGATGTGCAGCTCGTCGAGCGATGCGGCGCCCGAAAGATCGAGTCGTTCCAATTGGTTGGAGAATAGCTCGCATGCGACCAATGCGCCGAGACCGCGCATGTCGATGTTAGTCAGCCTGTTGTTGCCCAGATAAATCTCGATCAGATTCTTGTTTACGGTAAGATCGAGACTTTCGAGTTGGTTGTTTTCCAAGTCGATGTAGCGCAGAACGGCGCAATTCCGGCACGCGAACGAGGCTATACGGTTGCCCGCAGCATTGATGTGCAGAATGTCGGGGCATGCCTCGACATCGAGCGATGTCAGTCGGTTGTTGTTGATGGATATCTGCGACAATGCGGTGTTGGTCGACAGGTCGATGCTTTCGATCTGGTTGTTGTTCAGCGACAGGATGGTCAATGCGCCGAGTCCCGAAGTGTCGATGTCGGTTATACGGTTATTGTCCAGCTTTGCGGTTTGGAGCAGCGGGCAGGGGCTGAGATCGATCTGCGCAATGCTATTGCTATTGGCCGACAGTGTCACGAGCTTATGGTTGTTCGATAGGTCGAGACGGTCGATGTTGCCTATGAATGCTATGTCCAGTTCCACCAGCTCGGGACATGCGCTCACGTCTATCGAATGCAGATATGTACTGAATATCGACAGATGTTCCAACTTGGTGCAGTTCGACAGATCGATCGACTCGATGTCGGTGTGGTATGCCTCCAATTTTACCAGTTCGGCGCATCCCGTAAGATTTATGCCCGATAGTTTGGTCTCGTAACACGCCAGATAGGTTAGCTCGGGGCACTTGCTTACGTCGAGGATGCCCGAGAGCTGGTTGGTGCGGCAGCTCAGCTCCCTTAGTTTGGTGCATTTGCTCACATCGAGCGATTTTATGCGGTTGTAGCGGCAGTTCAGCGAACGCATGTTCACGCAGTCCGTTACGTCGAGTTCGGTCAGGATATTGTCGGTCAGGTCGATCTCTTCGAGTGCCGAACAGCCCGTAAGGTCGATCTCTTCGAGCGAGAATATCGACGTATAGCCGTCGTCGGCGATCTTATAGTTGTCGTTGGCCGTAACCGATTTGAGTGCCGTACAACCGCTGAAATCGAGTTTCTCGAATAGGTTGTGGTCGCAGATCACGGTTTCGAGCTGCGTCATGCCGGCGAATGACATCACGCCGTTTATGGTGTTGTAGCGGCAGTTGACCGAGCGCAGGTTTGTCATCTTCTCGATGCCGGTAAGCGAGCTGATGCCCTGATTGCTGCAATCTATTTCGGTTATGGCTTCGGCCTCGGCCAGCGACAGCTTGCCGTCGCGATCTTTGTCGAAGCTGTTTATGCAGTATGCGTTGAATACCAGATCGGGTATATATACGTATTCGCCGTCATCCTCGTGGCCGGCCTGTACGATTTCGATCGGCTGACGCGCATTTGAGCAAACTATATCGAATGCTGTGTTTCGGGACTCGCTGTCTGCGTTTTCCTTTATGTTCACTGTCAGAGTGCAGTCTCCCGCCTTGCCGCTCTGCGGCGCAACGTCGATCCAGTCGTCGGATGCGAGCTCGACAGACCAGTCGAGAGTTGCCTTGAAGGCGATCGTGGCTTGGGATGCCGAGCTCTCGACAGTCAATCGAGATTCTTGTCCTTGGGCAAGAACGATTGCTCCTTTGGGATTTTCGTTCGGATCCTTGTCGCATGAGGCGGCGAATAGCGCCATTGTCGACAGACACAGATAGAGTAGTTTTCTCTTCATAATACATAAGTTTTTTAGAAGTGACACTACAAGGTACATAAATTCCCTCCCCCATGCAAAATAAATCGGGATGATTTTTTTAGATATTTTTCAACATTTTGTTTTATGCAATTCGCTTTTTAGATTTAGAGGCTTGCAAAATATTTGATTTCGTTGCGGTTGCGTAATCTTTCGTATTGCGTGCAATAGATTATTTTTTTGCATATGCAACTCCCCTTATATGCTGCATATCGGCATTAATATGCAATTATGCAGCATAAACCGAGCTTGCCGCTGCTGCTGCCCAGGTCTTCGGGCATGCCGGGATCGCGGCTTGCGCATTTCGGAAGCGATGTATTCGATAGCGTTTTGGCGCGCAGTTCATGCGGTCTGCATCCTCGCTTGCCGACAGTAGGATATTATGTCTGCAAGCGGTAAAGCGGAGTATGGTCTAACGAAATGCAATGGCGCGTGCGAAGTCGGACATGCTTTTAACCGGGCAGCAGTGCCCGAACGGAAATGTACCTGCTGCCAATCGGCCGATGTCTTTCATGTACGCGATGATAATTGGTAACTAATATTATATCTATATCGGTTTCCTTTTCGTGTTTCGCTTCCTGTTTTTCGATCTTCGTTTTTCTCTCTCTTGTTTCCCGCTTTCCGTTTTTCGATCCTTATTTCGCTCCCCATTCCCCGTTTTCCGCTTCTCCTTTCGGCAGGCTGCCACTCGCGGCGTTACGCTCTGTTTGCAAGTCTGCCCTTCTCTCCTCTCCCCCCCCCTCTTCTCGGGTAGGGCTTCGTGTGAGCCCGGAAGCCGGCGGAAATATATATTATATATAAGTGTTTTATATTTTATGGAGAAGATTGGAGAAGGCTGCCTACTTATGGCAGCCCTCTCCTCTGATCCGATCCGAAAAAAAACTTAGCTCTGTTGTTGTCTATTTATAATGTGTCAAGCAGTCTTAAATAATCCAAATATGACATATTATATTTGGTAAGGTATGTATCGCGAATATTTGAATTGGTATCTATGTAGCATATTGCCAACATGTAAGTAGAAGGGTCATTGTATGTACACAAGTTGCCTTTTATTATTAATTTATGCGTAACGCTGTCATAATACACAACCTTAGCAGAGCTGTTTTTGTAATATATATTCTGCGTTAGCAGAGACTTGGTTGTAGAATTATATTCCCAAGTATAATCATTATGACAATAACAAAAATAATCCGGGTATATGGTTTCATCATCTGGCACAATTTCTTTACAGGCAACCGGATCGCAGGCATAAAATTCCTGACATGTGCCGTCATCGAAGAATGCCATTGGAGCAGGCCTGTAAACGTGGTCTAATGGATAATACAAGCATAGTTCTCCATTGGGGTATAATTGGTACTTTGATACAGGTATCATTATACCATTTTTCAAAATCATTGAGCAATGCCTGTTCATCGAAGCCGCTTACTGTCTGAGAAGCAATCAAATTGTTGATTTCCATAAGCTCTTGCTCTTGCGGCGTTAGCTGCTCTTGTTCGTTATTGTCGCATGCCTGCAATCCTGCCAAGCATATTGCGACCAACAGTAATACTCGTTTCATGGTGTCGTAGTTTTTTAGTTTTGATAATTGGTGCTGTTGAGACACTGTTTATGTCTCTTTGCAAATATAATATTTTACATTCATTTTGCAAAATATTTTGTATGAAATAAATAAAATTGGAGAAGGCTGCCTACTTATG
>PDYJ01000828.1_pt1 | contig 18009 bp, 22 predicted proteins | sample 1430841 | NCBI WGS metagenome assembly PDYJ01 (sample SAMN07237672, study PRJNA390542) | Gut metagenome, whole genome shotgun sequencing project. | isolation source: fecal pellets | host: Mus musculus | place: USA: New York, NY | collected 2016-10 | reverse complement strand
CCTGAATAACTTATGAAGAGAAGAACTTTGATTCTTTTAAGTACACTTCATTTAGAAAAATATCACCGGGAGAATTCTTCTATTTAGAGTCTATAATCGATAAAAATGGAAAATTCTGATTAACTTAAAGAGTCTAAATAGAAAAACAAGCCTTTTACCGGCGGATATATAGGAATGCAAAAAGAACTTAACGGTATGTTTTGGAGTACAGGCTCATTTGATCTAGATCTGCGTACATGGAGATACAAAAAAGGCTTGTGCAATATTCAAGAAGAATCTGGTTGAAATTACTTGGAATTGCATGAGAAGTCTTGAAAACAACCCAACGACTCTACCACAGACAGCTACAATTCTCGAAGGCCAATCTGTTGGAGGTATAAGTATTTTTGACTTAATGCAAGTGAAAAATTATGGAGACGGCTGTAAAAATTTAATTTGGCAACTGTTTAACGATGAATTTTCTTTAAGTATTAAATCTGCTTGTCTCATACATTCTTTTGTTGCGAAGGAAGATGCGCTTGAATGGGGAGTGATCAGAAATAAAGCAGTATCTCTCCATAACATTAAATATGTACCGCCGACAGAAAATCTATCCCAGATTTTAGAGGGAGGGTTTAATTATCTGACGAAGGAAATTAAATCTCCTGCGGAAAGAGCTATTGCAACTTTTTTGTTCATGGCAAGAACTCAACCTTCTACGATGCCAATAAAAGAACTGCCTCTTTGATGATGAACGGCTGCTTAATGAAAGATGGTTATTTTCCCATAACCGTCTTAAATCGTGAAGCCGAACTATTTCATAAAGAACTTGGAAAATTCTATGAAACTGGTGATGCTAACGGTATGTTTAAGTTCTTTGAAAATAACTTGAAAGAACTCTATACGCCTCAACAAAAAAAGATTTCCCTAGACCATCAATCGAACTAGAAAGGTAAAGCTTTGGCAAATTTGGGTTACATCCGGGTAAGTTCAGTTGATCAAAATACTGCCCGGCATTGGATGGAATCGCCTTAGAATCAGACCTTCATTGATAAGGCGTCCGGAAAGAATACTGATCGGCCTCAACTGCATTGTCTTCTAGAAAAAGTTTCTGCCGGTGATGTTGTTTATGTCCATAGCATGGACCGACTTGCACGCAACTTACAGGATCTTCTTACTCTGGTTGAAACTTTTAATAAAAGAGGAGTGACCGTAAAGTTTAAGAAAGAGTCTATTGAATTTAGCCCAGACAAGGAAAAGAATCCTATATCGGTGCTGCTGCTTCATCTGCTGGGAGCCGTTGCGCAATTTGAACGTTCTCTGATTCTCGAAAGACAAAAAGAGGGAATTGCAAAAGCAAAGGAAAGAGGAGCTTTCAAAGGACGAAAACCTATAGATTCGGAAATTTTGAAAAGCGCAAAGGTTCTGGTTGAGAACGGGCTGCCTATGGGAAAAGTAGCAAAGCAGCTGGGAGTTGCTCAAAGTACTTTGTATAAGTACGCAAAGAAAAAGCCGTCCGGCTATGAGTGGAAGATTTAAAAAAACTGGAAATAATTATGGCAAAAAGTGTAGAAGAACAAGTAGAAGATATCTTCAAGGGAGAATTAAAAAAATTAAAGGTTAAGTACTTTACTAAGACTGAACCCATTAACCCTTCTATTGATAATGCATTAAAAAAAGGCCCATCAAAGGCTAATAAAGACGGAGGAAACTTTCCAGATATCAAGGTTTTCCTGGAGACACAAAATCAAAGACGCATCCCTGTGATGATTGAGGTTAAGGGTTTAAAAAACAAGCTTATCAAACTTGATAAATCTAAAAATATTGATCAGTCTACTGCGGCGGTAACTGGCTATGCAGTCAACGGAGCTGTGCATTACGCTAAGGTGGTTCTTCAGCACTCTGATTACGAAGAGGTAATTGCAGTTGGATTGAACGGGTATAAAAAACCGGACGGTTCTCTAGAAACAGAGTTTCAAGCCTTTTATCTCTCTCGCAATAATGAGTTGTATCCAAAATTATTGGATGATGTAACGGATTTTTCTTTGTTTAAGGAAACCAATTTGGAGCACCTTGTTGATCTGTTGGATAAGGTGAATTTATCGGAAGAAGAGTTAGAAAAATTAAAAAAAGAAGCCGAGTCGAGTTTAGAGAAAAGTATTCAAAAAATTCACCAGAGCCTTTATGACGATGTAATTCTTAAACCTCTTCTAAATACCGATCAAAAACTTTATCTGTTCTGCGGTTTGATTATGGCTGCTCTCCCTATTAAGGACGTGGCGAACTTAACTCCTGCCGATTTGAAGGGAAATAAATCGGCAAGAAATAACGACGGACTGACCCTGTACACCCGCATAGAAGAGTTTTTGAAAGATAGAGGAACGTCCGACGAAAAACGACAAATTATTCTCAACTTACTTGGTAATATATTTAATAATTCGACTTTGTATAGTCCAACAAATGGGGAAAGTAAGCTAAGGAACCTCTATACCCAGGTTTTAAACGATATAATACCCCATTTTAATTCAAATCTACATTTAGATTTTACCGGGAAAATTTTTAACAAACTCAGCGAATGGGCAAATATCAGTACTGATTTGGTAAATGATGTTGTGCTTACTCCAAGGTATGTAACCAACTTAATGGCCCAGCTAGCACAAACTAGTAAAGATTCTTATGTGCTCGATAGTGCAATGGGCTCAGCCGGTTTCTTAGTTTCTGCCCTGGAAATAATGCTTCAAGATGCTAAAGACTCGATTTCAGATCAAGAAGCTTTGCAAGAGAAGATAAAGAAAATTAAATCTGAGCAAATTTGTGGTGTTGAAATTCTGGATACCATTTTCATGCTTGCTGTGATGAATATGGTGTTGGTTGGGGACGGATCTTCAAACTTACAGCATTCCGACAGTCTAAGGAATCCTATTAATTTCCCTGCAACTGTCTTCCTTCTTAATCCTCCGTATTCAGCAGACGGAAAAGGATTTAACTTTGTAGAACAAGCTCTTTCGAAAATGCAAAAAGGGTTCGCTTGTGTTTTGATTCAAGAAAGTGCAGGCGCAGGAAACGGGGGGGGTATCCAAAAAAGATATTAAAGAAAAGTTCTCTGGTTGCAAGTATCAAGATGCCTGTAGATTTATTTTCCGGGAAAGCTTCAGTGCAGACAGCTATTTATCTCTTTGAAGCCGGCAAACCTCACAATCAAGACAATTTGGTGACCTTTGTTGATTTTTCCGAAGACGGGTACACTCGAATGAACAGAAGAAAGTCCGGGCAAGATGTGAACTTGAGAGATACAGATGATGCCAAAGGGCGGTATGCCGAGCTGGTTGCTCGAATCTTAAACAAAAAAACTTCTACGGCCTACTTCACCGAGGCCAATGGCAAACTCATCAGAGACACTATTTCCTTAACGGGTAAGGACTGGACTTTTTCCCAGCATGCCAAGCCGGATACTGAGCCCACGCTGGAAGACTTTCGGAAGACTGTCAAAAATTACTTATCTTGGAAGTTGTCGGAAATTATTCAAAAAGAGAGTAACTCTTTGGGAAAAGAAGTTGAAATATTGAATAAACCGTGTAGCTGGAGGGATTTCCCACTTACTTCTTTATTTGAAATTGCCAACACAGAAAGTATTCTCAAGTCCCAAATTCTTCCCTCTGAGATAGGAATTCCATACCTAACGGCCAAGGAAGGAGACAACTCAATCGCATCCTATGCTGTTGAGGACAACAATCTGAGAAAAGACAAAGGCCATTGTGTTTTCATTGGCGGCAAAACGTTAGTCGTATCCTTTCAGGAGAGTGATTTTTACTCTAATGACAGTCATAATCTTACTTTGCATCTCAAGGAGCGGAAAGATTCTCTTAAAGAAGATTTAGGTCTTTTTTTAGCTGGTGCTGTTTATAAAAGTCTTAAACCTAAATATTCATGGGGAAATTCAATTTCTTTTAAAAAGATTCAAAAAGACACGGTTTCTTTGCCCGTAAAGGACAATGGCTCTCCGGATTGGGACTACATGGAGGCTTTTATTAGAGCGATAAAAGAACTGATTGTTACAGAGGTTGTTAAAACATTGAACAAAGTAAGCAAGCCATTAAATAGATAAGGGCCTGCGTCGGCTCAAAATGTCGAAGTTGGATTAGAGAAAGAGGAAAAGGTTATGGATGAAGTAACTAAAAAAGCTGTTGATATTCAAAACCGAATACTAGATAACATCATGGAGGTGCAATTTGAGAAGACGTTGGAAGAATTGACTTCGGATGGCTCATTTGAAAAAATGATTAGGGAGAAACATTTTGCAAAAGGAATCCCTATTACTTATCAAGATTCAAAAGATCCTAATAAAGTAATAACCGAGTACCCTAATGGGGAAAAAGTGGTTAAATATGTCTGACTTGCCCAAGCCTCAACTTGTTTTCTTTGCCGGCGTAAATGGAGCTGGAAAATCTACTATCTACGAGGTTGCTAAAAGGAAGATTCCAGCTCTGGCCTATATGCAGTACATTAATCCTGATCTCTTAACCGAGAAAAATCACGGCAACTTCTTTGCTGGAGCAAAAGAGGCTCTTGCAAAACGAAGGAAACTGGTTTCGTTAAATATACCTTTTGTATTTGAAAGTACTTTTTCAGGTAAGTCAGAATTTCGATTATTGGAAGAGGATAAAAACCGAGGCTATAAGATCAACGGAGTTCTAGTTGGTGTAAGCGATTCTAGTATCAATGTTCAAAGAATCCTACAGAGAGTTTCTTTGGGTGGTCATTTTGTACCTCCGACAGATGTTGAAAGAAGAGTATCAAGACTTGCTGCTAACTACATAAAGATCGTTAATTTGTGCGATAGGCTCTATGTAGTGGATAACAGCAGAGGAAAACCATTTCTTTCTCTACTTGTAAAAAAACAAAAACTCATACGTGGGAGAATTAACCAAAAGTGGATACAAGAGTTCATAGATGTGACAAAAATAAAAAAAGAGGAGCTAGAAAGATAAAAGTTTCAGAAAGTAAGTTCTTTACACACCTTGCGGCGGCTTTGTTCGTTGCGGTAGTCATAGCGAGCGGTGGTAGCTACTGAAGAGTGGCCCATCGCTTTCTGCAATATAAAGAGGTCGCTGCCGGCCTCCAGCATCCGAGTTGCAAAAGTACGGCGTAAATCATGCGGGCGGATTTTCCCCAAGTCGGCAAAATCTGCTTGATTCATCAACAACCGGTAAATTGAAGTAGAAGTGAGCTCCTTGTCCAGTTTTTAATTTGTCTGTGTTTTTCCCTTGACAAATAGGAGGGAAAAAAGTTCCGGCTCCCAGTCCTCTTTTTATAAGCCACTCATCAATGTACTTATCTAAATTCTTTGGTAGATAAACCCGCCTCTCTTTGTTTCCTTTGCCGATAAAAGAAAAACTTCTATCAATACAATTCCAGTTCGCAAGTTTCAAGGAGACGACTTCGGCTCTGCGCAGCCCGCAACCCATCATTACGGCAAAAATGGCTCGGTCACGGAAGCCTTTTGTGGTGCCGTTGAAACAAGACTCTAAGAGTCTTCTTCCTTCTTCCAAGTCTAAACTGCGGCCCTTGGGAAGTCTTTCAAATTTCAAACTTTTCAGACTACTGATTTTCAGATAAGCCGACTGCGGAAGCAAATCATTAGACCATGCCTCCTTAGCAACTCCTTTAAACACAGTTAAGTAAAGATTTTTAGTTGAAGGTGAGCTCCCTTTCTCTTCAAGAGCACCCAAAACACCTTCTTAATTTAGACCATTCAACTCTGTCAGAGGAAGTGTGTCCCAAGATTTTTGCAATGTTCCGGACGCAATTTTCTACGGTTGTCTGAGAACGCTTCGATCCCAAAGTTCTTACATATGAATCGGCCGGATTAAATAAATTTGAACGGCAGGAAGGAAGGGACAGTACATTTTCTGATTCGCTCATTTGGTTCTCCAGGAGGAAGAAAAAGAAGAAAGTCTATAAAACTCAAAGACAACAAACTTTGATTTGAATGCTTCCATCAAATCATCTGCCTGCGTCTGGGTCAGATTGACGCCGGTAACGATGACTTTTCCGCCGGTAAATTTGGCGTGGTCAATCAGATTCTGAGCAACGCTTCCGGGAACATAGTGACGAAATAAGTCAGTCAGTGCCGTTTTTGTTTCTTCCGGTCCTGTAACTTGAAGACTGATAGTCGATAAAGGAGTTCGGCCCTGAGCGCCAAGGGACTCGAAAATATTGGAGGCTCTATCTGTTTCAATTGTTCCGTTGTTGTTTAGTTTTCCTCCGGCAAAAGACCAAATACCAGTAGTGTTCAAGATCCCTGAATTATTAGCAGTTCCTTTAAAGCTGATACTTCCGTTGGCGTTTATGGAACCTGAGTTGGTTAGAGAACTGACTTCTAAATTTCCTGTATGAATGATCCAGCGTTATTTATGGAAGTAGCTTTGGAGCTATTATTAAACCAAACTGTGGAATTAGCCTTGTTGTCCAGAGAGTGAAGAAATCCACCACCAAGGGTGAAACTTCCGTAGTTCTCAACATTAGCACCGCTAGCAGAAGCTATAGAGGCAGAAAGGCCTGAATTGATCTGCAAAGTTAGGTTATTTGTAAGCGATGGCGTGGAAAAAGAACCTCCTGCATACACATACCTGCCATTCCCAGCTATTTTGTGATTAAACGAACCGCCATTTTGGTTAAATGTCCCGTTGTTTGTAAGGGTTCCAGTTCCGCTCCACGTTCCTGCAAAATCTACTGTTGAATTATTTGCAAAACTTCCTGCATTCATGATGCGTCCGTCAGAAGTTACTGACAAAGCCCCGTTCATCACAAAATTGGAACTGTTATCTATATGGCCGGAAAGGTTAAGTGTTCCGTTTAGTTCCGTGTAACCGTTCCCATAATTTTTTATTTTGCTGTACGGGGACAGGAAATTCATCACGGATCCTGTAGCACTATATAGAGTTCCTTGATTCTCGAAACCGTGCTCGGCTATGTCTCCGCTATTGGACTGTTTTGCATTTACTATTCCGTCTGACATAAGCTGATAGGCACCGTCAGAATGTATCAGAATATCGTCGGTGGATCCTCCTGAAGGATTGCTTCCGGACATAAGCATTGTGCCATGCATAATCATTGTGCCATGAGTCTCCCATCGTCCTCTTTGAGAGGTACCTACAAAAAACTCATCCGTTTGCCCGGTATTCAAAATATAGCCAGTGAATTTTTGCTCGCTTGAGTATTCAGTTGAAATAGCAACTGAACTGGACAGTAAAAGCGATGGAATGATTAGCATGAAGCTCTTGCCAGAACTTGTGCAAGTAGAGCAAGAAATTTCAGAAGCTACCACAAAGCATCCCCGAGCTTTGTTCCATATTTTTTTATCTAAAACGCCCGTAATACCCCGTACCTCAGTGCGGGGATGTAAGGGCGTAAATACCCTGTCTCTCTTTGAGGAAACCCTAAAAAACCATAATACACTTTGAACTGTAAACAATTTTCGAGTGGTCCATGCGTGTAGAGGAAATCAGAATCGGCCGAAATCACGCCCTTTTCCCTGCTTGTGAAAAGGCGTGTTTCCATACCCGTACCCTCTACAACAGTGGTAACTACCAACTGCGTCAGGCTTTCTTCAAGCATGAAGTCGTGGATTACCGAAAAATCGATAAGTGCTTCAAACAGAACAACGACCCGCTCTACCGCCGGATGCCGTCCGCAGCATCCGCTCAGAGGACTCTGATTGTGTTGCAGAATGACTGGAAGAGCGTTTTCCAAGCCACCAAGCAATACGAAAAGCATCCTGAGAAGTTCAAAGCAAAACCGAAGATACCCCGATACTGCAAAGGGAAAAAGACCTTTGTCGTAGAAAGAAACGGTTTTTCCGTCAAAGATCATATTCTTTGTATCACGGGACTCGGATCGCTGAAGATTCGTTGTGTGGCTAATCAGCAATTCAACGAGAAGAAAGACAGATCGGTTCTGCAAGAGGTACGGATTATTCCGAGAAACGGAATATACGTTGTTCACTTAGCCTACAAAGAGGCGAATCGATACGATGCTCGTACAGTAGGCTTGGATTCCGCACGGATTCTCGGTATTGATTTAGGCGTAACCAACTTCGCAACCATGACGGCTGTAGGCCCGGATACGGAAAACCTGTATCCGCTCATAGCCAAGGGCGGACGGTTAAAGGCTCTTAATCAATACTGGAACAAGCAGTGTGCAGAACTCAAAAGCCGTAAGAAGTACGGACATCTCGGGGCTAAAGCCAACAGAAGAGCTTTCAGAATCAAGGACTATCTGCATAAACTGAGCCACTTCGTGATTGAGTATTGTCTGAATCACGGAATCGGGAGAATCTGCATAGGACGCAACAAAGATTGGAAGCAGGAGGTGAATACCGGAAAGCGAAACAATCAGTCGTTTGTGCAGATTCCGCATGCGCAGTTTGTCGGATACCTGCGATACAAGGCGGAATCTGTAGGCATAGAAGTCATTGAGGTTGAAGAAGCGTATACGTCCAAAGCCAGTGCATTGGACTTGGACCCGATTCCTGAATACGGAAAAGGCAAAGAAGTCAAATTCCAGGGCAAACGAGTCAAACGAGGTTTGTACCGTACTCTGAGCGGGCGGTTGCTCAACGCTGACGTAAACGGCAGTATCAATGTCATTCGTAAGCTCTTTGACAAAGAAGTCCGTGATGCTCTCCTCGGGGAGCCAGCGGTAGGGGGTCGCTTGTTCCGGCCCAAGGTGCTGGACGCAAATTCCGGCACCTTTAGAATCCGGGAGTCTCAGTGCAGTATCGAGACCGCCCGGAGAAGCCCACGACTTTAGTCGGTGGGTAGTTCACATATCCTGTTCATGATTAGTCCTATAATTGTGTCTACAATGTGAATACGTATTTTTCCAAAGGTGATGTTATGCAAGCTCTTGCCAATGAAGTTATTCGAGTCCGAATCAATGAACAGTTAAAACACGAGGCGAATGAAGTTCTTGAATCCATAGGCTTAACCATGTCGGATGCCATCCGTATTTTTTTAAAACGAGTTGTTGATGAAAAGGCTCTGCCGTTCGTTCTGAAGATGCCGAGACATTTAGATGCTTCGCAGATGAGCAAAGAAGAGTTTGACTCTCGGATGGAAAGAAGTTTTCGTGACATTGAGGAAGGACGGGTTCTCTCAATGGAAGAGGTTTTTGCGAAACTCAAAGAAAGAACAGGTAAATGATTTTCAGCATTGAAATTACCGTATCCGCTGAGCAAGATCTTTCTGACATATTTGACTTTATTGCATACGAACAATGTTTGCCGGAAACAGCAGCTGGACTGATTGAAAAACTTCACAAAGGCATAGCTTCCCTCAGTTATATGCCTGAACGCTGTCGTTGTTTTGAACAAGAGCCGTGGTTTTCTCTGGGACTTCGAGTTCGGTATTGTTCTTCGTATGGCATTTATTACACGGTTGATAAAAGACGTTGTGTTGTGCGAATTCATCATGTGCTCAGCAACAAAGTTGACGTTAGCCGCTGGCTTAAACTGAATTAAATTCAAAACAGATTTTCTGAAATATTTGCTTTGGATTTTTTGAAAAAGACTGGGCATTTTTTTCTCCTCAAAGAAAAGAATTCAGAGATTTCAATCGGCACTCTTGAGAAAAAGAGCTGATAGAAACGCCTGGAAGGAGAAAAAACTTTGATTTGCTTACCTTTATTGGAGCAGAAGGACCATAGACCGGAATTTAAAAAAAATCCTCCGGAAAAGTGCTGTCCACTCTTGGGGGTAAAAGATAACTCATTGCTGGAACAAACTACATCCCCGAAACGTAGTTTCGACCGCTTCAGCGGTGGGCAGGACTAGCCGAATTTCGAAGAAATTCGACCTCCGTTAGGAGGTGCGACGTGCAACTCGATAGAAAATCCTGAAGGATTTGATATCGAGTTGCGTTCCTGCATTAACTCTTTTGTTTGGTTTTTGACCTTATTTTTCAGCACACCGCCTTAGTTTTCCAACAAGCAAAGATGAGGACTTGGGCTGAAACTCGATGAAGAGGGAAGAAGATTTCTGAAAGTTGTCCATCAATTTTTGAAGCGAACGCTTGGTACTGCACTGGCTGTAGTGAGCAAAAAAAATTGTGAGTCAACTTTCCCGGAGAAGTTCAACATGATTTTTCGTAAACAAAAAACGAGGAAGTCACGACGGCTTGCGAGTTTTTTCTTCTCTGAGGATGGCAGCAGAGTTGCATCCGATGACTGATCAAACTCAAAGAAGGTAAGAGGGGTAAAGAAGTTGATTTGAATCAACTTTTTCACCCCTCTGCTAGAAAGTTGTCCATCAATTTTTGAAGCGAACGCTTGGTACTGCACTGGCTGTAGTGAGCGTAAAAATTGTGAGTCAACTTTCCCGGGGAAGTTCAACGTGAATTTTCGTCCAAAAAAACGAGAAAGTCACGCCGGCTTGCGAGTTTTTTCTTCTCTGAGGATGGCACCAGCGGTGAATCCAAAGACTGATCAAACTTCCAAAGACAGACTAAAAGGAGGAAAGAGGGGTAAAAAAGTTTACTTAAACAAACTTTTTCACCCCTCTGCTAGAAAGTTGTCCAACAATTTTTGAAGCGAACGCTTGGTACTGCACTGGCTGTAGTGAGTAAAAAAAATTGTGAGTCAACTTTCACGGAGAAGTTCAACATGATTTTTCGCAAACAAAAAACGAGGGAGTCACTCCGGCTTGCGAGTTTTTTCTTTTCTGAGGATGGCGGCTGCGACGCATCCGATGACTGATCAATTTTCAAAAGACAGACTAAATGGTCATACTCAGAGGGGTAAAAAAGTTTATACGTATAAACTTTTTTACCCCTCTTCTGGAAAGTTGTCCATCAATTTTGATTTGTGAACGCTTGGCACGACACTGGGTGTAGTGAGCAAAAAAATTGTGAGTCAACTTTCCCTGAGAAGTTCAACATGATTTTTCGTAAACAAAAAACGAGGGAGTCACACAGGCTTGCGAGTTTTTTCTTCTCTGAGGATGGCAGCAGAGTTGCATCCGAATATAGCGTGGCACTCCTTATGTTCGATTCCTTCTATTAAAAGAAGGAAAATCAGGCTTAATATCGGCTTTTAGTTGTCTCGTAAACTTTTGACTTCTCACGCTTTCCTATTGCCAAAACTAGAACAGTTATTCTCTCATCCTCTACTTGATAGACTAATCGATAACCCAGCGTTCTAAGCTTAATTTTGTAGCAATTCGGCAATCCGGAGAGACGGTGAGCCTCAATTTTTGGATGCTCCAACACTTTCTCTAGTTTCTTTTTGAATTCAATTTTTACCGTGTTGTCTAATTTTTCCCATTCCTTTAGAGCTGACGGCTTAAATTCCAGCGAGTATGCCATTACAAATCCTCAAGGCGTACACGGATCGCTCCAGGTTCCAAAAGACGTTCACGAGCAATACGAATTAACTCTTCGTCCTCATCACTGACAAAAACCCTCTTTATAGGAAGTTTTCCTGTCTCTGCCACGTAAGTCAAAACGTTCTGGCAAAGTTCAGAGATAGTTATCCCATTGGCTTCTAAAACTGGTTTTACTGAGTCTCGAATTTCGGCAGGAACTCGAAAAGATACAATAGCAGTCGTCATTTTAAATCCTTGTAATATGTTTGTATTACATATTTCGTATTTTATACGAAATCTCGACCTATGCCATACTTTTGTATGTGTAGATGTTTTACCCGTCTGCTAGAGAGTTGTCCATCAATTTTGATTTGTGAACGCTTGGCACGACACTGGCTGTAGTGAGCAAACAAAATTGTGCGTCAACTTTCCCAAAAAAGTTCAACATGATTTTTCCTAACTAAAAAACGAGAAAGTCACGCCGGCTTGCGAGTTTTTTCTTTTCTGAGGATGGCACCAGCGGTGAATCCGAAGACTGATCAAGCTCTTAAAGACTGATTCAAAGAAGATAAGGAGGGGGTAAAGAAGTTTATTCGAATAAACTTCTTTATTCTTCCTATAATGTTCAAGTAGAGGTTTATAGAATTAACTACAATAACTATATGAAAGAATACAGCAGAATAGAACGGGCTCAGGATTTCATCCGTCACGCGCGGCTGATGGATGATAGCTTCTTCGAGCTTTGTTTTCGGAGCAACCCAAAATACATTGAAGCCGTAATCAACGAAATTTTTAAGCAGCTTGGCATTCCTTTGGTGAAAGTCAATAGCATTGAGACCCAAGAAAGATTCCTGACTGTTGAGAATCGGAATGCCTGTTTGGACGCAGTGGCAACTGATGTTAACGGCAATCTGATTAATATCGAAGTTCAACGAGCAAAAAAGCGTTCTTTATTTCGCAGAGCAAGGTATCACAGCTCATTGATGGATACAAATAATCTCACAAGCGGAGAAGATTTTGCCCAACTTCCCGATACCTATGTTATTTTTATCCTAGATTATGATTTGAGAAAACAAGAACTTCCAGCTTATCAGGTCAAGAGAGCTTTTTTTGGAAGATCATTCGGATTTTGATGATGGAACACGATTCATTTTTGTTAATGGAAATTATCGGGGAGATGATCCCATTGGAAACCTCATGAATGATTTTCATGCAGAAGGAGCGGAGCAGATGAAAAACGCCATGTTGAAAGAACGGGTTGAATTTTTCAAAGAAACAGAAGAGGGTCAAAAAGAAATGGAAGGAATTGAAGCAAAGATTGCAAAGAGAGAAAGGGCTGCTGGCAGAGCTGAAGGAAAAGCTGAAGGGAAAGCCGAAGGGATAGCTGAAGTAGCGAAAAATATGCTTAAATTCGGAGAATCTTTGGGAAAGGTTGTAGCCCTAACAGGTTTAACTTTGGAGCAAGTGCAAAATATTCAACGTTCTCTTCAATCGCCAGCGTAAAAAGAAATGAAAGGGAGTCGTGCGGTGAGACTACTCGAAAAGAAGAAGGTTGGATTTTAGAAAGTTGTCCATCAATTTTTGAAGCGAACGCTTGGTACTGCACTGGCTGTAGTGAGTAAAAAAAATTGTGAGTCAACTTTCACGGAGAAGTTCAACATGATTTTTCGCAAACAAAAAACGAGGGAGTCACTCCGGCTTGCGAGTTTTTTCTTTTCTGAGGATGGCGGCTGCGACGCATCCGATGACTGATCAATTTTCAAAAGACAGACTAAATGGTCATACTCAGAGGGGTAAAAAAGTTTATACGTATAAACTTTTTTACCCCTCTTCTGGAAAGTTGTCCATCAATTTTGATTTGTGAACGCTTGGCACGACACTGGGTGTAGTGAGCAAAAAAATTGTGAGTCAACTTTCCCTGAGACGTTCAACATGATTTTTCGTAAACAAAAAACGAGGGAGTCACACCGGCTTGCGAGTTTTCTTGTCCTGAATTTGCCAGTAGAGATAATCAGCCCAAGCTTCCTCAAACCACACCTTTCTCATTGCTCCTGCTCCTCAATCAGAGGGTGTTCAACGCCTTTTCCATCATTTAAAGCTTGCATACCGCGACGAAGATGTCTCATGTTTGAATCTGAATAAAAAGGATCGGCGGTAACTTCAAACGGAATACGCTTCTCTCGAGTTACCGTTTTAGCAAAAATTGTAAATGCTGCGGTCAAGGTTAGTCCCATATCAGAGCAGACTTGTTCCATATCGTTTTTTAAATCACTATCCATTCGAAAATTGACATTGCTTATTTGCGACATCTTATCCCTCTTCTAGCTTTATAGTTTCGCATATTATAAAGAATAAATACAACAATATCATTACAACATCATTATTTTATTCAAACAAACTTCTTTACCTCTCTATTGAAAAGTTTTCTGTTAATTTTGGACAATAAGTTGATTGCGGCGTGAATGTTCTTTTAAAAAATTATCGACAGTCTTGATATGAGAGGATATATGGTCGTCCATTACCGATATTGCTTGTAGGGCCGAACGAATCTCTTCCTCCTTGACATCCCCGACTTTGGCCTGTGTGTTTAGAACTCTGGCAATTTGATTGAGATTAACGCCTACTTTATTGAGTTCTAAAGTTGAATCCAGCAACGCTTGCTTGCTGTTTAAATCAATCTGGAGCTTCTTTAAGAGAAATTGTCTTATTGCTGCGACGATAATTTCTTGTCGGCTTTGTCCTCTTTTTTCTCCTAAATCTTTTAAAACTTCGAGTTCACTCTTACTTAGACGAACAAGAACAGGACTTCGAACTTCATCAATTGAATTACCCACAGTGAAGGAAACCTCATCTTTGTTTCTTATTACACGGTTAGTTAAAAGTTCCTGAATAGTGTGGGAAGTAAAAGAGGATAGAGTCATATTGTTTTGACTCGCAAGTTTTTTCCATTTTTCTTTTTGTTCGGAGGTAAGCCATACTCCAAAGGATTCTGATTTTTTCATTTTGTTGATGAAAGGCGGAATGTTCCGCCTTCTTTGGTTAACCTTCGATAATTCGATTAATTTCTAATTCTTCAGCAGGGAGCTCTTCTTCAGAGCCGTCTTCCCATTTAACAAAAACCATGCCGTCTAGGGCTTTCTTTTTGTAAAGCAGCTCGCATTCTCTGCCTTCAACTAAACAAAGAATAAAAGGTTTTTTGTATTGGTCTTCTTTCGGCTCTTTAAGGCTTTCCTCAAAAAATTCTTCGCTTTCATGCTGAGGATTACTTTCGGAAGAGTCACAGTTGTCCGCTACATCTTCGTTTTGCATAGGCTCTGAGGAGACGTCCTCTTCAATTGCCATGTCTTCCTCGTAAGGGTCATTAACTTTGATTGTCTGAGGAGGCTCTGGTAAAAGTTCGTCAGTTGTATCTTGTTCTTCAACAGTTTCATCTGAGTCCTCTGACTCTTCCGGTTCTGATGGAAAACTAGTTGTCTCAAAAGACTCTTCCGAAGAGTCGTTCGTTTCACTAGATGTTTCGTTTTCATCCGATGATATGGGTAAAGATTCTTCCGGCGTTTCCTCCAGTGCCGGGGATTGTGGTTCCTCCGGTTTAATAGAAGGATTAAATTTTTTTGCCTGAGAAGCAGATATTTTTTCGTTGGCTTCTATGAATTGTTCCGTTTCATCCGGATATTCTTTCCATGTTTTGAAAAGTGCATAAGCAGATTGAATGCTTCCTATTTTATTTGTCAAAACGGCCTCTCTTATCGTTTCTGGGAAGTCTGACCAAGAGCAGTATTGAGAAAACGATAGCTTTATTCAGTCCGAGACGATCTGCAATCTCTCCTTGGGACTCAGGAATTTTTCTTCTCGAGACAATAAATTCTGCAATTTCTGCGGTGCTTAAGTTCGCACGCTGGATGTTTTCTGCCATCTGAAGATAACCGATCTGACTCGGATCAAAAGATGTCTTTACAATCGCCTTAATCGTTTTCTCTTCATTGAGAAGATGAGCACGATACCGACGTTCTCCGCTGATAATGTGATACTTATGTTCGCCTATCTTGCGGACAACGATAGGCTGCAGGAGTCCGTAAGTTTTTATGTTGTCAGCTAGCTGCTTTAGCTCTTCTTCATCAAAGAATTTTCTTGGTTGATTGGGATCGGGTTCTATTTCGTTGAGGTTCAGATTAACGATTGAAAATTCAGGGTTCACAATTCTGTGAGTAAAGTCTTTAGAAACTTTTCTAAGGCTGTCTAAATCCATTGTTCTAAGCATTGGTTACTTGCTCCTGTGCGTTTTCCTCGTCGGATACGGTTGGTTTAAATTGTTCTATCGGGGAAGGAACTTCCCGAAGTTTTCCTGTTTGCGGATCTTTTTCAATCTTTATCGGCTTCTTGATTGGAAGTCCCAATTGGTGAATTAATGTGATCCAGACTCTGGCAACTTCTAGGGCTTCTTTTCTTGTTTGCCCGTTTTCAGAGAAAAATACGGGCCTTTTCATTTGCTGGGCAGCTGCATATTCGCTGCGGTCAGTGATACAACAGACTCCTGATTCTGTCTTGGTTTTCGGGTCGTAACGCTTCAGAAGAATATGCCCCATCGTCTTTAGCAGAGCTTCATAATTTGATTTTTGAATACCTTGCATACGAACCAAACTCATCAACAAACCTAAAAAATTCAAATCGGGGTTGATGGAGTCTTTGATGACTGTTGCACGGGAAAGCGTTTTGTCCACGCCCGCTATTGATTCAGCCTTTACTTGGAAAGGAACTAGGTAGTCAGTTGCTACGCTTAAAGCGGCAAATTGCCGGACATCGGCACTCGGCGGGCAGTCAATGATGCAGATATCAAAGTTGTCTTGAACGTCAGTAATGGCTTTGCTTAGGTTGTAAGTAACAATACCATCGTCGCCTACATCAGACAATTCAAGTAAAGAATCGTCGCCTTTTACCACCATAAAGGTGCTGTTAGCTTCGATCGGAACTCCCTCTTTCATAATCTTTCCACTAAACACCGAGGCAGGCTGGCAGAGCCCGGAAGCCGAAAGAATGTCTCCGGAGTTTCCTTGCTGGTCAAGATCAATGACTAACACACGATTTCCTAGCTTGTACCGGCAAAAATACGCAAATTGAGTGGCAATGAAAGATTTGCCGACACCGCCTTTCTCGTTGAGGATAGATAGGACTTTCATTTTTGATTCCTTATATTTTTCAGTTGAATCATTAAACAATTTTCTTAAAAGCGACTATTTCATCGCCGTAAAAAGACCATACGTTTGATTTCCAAGAACAAACTCTTTGTCTGCCGTCGCACAAAACAACTTCATAAGTTCCGTTTTTCGGAACGAATTTCGGATAAGCGTTCCAGCCGTCGTCAGAAAAGTTTTCTTTTGCGTTCAATGTTGCGATAGCCGGATAGGGAGAGAACTCACGGTAAGCCTCGATTTGATCTTCCGGAACTTGAATCCAATTCTTTTGGGTTGTGAGCTTTCCTGTCATGAACTTGTTTGTTTTTAAGCCGTAAGAGCCAATAATCGCATTCAAGCGGTTTCCCTTCGATAAAAGGTTCCGTGTTCAGACGTGGAGGAATTACGTCAGGCCAACGATTCCAGTCTCCCGGCTGATAAGCCGGCTCGCCTGTCAGATGTTTTCTATCTGCGATTAGGATTAACGAATTGCCGGTTACGCTGATTTCTGCCGGAACGTTGAAAACAAGCTCATTAGCCGAACGGCTTTCAAAAGCGGTTTGGATGACGGAGTCTAAGAAAACGTCATCGGTAAGAAGGTTTCTGACAACTTCGATTAGCTTGTCAGGGAGCAACTTATATGTGTTATTTGTCATGGCGCAATTCTCAAGTCAAAGACGCAACAGGAGCGAATGGAGAATATCCGGCAGAATGAAACCCTGATAAAATCGGCAACCTCTGCGGCTTATGTTTTTGCTTGCCGGGGATATTGAGCAGACTCTTGATGAGTTTGTGAGATTGAAAGGCAGTGTGCCTTTTCATTTTGGAAGGCGCAAACGACAATGGCCCGGTCGCACCCGAGCCATTCTCAAAAGCAGGAGTAGAAGCGATGAAAGCTACGAAACCATCGTTTTTCTCCGTGGTCATATTGTCGCACAAGACGAGAAAAGAACGCAAGTTCCGAGTAAAGCTCTGTGTCTCAGTTGGGGCATTTTGCGCAATACTGACCATGGTTGCTAATGGCTGAAATAATAGCCATTGGCCGTATTCTTTTTTGATACGAGGGAGCCTTCGGGCTTCCTAAACCAGAATACCTTTTCTTCCCATAGTTTTCATTTTGTTTTCCTCCAAACTAGAAGAATTAATCCTCTTTGTTCCAAAAATCATCTTGTATAACTAAAGAGTCGATGATGCTTTGTATTAAAAGGCCAACAGAAGACCCTAATTCGTTTGCATCGGATTGATTGAAAGAGGAGTTCTCAATTGCCTTTAGGGTTCTGGTGCGTAAATTTTTAAAAGTTGAAATATCTGATTTTTTGTATCCTTGGATACAACTTTTTAACTTTGAGACGCACGCCTTACTGTCGTAGAGGTGTTCAAATTCGTTGGTTGTCGGATTCCAGACTGATTTTGTCCGAGAGAAGTCATCAAATTTTCTTCTAAAGTGCAGCAGGAACCAAAATTCAAAAACAAAGGATTCGACCACGCGACTTTGATTTG
>PDYJ01002333.1_pt1 | contig 18018 bp, 18 predicted proteins | sample 1430841 | NCBI WGS metagenome assembly PDYJ01 (sample SAMN07237672, study PRJNA390542) | Gut metagenome, whole genome shotgun sequencing project. | isolation source: fecal pellets | host: Mus musculus | place: USA: New York, NY | collected 2016-10 | reverse complement strand
GTGATTCTACAAAATTAGTGAATGAAACTGTAAGTTTCTGTGTCTTGTAGTGTTTTTTTGATGTTTTGGGGATTGTGAAAGCTCCGTTTCATTTTTTGCGCTTCATGGCGGCGACTATCTGTGGGGCTATTATGGCATAGCCTTTGTCGTTGGGTGAAGTCCGTCGATAAAGAGGCTCTCGTTGATTTTGCCGTCGGATTGCAGCATCATGATGCCCGGATTTATATATCGGGCGCCCTTTTCTTTAGCGATCTGCTCAAGCAGTCTGTTGATGGTCGCTACTGTAGGTTCGAGGTTGCGCCGCGGAAGGAGTCCGGCGAGTATGATGCGAGCGTCAGGCTGCCGCGTTCCGATCGCTTCTACGAGGTGTCCGATACCCTCGGCGATCTCGTCGGGTGTATTGAACGCGATGTTGTTGGTGCCGATCATGACCACGATGTTTTCGGCATCCGTTCCGTCAAGTTCGCCGTGGTACACTCGCCACAGCACATTCTCGATCTTGTCCCATCCACACCCCATGTTGACGAATCCTTCAGGTTCCATTGTCGTGCGCCATGTCTCCGGGCCATGTACGCGGATATTGCCCGGCTTGCCGCCCCAGTAGTGCACGATGGAATTGCCGATAATCAGATTGGATGGCCGTGCGCTGTCAATGTAATGGCAGATGTCATGATGGCGTTGATGCCAGTCGTATGCTCCGATATCGCGTCGCTGGCTGACTTCGACGCACGTCGGTGCGTTGCCCTGCCTCATGCCCAGTATCTCCCTCACTTTCGTTTCTACCGACGAGGCGCGTCGTCTGGCGTCAGGAGTCGGAAGGTAATGGATGGTTGCGGATGTGCTGTGGTTGATCGAGTCGCATACGGCCTGAATCACTTTGCTGTCGCTGACGACGAGAATCGGCGTTGCCGGGCTGTTCTGTCTTGTTTCACTGATGACGCCTGTTATTGTCGCGGCGTATGATCGTGGGTCGGCATCGGTGCTGTCTGTGAAGTCGAGGATGTATAGCCTGGCTGTGGTTTGCTTTGTCAGGGCGGTGATTGCCGTATCGGTTTTTCCGACGCATGATATCGTCATGATTGCGGTCGGCAGGTCAAGATTGCGCTGCATGTCGGTGATCCATTCCACTCCTGCTTCGGTGTCATCGCTGCAAAACACGATGATCGGACGTGAGGAGTCAGATGCTGCAAATCTGAATGTGGCTCCCGGCTCCGTGCCTATCTCAATATGTGACACATGATGTGTCAGTGGCGGATAGTAGCGATATTCCTCACTGGCTCCATGCGTTGCCTTGGCATGATATGTCAGATGTGGCGCTGTATTTGCGGGTCGGCATAAATGCCATACGCCGTCGCGGTCAACGTGGTATAGCCGTCCCGCATCGTCAGTGGTCGCTCTTGTCTTGATCTCCTTGGAGTCGGTGAAGAAAACGGTCGAAGGTACAGCGTAAAGCAATGCCGGCGTGTGGTTCTCTTCGTGGATAATCTGTGTTTTGCATGAGGGATCGTGCCATAGCGTGGAGTCCGGATGGGTGTATGCGCCGACGGGAGCGCATACAGCTGTGAGCGCCGCAATGATTGATGACTTCAGCATGACTCGCGATAATGATTTGTCCATGGCAGTCGGGTTGTGGTTTGTGAGGTTTTGTCTGTTTGACATTGGCAAAATTAAACATTCTGTAATGAAAACCGGGTTGCTTTTGTCGTTTTTCTTCACCCTCCGGCTCGCGACATCCTCCGGCGTGAAGTAAAGTGTAGCCGTTTTGAAACGCAAAAAAATATTAAATCATAAGGAGTTTTCAGGATTTACATTAACTTTGCAGGGACGTAAAGAAAAGTAATTCTCTTAAATCAAACTACGATGGTAAACAGCAAGCCTTATGTGATCGGTATCGACATGGGTGGCACCAATACGGTGTTCGGCATTGTCGATGCTCGCGGCGTGGTTCTGACGAGCGACTCGATCAAAACGAAAAAACATTCGAATATAAACGATTATATCGACGAGCTATATACGGAAACCATGAGGCTTGTTCGCGCGATCGACGCCGAAGGCAAGATCTTCGGCATAGGCGTGGGCGCTCCCAATGCCAACTATTTCACCGGCATGATAGAGGACGGCGTCAACCTTCCATGGCCCACCCCGGTGCCTTTCGCGCAGTTGCTTTCGGAGAAGTTCGGTATCCCCGTGGCGATCACCAACGACGCCAACGCGGCTGCTATAGGTGAGATGACCTACGGTGTCGCACGCGGCATAAAGGACTTCATAATGATCACGCTCGGCACCGGTGTCGGCAGCGGTATCGTGATCAACGGTCAGCTCGTCTATGGCCACGACGGCTTTGCCGGAGAGCTTGGCCACGTGATCGTGAAGCGCAACAACGGACGCCTCTGCGGATGCGGACGCGCCGGTTGTCTCGAGACATATTGCTCGGCCACCGGAGTGGCGCGCACCGCACGCGAATTTCTCGAAATCCGCACCGAGCCCTCGACGCTCCGTGACATACCCGTCGACGCCATCACGTCGAAGGATGTCTACGACGCCGCAATGGCCGGTGACAAGATAGCGAAGGAGATCTTCGTCTATACCGGCACAAATACTCGGCGAGGCACTCGCTGACTTCACGGCATTCTCGTCGCCCGAGGCATTCGTGCTGTTCGGCGGACTCGCCAAGAGTGGCGAGCTGCTCCTCAAGCCCCTCCGCGAGGCTATGGAGCGCAATATGCTCAGCATCTACAAGGGCAAGGTGAAGGTGCTCCAGTCGGAGCTTCGCGAAGCCGATGCCGCGATACTGGGCGCAAGCGCTCTCGGTTGGGAAGCCAAACCTATCGGCGTGGCCATCACCCTCCGCCGGCATCCGCCACGCCGGCCGCGCCGCAGCCCTGAACGGGTAGCGGCTCTTGAAACAGACTACTTTAGCAAAGAATCATAAGTTTAGTTAAATGGCATGTCCCTTGCGACCGTGAGGCCGTGAGGGGATGTTATTTTGACACGTCGTTGTTCGGGTGAGCGGGGGCATGGTCAGTCGTCGTGACTGCAGGCTCTATGAGTTACTTATGATATTGAGGCCTTCGAGCCTCAGCACTCCTTCGTCGAGCATCCTGCGCACGACAGGTATCAACTCCTTGACGGGTCGCTGGAGCTGCAGCGCAATGTGGTCGAGCGTGTGTCCGCCGGGCTGTGACGCGATGTAAACGATGGTCTGTTCCATCGTGCATGAGTCGGCAGTCTGCCCAGGCGTAGACTGCCTTGACTCACGGCACACGTCGCAGTTGCCGCATCGGCAGGCATCCTTCTCGCCGAAGTACTGGAGCATGCGGGCCACACGGCATGAACCTGCATTGAACACGAAGTCGGCCATGGCGTCGAGACGTCGCTTCATGACCTCCCTGCGCTGCTCGTAGACGCTGACGGGTATCTGCACGTAGCGCTGCTCGTCGCGTGATGTCAGGAAGTAGATGTAGGGCTTGTTTGATGCGGGCACATAGCTTGCCACATGGTGTCGCCCCAGTGATAGAAGCGACTGGTAGATCTCGTCGGCTGTCAGCCCCAGTCGTCCGGCTATCTGGTTTTCGTTGATGGCAACATAGTCGGCAAACAGGCCTGTATAGGTTCGCAGCAGCTGTTGCAGCACATCCTCGTCGGTCTTTTCGAGGCGCAGTCCGTAGAGCTCGTCGCGTCGCATGGTGAGCATGATTCTCGACCGGGAGGCGACGTCGTCGACATACTGCCAGTAGCCGGAGCGGGCCAGCAGTTCTATGGCGCTGCGAGTCATGCGGGGTTGTCGGCCGAACCTGCGGCAGAAGTCGTCGAGATCAAATTCGTAGACGGCATTGTAGCCGTCGCCGATGGCGATACCGAGCGACACACACACCTGTGAATAGATCTCCTTGATGAAGTCGCGTGGCGGAAAGGCGTCGGCGAGTCTGCGCATGAGTGTGGCGCGGTCGTGGCGCGAGGCTATCGTGAGAGCATACGACGGCTTGCCGTCGCGTCCGGCTCTGCCTGCCTCCTGATAGTATTCTTCGAGCGATGGCGGCAGATCGTAGTGGGCCACGAAGCGCACGTCGGGCTTGTCGATCCCCATGCCGAAGGCGTTGGTGGCCACCATGACACGTATATGTCCCTCCTTCCATTGTTTCTGTCTCTCGTTTTTCTTTTCGATCTCCAGTCCGGCGTGATAATGTGCCGCCGATATGCCTTCGGCCTGAAGCATGTCGGCTATCTCGCGCGTGCGTCGTCGTGATCTGACGTAGACTATGGCCGAGCCAGAGGTTCCACGCAGCGCTTTCAGAAGCAGTCCGTCCTTGTGATCGGCCGCCCTGACTATGTAGGATATGTTGGAGCGGGCAAAGCTCGCGGCGAACACCCTCCGGCCTTCGAAGCCGAGGCGCTCCATGATGTCGGCGCGCACTTCGGGAGTGGCCGAGGCTGTCAGCGCCAGAAGCGGAACGTCGGGAAACAGTTTCCGCAGCCGGGCGATGTTGAGATAGGAGGGACGGAAGTCATATCCCCATTGCGATATGCAGTGAGCTTCGTCGACGACGATCAGGCTGACGTCGATATGGCGCAGCGTGTCGAGAAACGTATCGCTCTGCAGCTTTTCGGGCGAGATGTATAGGAATTTCGCATGTCCGGCGTTGCAGCGGTCCACCCCGAGTTTGTGCTCGGCGCGTGTCAGTCCGGAGTGCAGGCACACGGCGCGTATGCCGCGCCGCGCCAGATTGTCGACCTGGTCGGTCATGAGCGAAATCAGCGGGGTGACCACGACCGTCAGTCCCGGTAGTATCATTCCCGGCACCTGAAACGTCAGCGATTTGCCTCCTCCGGTTGGAAGAAGTCCGAGCGTGTCGTGTCCCGACAGCACCGATGCTATGATCTCTCCCTGAAGCGGTCTGAACGAGTCGTAGCCCCAGTACTTCCGGAGGATCTCTTCGGGTGTCGGCTGATTAGGCCGTGACATCATTCGGGAATGCGGATTTCCTTGATCAGTAGCTGTATGGCTCCGGCGGCTGCCTGATGCTTGTTGTCCTCGATGGTGAAGGCTATGTCAAACGGACGCCGCGAGTGGATGTAGTCGAAGTGTTGCGCCATGTTGAAGGCGATGCAGTTGAACACCTTGCCCGAGGTGTCGTCGACAAGTTCGAGTTTTATGTGCTCGAGGTTTTTGCCAACAAGCTTGCTCGTGCCGAAATCCATCACAGAGCGGGCGCAGAACACCGGTTTCTGGTTGCCCGGCCCGAACGGGTTGAAACGCCGCAGCGTTGCCACAAACTCGCTGGTGATCTGCGCGAATGTGATCTGTGCGTCGATGTCAAGCAGGGGAGTGAGCTGGTTGGGCTGTATGTTGGCCGATACGTATTCCTCAAACCGGCGTGTGAATTCCGGTATGTTCTCCTCTTTCAGCGACAGGCCGACAGCATAGGTGTGGCCTCCGAAGTTCTCGAGTATGTCGCGGGTGGCTTCTACGGCTTTGTAGACGTCAAAGCCCTGCACCGAGCGCGACGAGCCGGTGGCCATGCCGTTGTTGAGGGTCAGCACCACTGCGGGCTTGTAATAGAGTTCTGTAAGGCGCGAGGCCACGATACCTATGATGCCACGATGCCAGTCTTTGTTGTAGATGACGATCGATTTCTTGTCGGAGCAGTCCTCGCCGCGGGCCTCGAGTATGGCGTTGGCCTCTTCGGTGATACGTTTGTCGAGCTCCTTGCGGTCCTGGTTGTAGCGGTCGATCTCCTTCCCTTTTTCGTGAGCTTCGGCGGAGTCGCGGGCCACAAGCAGGTCCACGGCCTCACGTCCGCTCTGCATGCGTCCGGAGGCGTTGATGCGGGGGCCGATCTTGAAGATCACGTCGGAGATGGTGATCTCACGCCCGCTCAGACCGCAGATGCGGATGATCGCTCTGAGTCCGAGGTTGGGATTGGAGTTGAGACGGCGCAGGCCGTGATAGGCCATGATACGGTTTTCGTCGACCATCGGCACGATGTCGGCGGCAATGCTGACAGCCACCAGGTCGAGCATCCCTTCGAGTTCGGCTCCGGGGATGCCGTTGGAAATCGCGAAGGCCTGCATGAACTTGTAGCCCACTCCGCAGCCCGACAGGTGTGAGCACGGATATGTGCTCCCTTCGAGCTTGGGATTGAGTATGGCCACGGCGTCGGGCAGACGGTCGTCGGGCACGTGGTGGTCGCAGATTATGAAGTCGATGCCGAGACTGCGGGCATAGTCGATCTCGTCTATGGCCTTGATGCCGCAGTCAAGTATTATCACAAGGCTTACGCCCTGCGAGGCTGCGTAGTCGATGCTACGCTTCGAAATCCCGTAGCCTTCGTCGTAGCGTGTCGGGATGTAGTATTCAACGTTGGAATAGAAGTTGCGCAGATAGCGGTAGACGAGCGCCACGGCGGTGGTGCCGTCCACGTCGTAGTCGCCGTAGACCATTATCCTCTCTTTCGCCCCCATGGCCTTGTTGAGCCGGGCCACGGCTTTGTCCATGTCCGGCATAAGGAACGGATCGTGAAGATCCTTGAGCGATGGATGGAAGAAATGTTCCGCTTCCTCGACCGACGTGATGCCGCGCTGCACAAGCAGACGGCTTATCGGCGGACAAGCTGCGTAGCGCTTAGAGAGTCGTGACTCGTAGCTCTGCTCTTCTGACGAAAGGGTTGAATAGTTCCATTTGCTTGTCATTTATGTTTTTATTTTTTTATTTCCTTTCAGCACGCGCGGTGCGCGTGGATGCCGTAGCCCGGGGCTGTGCATCCTTGTCAGAGGGGAGCGGAGGAGCGTCGGGGGTCGTCGGCTGTCTGAAGAGAGTTGAGAGAGCCTGCCCCGGCTTACAAAGTTAGCGAATCCGACCCGAATATCCAAGTATGTTAAGTTTATTTAGAGATAGGCTTTGGGTTATGTCTTGGATGTGAAAAAAGCCGAACAGGCGCCGTATCCTTAGGGATGCGGCGCCTGTTTCAGCTTGTGTTATGGCTTTATGCGCGGATATTAGTCCACGTATTTTTTCACGATTACTGTGGCGTTGTGGCCTCCGAAGCCGAAAGCGTTGGAGAGCGCTGCGCGCACTTCGCGCTTCTGCGCTTTGTTGAAGGTGAAGTTGAGGGAGTAGTCGATATCCTCGTCTTCGTCGCCCTCTTCGTGGTTGATGGTCGGGGGGACGATGTTTTCTTCGACGGCTTTGATGCTGAAGAGAGCCTCGAGTGCTCCGGTGGCGCCGAGAAGATGGCCTGTCATCGACTTGGTGGAGCTGATGTTGAGCTTGTAGGCTGCCGGGCCGAAAAGGTCCACGATGGCCTTTACCTCGCTCTTGTCGCCCACGGGGGTTGAGGTGCCGTGCACGTTGATGTAGTCGATCTCGTCCACGGTCATGCCGGCGTCTTCGAGCGCTGCCTTCATCGAAAGCTTGGCGCCGAGTCCTTCGGGATGGGTGGCGGTCAGGTGGTATGCGTCGGCGCTCATGCCTCCGCCTGCGATCTCGCAGTAGATCTTGGCTCCGCGTGCCTTGGCGTGCTCAAGTTCTTCGAGGATGAGCACTGCCGATCCTTCGCCGATGACAAATCCGTCGCGGCTCTTGCTGAAGGGACGCGATGCTGTCTCGGGCGAATCGTTACGGGTGGAGAGGGCGTGCATCGAGTTGAAGCCGCCAACTCCTGCGGGATAGATGGCTGCTTCGGCGCCGCCGGTGACGAAGGCGTCGGCTTTGCCGAGGCGGATCAGGTTGAACGCGTCGATGATGGCGTTGTTGGATGATGCGCAGGCTGATACCACTCCGTAGTTGGGGCCGTGGAACTCATACTCCATCGATACATGTCCCGACGCGATGTCGGCGATCATCTTGGGATGAAGAAGGGGTTGTATTTGGGGCCGTTGGCTTCGTTCATGGCGTAGTAGCCGGCTTCCTCCTCAAAAGTGTGGAGTCCGCCGATACCGGCGGCCACGATGACGCCGATACGGTTGCGGTCGAGGTTGGGCGCCTCGAGGATGTTGCTGTCGGACACGGCCTGACGGGCTGCCACAAGCGCATACTGCGCGTAGAGGTCAAGCTGGCGGAGCTTCTTGCGGTCGATGTGGTCGGCGCCGTTGAAGCCCTTTACCTCGCAGGCAAACTGGGTCTTGAATTTCGAAGCGTCAAAATGAGTGATGGGTGCGGCGCCGCTCTTGCCGGCCACTGCGGCCTCCCAGGTGGAGGCTACGTCGTTGCCCAGCGGAGTGATGGCTCCGAGTCCGGTCACTACAACTCTCTTTAATTCCATTCTTTCTATCTCTGTGTGGATTGGTTGGCTTTAGGATTGTTTGTCCTGGCTGGCCTTATTGGCTGTGCGGGACGTCGGTCGGGCGTCTATAACGCCCAAGCGGCACACCGTCAACAGGGAGGAGATGCGCCGCGTGCGTATAGTCCCCTTTTGACGAGGGCTGTAGGGTGATGGATGAGGTGGGTAATTACTTGCCCTCCTCAGCCTTCTCGATGTAGCTGATGGCGTCGCCTACAGTGGCGATGGTCTGTGCCTGATCGTCGGGGATGTTGATGCCGAACTCCTTCTCGAACTCCATGATGAGCTCTACGGTGTCAAGGCTGTCAGCGCCGAGGTCCTGGGTGAAGTTTGCAGTTTCGGTCACTTCGTTCTCGTCAACGCCGAGCTTGTCGACGATGATAGCTTTAACGCGGGATGCGATTTCTGACATTTTTTTCGATTTTATGATTAATGAATTCTATTTTGCGGTGCAAAGTAAGCGATTTTTCTCCAAATGATAAAACTTTGAGGCTATAAACTGACTGTCGGAGGTGATTTTTATCGGTTTTTGAGTCAGGAGTGTCGCTTTTTGGGATCGGAATCGGTGTCGGAAGACAACAGCGGCGCGATGGCGGCGTTCCATATCCGGTCGGTGGCTCCGAGCTGGCTGCGAACGTAGTCGCCGGCGGCCTGTCCGGCCTTGGCGCGGCAGTCGGTGTCGGTCGAGAGGCGGTCGAGTATGGAGTCGAGTGTGGTTCGGTCGGTGTAGCAGAATCCTCCGCCACACTGAATAAGGTCGGTGGCTTCCTTGAATTTTTCGTGTCGTGGACCGAATACCACCGGAAGGCCGTACACAGCCGCTTCGTTGATGTTGTGGATTCCGGCACCGAATCCTCCGCCTATCAGGGCGGTGTCGGCGTAGCGGTAGAGGCTGGCGAGTTTGCCGAAGCAGTCGATGATCAGGCACCGTGCTTCGCCGGGAGTCTGGCCGGCTTCGAGCTCCGACAGGGTGATTGCGCCCCCTTCGGGCATCCGTCGCAGGGCAGATATGCGTGCTGCGTCGAATTCGTGGGGGCTATTATGAGGCGTGTCGATGCCGGGGCGGAGTTGAACCAGCCGATGTAGTGTTCTTCGTCGGCCGGCCATGAGCTTCCGGCTATCAGGGTGAAAGCTGAGGGAGCTACAAAGTGTTCCACCTCGGGCATTTCGACTGTGGTGTTGAGGATGTCGGTGACGCGGTCAAAGCGTGTGTCGCCGGCTACGGTCACCTCGCGGCATCCTATGCCGGAGAGCAGGCGCTGTGAAGTTTCGTCCTGCACGAAGATGTGTGTGAAGCAGCGGAGCATACGTCTGAATGTGCCGCCCCACGGTCTGAAAAATATATGTCTGGGCCTGAAGATGGCCGATATCAGGTAGACGGGTGTGTCGTGTCGCTGCAGTTCGTCGAGCAGGTTGCCCCAGAATTCGTATTTCACGAATATGGCGGCCATAGGCCTGACGGTCTCCACGAAGCGACGGGCCTGGCGAGGGGTGTCGGCGGGCAGGTAGCATACGATGTCGGCTCCGCGATAGTTTTTTCTCACTTCGTAGCCCGATGGCGAGAAAAACGTGAGCACGATGCCTGTATGCGGGCTCTCGCGGCGTATGCGCTCGATGAGCGGGCGTCCTTGCTCGAACTCACCGAGCGACGCAGCGTGGATCCACACATACCTGCGCCCCGGCTCGAGAGCCGAGGCCAGGGTGGGGAATGTCAGGCGGCGTCCGTCGCGCAGGAGAGCGGCCTTGGCGTTGCGCGCGGCTGCCGCGCGTATGCCGAGGTCGTAGAGCCGCACGGCGATATTGTAGAGCGCGTTCATTGCGGTGATATGCTCGCCGTGGCTTATTTGATGTTGTCGATGCCGCGCTCTATGCGGGCTATGGTGGCGTCGGGGCCGAGCAGCTCGGTGATGTCGAACATGTGCGGGCCTTTGCACTCGCCGACCACTGTCAGACGGAAGGCGTTCATGACGTTGCCGAGATGGTAGCCTTTGGAGGCGATCCATTCAAGCACAACCGGTTCGGCGTCGGCGCTGCGCCATGAGGAGAGTCCGCGGAGCACGCCTGTGAGCTCGCGCATGATGTCGGGCATCTGTTCGTTCCAGCGCTTCCTGACAGCTTTTTCGTCGTAGCTTTCGGGAGCCTTGAAGAAAAATCCGGCGTGATCCCACAGTTCGCTGACGAAGTTGACGCGGCTCTTCACCATCCCTACGGCGCGGGCTATATATTCGTCGGTGAAGTCGGCGGGGTTGACGCCGTGAGCTTCCATCACCGGCTTGAACATCTCTGCGAGACGCTCGTCGGGGATCATCTGCAGATATTTGTGGTTAAACCATTTTCCTTTCTCGAAGTCGAAGCGTGCGCCGGAGCGTGAGCAGTGGTCGAATGCAAACGATTCGATCAGCTCCTCCATGGTCATTATCTCGCGGTCGTCGCCGGGATTCCATCCGAGCAGCGCCAGGAAGTTGACCACGGCCTCGGGCAGATATCCGCTCTCGCGGTAGCCGGTGGAGATGGCGCCGGTCGAGGGGTCGGTCCACTGGAGAGGGAACACCGGGAAGCCGAGGCGGTCGCCATCGCGTTTGCTGAGCTTGCCTTTGCCGTCGGGTTTGAGGAGCAGGGGCAGGTGGACAAACTGCGGGGCGGTGTCCTTCCAGCCGAAAGCTTCGTAGAGCAGCACGTGGAGCGGAGCCGAGGGGAGCCACTCTTCGCCGCGTATCACGTGGGTCACCTCCATGAGGTGGTCGTCGACGATGTTGGCAAGATGATAGGTGGGGAGATCATCGGCGCTTTTGTATAGCACTTTGTCGTCGAGCACCGACGAGTTGATGGTCACTTTGCCGCGAAGCAGGTCGTCGACGGTGACGTCGCGTCCCGGTTCGATCTTGAAACGCACCACGTAGGGTGTGCCGTCGGCTATCATGCGCTCCACCTCGTCGGCCGGGATGGTCAGGGAGTTGCGCATTCTCATGCGGGTCGATGCGTCGTACTGGAAGTTGGGGGTGGCCTGTCGGGCCGCCTCAAGCTCGGCGGGTGTGTCGAAAGCTATGTAGGCCTTGCCGGCGTCGAGCAGACGGCGTGTGTGCTCGCGGTATATGTCGCGGCGCTCGCTCTGTTTGTAGGGGCCGAACGCTCCGCCTTCCCTTACGCCTTCGTCGATCTTGACGCCGAGCCATGCGAGGGCTTCGTTGATGTAGTCTTCGGCTCCGGGGACAAACCGCTGGGAGTCGGTGTCTTCGATACGGAGTATCATGTCTCCGCCGGTCTGGCGGGCGAAGAGATAGTTGTAGAGAGCCGTGCGCACGCCTCCGATGTGGAGGGGGCCGGTGGGCGACGGGGCGAAACGCACCCTTACTTTACGCTGCTGTGTCATCTCGATCAGTTAATCTATCGGTGTTCTGTAGTATTGCGCTGCAAATTTACGATAAAAAAGCGACATTACCGTAATATCGCTTTTTATAATGGGATTGTGATGTCTTTGTGATGTCTTGCCGGGGAGCTTGCCGGCGGCTGTCAGAGCAGGAGTGCGGCTCCGGCTGTCCACGATTTGAAGCGCGGCGACGATCCCTGGAGAACGTCGCAGGGCGAGTATCTGAAAAATACGCCCAGTCCGGAGCTGACGCGCATCATGGCCATGAAGTCGACCGAAAATTTGCGCATACCCACTCCCCGGTGGAAATCCTTGCCGCGGTGGCCGTCGGCATCGGTCCATGTGGTCTTGATGCTGCCGTAGGCGTTGTAGGCGGGGATTATTCCGGCTCCGATCATAAAGCGGGTGTTGTAGACGTGGCAGGGAAACGTGTGTTCATAGATCATCGGAAGCTGCAGCGAGAAAGTGTGCAGGCGGCTCATTCGCGGCCTGACGCCTTCGGGAAATCGATCTATGCCTATGGAGTTTTCGCCTGTCTTGACGAAGCGGCGGCCGGTGGTGGAGCGGTAGTTGCGCCATGTGTAGCCGAGGCCTATGCTGAAGGCTTCGTCGCCGTCGTAGTATCTGATGCCGGGAAATGATAGCATCGATATTTCAAAAGATTTGGCCGGCTCGATGTCGATCTGTGCGCCGGGAGCGCCTGTGATGCCCAGTGATACGGAGCCGAATATCCATTCGGAGCCTTTGCCGGAGTGTCGGCTTTGCCGGTTGATGAGGTTGCTGAAAAGTCCGGAGCCGGAGCGCACGCTGTGGCTCCGGGCAGCTGCATGAGTGAATGTCAGGGTGGTGTCGGGGCATTCGACGCTTATGGCCACGGTGCCGTCGATGTCGGTGACGGTCACCCGGCGGGCGTTGTCGATCTGTATGATGGAGTCGGGCGCTACGGTCGAGGCCGACATTCCGGCTATGGCTGTGATGGCTGCTGCCAGTGATATGATCAGTCGTTTCATTGTCGTGTGGTGTTGTGGTTTGCTGCGAGTTGCTTATGTGAGATAGTGGCATGGCTGTCGCCGGGGTCAGAAGCCGATGTTGACTCCGGTCGACCACAGCGAGTATTCAGGGCCGGTGGAGTGGTGGAATAGATGCATTGGAGAGTAGCGGGCATACCATCCGATCTCGCTGCCGAAGTTGAATATGAGCAGGGCGTCGACGGTGAATGCTCTCTGGTGAAGCCCTTTCATCTTGCGCTTGCATGTGGTGCCGTCGGCGTCGGTCCACTTGGTGGAGGCTGTGGTGTAGGTGTTCCATAAGCCCACTACTCCGACCGCCATGCCTGTTGGGCCGATAAGCTGCTGCTTGAGCATTACCGGCAGTTGCAGGCCGAAGCTGCTTATGGATGAGCTGTGGGAGTGAGTGCCTTCGGGGGCGGGCGTTATGGCGATCCGTCCATGTCCGTTGTCGGAGAGGTGACTGCCGTTGCCGACTTTCTGGCGTCGGTAAAAGTATCCCACTCCGGCTGTGAGCGATGTGCGGCGCGAGGGGCTGAGGAGTTCCACTCCGCTCAGCTGGCTGATGCCCAGCTCCCATCCGGTGCGGATGCCCGGCGTCGCGTCGGCGGCCATGGATGCGCCTACGTAGATACCGCGCAGTGCAAACGAGCGCCATTTTGCATGTCGGTTTTTAGCGGAGGTCTTATCGGTTTTGTCGATGAACGGGAAGCTGATGTCGATCACCGGTTCGTTCTCTTCGGGAGTGTTTTCGGCGAGGAAGTCGTATCGCGAGCTGTCGCTCTTCACCGTCAGCGACAGTGACCGGCTGCCGCCGGTGACGATTGTCACTTCGGTCGGATTCTCCACCGTTTTCAGAGTGTCGGGGGCAGTGGAGGCTGTTGCTGTGACGGACGCGGCCGCGAGGGTCAGGATTGTTATGGTGAAGCGTATCATTTTGATGTGATTTTGATCAGGTTCTGTAACTGTCGGGCGGTGGCCTTGCCCTTTATGTCGATCAGCAACACCCTGCGCCGGCCACTCTTCGCGGGGTTGCATACATAGATTACATAGCGGTTGAGTCCGTCGTCGGCCGTCGGCATGGTCAGAAGGCGTATTTAATGCGTCCGTCATGGTAGCTGACCTCGCGGTCGGTGGCCGAAGCAATGTCGGCGCTGACGGCTGTGGCGATTTCGTCGGCTGTGGCGGCTGTGGCCGAGGGGAGTGTCAGCGAGTGGTATTCGCTGAGTCCGTAGCGGCTCAGGTCGCCACCTTTGATGACGGTCACTTCGGCTCCCGGTGCCGACGAATGGCGTTCGATCATCGCGGCCGACTTCGTTCGGTCGGCTCCCAAAGCCATGAAGGCTATGGCCATGAATACGGCCAGCAATATCAGTCTTGGTTTCATAGCTGCAGGTTTATTTCGTTCAACTGGCTGGCCACGGAGGCCTGCATGTCGTCGCGTGCGGCCGCCACATCTCCGAGTGTGGCCTCCACCATGGCTGTCACGGCGGCTCGGTCGTCGATCATGCGGTTGTCGATCATGGCGTAGCACTCGCTGTCGGCCGCGCCGAATGTCAGTGCTGCGTATGTCAGTCCGACGGCTGTGGCTGTTGCGGCGGCTATGCTCATGGCCCGGCGCAGAGCGGTGTGCGGTCGGCTGCTCTGGCGCCGCATCATGGCGGTGTAGGCCATGGTGGCGCGTTGGGGCTGTGCTCGATGCTTCCGTCTCGGGCGAGCAGGCATCGCAGTGTCCGCTCCTCTTCGAGTGAGGTGAGCCCGGCGAAATATCGTTCGGTCAGCCGGTCGATGGTGGTGTGCGTGTCTTGATCCGTCATAGCGTTTGCGGGTTGTGTTTGTGGTTGTCGGTGTGGATCCGTTGAAGCTCGAGGTAGCGGTCTCTGATGGTGCGTCGGGCGCGGCTGACGATGGTGCGCACGTGTGCCTCGGTGAGGCCGAACCGCGCGGCTATCTCCTCCATCGGCCACTCGCCGGCGTCGCGCAGACGCAGTATCTCTCTGTCGCGCTCGCTCAGGTGGGCATCCATCAGCCGGCTGACTTCGCCAAACAATCGTTCGGCATGGCTTTCGCCGTAGCAATCCGCTGTGTCATCGGCCGGTTCGGGGATGACGCCGGCTTCATCTCCGCGTCTGACGGCCCGGCGCCGCAGCAGGTCGATGCTTGCATTGCGCACTGATATTACCGTCGCTCCGCGTGCGTGGCGTTCATCGCTGAGGCTGTCGGCGCGTGTCCACAGACCTACGAAGGCATCCTGCAGGGCGTCGACAGCGTCATCGTCGTTGCCGAGCAGCTGTCGGCGATGGCGAGCAGCCGCTGCCGCATGGCCATAAATGTGGATGTGAGCTGTCGTGAATCCATTTCCGATAGAGATACGCGCCAGGATGGCGGATTGCAACAAAGATAGGCAAAAAAAATTAAGGGACCGGATCGGAATTATCGGATGGGGCAGAATCATCGGAGCTATCTGAGTAATCGGGGGAGGGCAGGCGGATGCTCCGATCTATCATAGCTGTGGCTGATGTGATGGCTCTCCTCTCTCCTTCTCTCACTCTGCGCCTTCGGTCAGGCGCTTCAGGTAGGGAGTGGGGTGGAGGTCGTAGGCGCGGTGCATGATTGTGGCCGCGCTGTCGGTGAGTCCGATGGCGCGGAGTGTCAGCGCGGCCTCCACCATGGCTTGCCATTGTGGTGAAGTGCGTCCGGGGGTGTCGGCGCGGCTGTGGTGTCGGCGGCGATCTCCATCCAGGTGTGTGCGGCTCCGCGCAGATCGCCTTCGCCGAGTTGGCCGTCGGCCAGTGCCGAGAGCCACATGCTGTTGTCGGGTTGTCCGGTGAGCATAGCGCGTGCGTATTTTTCTGTAGCCACGGGATTGCGGCGCAATATATAGTAACGGAGCAGCGCGGCGTCGACGATACGCGACATCCATGGCTCGCAGGCTGCCGCGGCGGTGAGAAACCGTTCGTAGATCTGCGCGTGTCCGAGAGTGATGCTTTCGCGTCCCACCGCAGCTATGAGTGAGTCGACGGGTACCCGCGCGGCGAGGGCACGGCGGAGCAGCGTCATCTGTTCGGCCTCGATCCTCGGCCGGAGGCTGTCGCGCATAGCCGCGGAGGTTATGGCCCGGGCATAGAATCCGGTGTTCTGCGGGCGGGCGTCGATCAGCAGGCCGTACATCGCCGCCGCGTTGACCCATTCGCCGGCGCTGTAGTGTCGCTCGGCTCTCTGTCTTATGGCGTTGTCTTCGGCATTTGACGGAAGCGCGGCAGCGGCGCATATTGCCAGTATGGCGGCAAACAGTGGTTTATGCCATGGGTTGTGAGGTGTCATTGCTTTGTGAATTCGATTGTTGTTTGTTAACAAAAAAAACATTATATTTGTGAGGCGTGAATCCGTTATATTTTTGTTAAAATTGCAGTCGTTAACATTATTTATAGATTTTATGGGGGGGGTAGATTCTTTTATCTTAAATTTGCACAAGTTTGTGTATGGATGTATGAGGTATTTAACCAAACCTACGACAGCCTTGCCATGAATTCAACATATAATTCTCAATATTGCCTTAATTTCCTATTAACTAACCAATCAGTTTATGAACAAGCTTAGAAAAGCAATGATGGTGCTGGGAGTAATTCTGGCGACATCGTTCTCGTTTGTCAGCTGCAGTGATGACGGACCTGTCCAGATGGGTCAGGTGCCTGTCAACTCTTGTCGTGTGACATCGAATTCAGTTTCGATCTATTGGTCGACTGTGCCCAACGAAAATTGTGCGGGCTATCAGGTGGTGCTTTATCAGGGTTCGCGTGAGAATCTTGGTCAGGAAGTGACTTCCAATGATTATGACAACCGCACATACAAGGCTACTTATGGTGGTCTGCAGCCTGCTACTGTATATACGGTGGCTGTGCGTAGCCTCGCTGGCGAAAAAAGTGGTCTGACTGATGGCGATTTCTATTATCGTCAGTTTGCCACTGCTCCTCTGATTTCTGTTACGGCATCTAACGCCACTTTCTATGAAACCGAAGGTGTGACCTCGGATGGATCGTGGGGCAAGGTGATCCGTGCCAAGGTGACTCTCACATGGCCTGAACAGGCTGTGACCAGCGCTGGCGGATACGAGCTGGTGGTGAAGCTTGTCACTGTTAAAGATGGCAAAGAAACCACATCCAATGTCGGCTCATTCTCGACCGACAAGCTCAATGTGACATCGACTGTGGCCGACGGCCTGATCCCCGGACGCAAGTATATCTTCTCCTTCCGTACTCGCGGCAACGGCAATTGCGACTACAGCTACAGCGACTATGCTGACGTCACTTACACAGTACCGGCTGCTCCGGCTGCATAAACAATAATCAAAAACACAGTGCAAAATGAATAATACCAGCTTAAAAAATTGGTGTGTGGCTTTTGCTATGGCGGTATGCGCTCCCATGGCTGCAGTAGCCTCACCCAGCGAAAGCGCGCTGCCTCAGGCTCAGCAGGCCAACGGTAAATGCACCGGTACGATTGTCGACGAAACCGGCGAACCTCTGGTTGGTGCAACAGTCCGCGTTGAAGGAACCACTATAGCAGCTTCCGCCAACATCGACGGCGAATTTACACTTTCAGGCGTTAAGCCCGGCCAGAAGATTGTGGCCAACTATATAGGTTATAATCCTGTTACCATAGTGTGGGACGGTGCTCCTCTGAATATCGTCATGAAGGAGGATTCCAATGTCCTTGATGAGGTGGTCGTAATGGGTTATGGCGTATCGCAGAAGCGCGCCAAAGTGACCAACTCTATCGCCAAGGTGAGCGAAAAGACTCTTACAGTCGGCACCAACGCCAACCCGGCTCAGGCTCTTGTGGGAGCTATTTCGGGTGTGAAGGTGGCTGTGACCAGCGGTGATCCCGCGGCTACTCCCTCGATCACAGTGCGTGGCGGTACGAACTACGACGGTGGTTCTAACGCTCCTCTCGTGATAGTCGACGGCAATATCCGCGACAGCATGAGCGATATCAATCCCAATGATATCGAGTCGATGGAAATTCTTAAGGATGCCGGCGCTACGGCTCTCTACGGTGCACGTGCAGGCAACGGTGTGATCCTGATCACTACCAAGGCCGGCAAGAGCGGCACAGGTCGTGTGACGCTGAGCGCCAAGGTGGGTCTCGGTTACTACAACAACGGCTATGAGGCTTGTACCGATGAGGATTACCTCTACTACTACCGCACAGCATGTACCAACACCGAGTGGATGCTCCCCGGAGGCAACTATGCCGGTTCGTGGAATTCCATGCTGTTCAGCAACAACCAGCCCGGCGGTATCGGTCGTCAGGAATGGTCAAACAACATGAACTACAATATCCTTCAGAAGAACGAGAAGACCGA
>PDYJ01000891.1_pt1 | contig 18075 bp, 27 predicted proteins | sample 1430841 | NCBI WGS metagenome assembly PDYJ01 (sample SAMN07237672, study PRJNA390542) | Gut metagenome, whole genome shotgun sequencing project. | isolation source: fecal pellets | host: Mus musculus | place: USA: New York, NY | collected 2016-10 | reverse complement strand
TGTCGCTATAGCTCAGCTGGATAGAGCGACCGCCTCCTAAGCGGTAGGTCGGAGGTTCAAATCCTCTTAGCGACGCTGAAAACATCGCCGAAAACATTGATTTTTCAAGGTTTTCGGCGTTTCTCATTTTCCAAATAAATTTGAACTCGTAGCAATGTGCGATTAGCAGGAGCGATTTTTGCTAATCAGATTTGACTAAAGAGAAATTGAACTGTTAATTATCGTCACCGATTAGCTTGCTAATGATTAGCAAGAAAATTGATGTTTTTGCTAATCAAAATGGCTCTCCTGCTAATCGGAGAAAAAATCGTGCAAAAAAGTCTGCTAATTGAAAAGGCAAAAGTTACTCGTTCAAAGAGCTTTTTTTCTGGTGTTACATAATCCCGTATGTTTGAATATATTGCCGTCCGTTTATATAATGAAAGAAAAAAGGACGGTGATATGAATGAGAGAAAAGAAAAATCATTTATATGTGGATAGTGAAGAAAGAAAACTCCTGTTGCATAGCCTTGTGGGATTAAAAAATCAGCTCATACAGCAAGGAAGATATACGGATTGCGTTGATGAGCTTATTATCAAGGTTATCCATGCACCTGTAAAAAAGTTAAGGGTAGAAATGGCAGGAAGAAGTGATGTGTGATAAGGAATTTAAAGAACTGGTGAAAATAGCGGTCGAGAAACTAAAAGATGAATCTGTATTGAAACTGTTACAAGCGGATGCAAGTTATCAAAAAGATAGTAATAATGAGGGAAGTGCAGAGGATGCCTTTAATCAGCTTGATTTGACGGAGAAGCAGAGGGAAGTTTGCCAACGTCTTTTAGATTGCAGAGATAAGCAGGATTTTGAATATGGTACTCATGCGTATATTGCAGGGCTGATAGATGCGTTTCATATTATGGCGGTATTGTTCCCAGAGAAATGGGATATAGAGAGAATAAGGGAAGCCTTATCATTAAAGGGCAGATAATAAAACTGAATAGATTTTTACATAGCCGATTGGTGTAGTTTAGCAAGTAAAACAGCCAGTCGGCTTTTTTTATTGCCATGAATCCTTTACATAGCCACCTTGACAAAGTGGCTAAATCTATGCGAAAGGAGGACGCACCTATGTCAAATTGCAAAGTGATTGCTTTAACCAACCAGAAAGGCGGTGTCGGCAAGACCACCACGGCGGTCAATCTGGGCGTAGCTCTGGCACAGCAGGGCAAAAAAGTCCTGCTCATTGATGCCGATGCACAGGCAAATTTAACTATGTCGCTCGGTTACAGCAGACCAGACGACTTGTCCGATACGCTCTCCACCATCATGCAGGATTCATAGACGATAAACCTGTCGATGTTCCAGAAAGCATCCTGCACCATGATGAGGGCGTTGACCTGCTCCCATCCAACATTGAACTGTCGGGACTGGAAGTAAGGCTGATAAACGCCATAAGCCGTGAAAGCGTGCTGAAAACCTGCATCAATGAGGTAAAAAAGAATTATGATACAGTCCTCATTGACTGTATGCCGAGTTTGGTATGCTCACAATCAATGCACTTGCGGCGGCTGACAGCGTGGTTATCCCGACACAGCCCCATTATCTTTCTGCAAAGGCTTAGAGCTGTTGCTTCGCTCCGTGTCTAAAGTCAACGGCAAATCAATCCCCATCTGCGGATTGACGGTATCTTATGACGATGGTAATGCCACGCACGAACATCTCTAAAGAAATTACCGCAACGGTAAAGAGTGCCTACGGGCAGAGGATTAAAGTTTTTGATGCCCAGATACCCCATTCCATCCGTGCGTAGAAGCCACCGCAGAGGGCAAGAGCATTTTTGCCTACGACAAAGGCGGCAAGGTAGCCGCAGCTTATGAGCAGTTTGGAAAGGAGGTGGCAGAGATTGGCGAGAAGCAAAAGAACAGAAATCGAGCTGACCGCATACGATGACCTCTTTGAAACAGGACGAGAGCCGTGCAGAAGCGAATCTAAGCAAGATAAGGGAATACCCATTTCCGAAATTGATGAGTTCCCAGACCACCCATTCAAGGTTTTGATGAATGAGGATATGGAGCAGCTTGTGGAAAGTGTCAGTCGGAGCGGCGTAATGACCCCTGCGACAGTTCGGCAAAAAGAGGACGGACGGTACGAGCTTATCAGCGGTCACAGGCGGAAAAAGGCTTGCGAGCTTGCAGGCTTGAAACGCTGAAATGTGAGGTTAAGGAGCTGACCCATGATGAAGCGATTATTGTCATGGTTGAAAGTAATCTCCAACGCTCTGTTATTCTGCCGAGTGAGAAAGCCTTTGCTTATAAGATGCGGTTAGAAGCTATGAACAGGCAGGACAGAGAAGTGATTTAACTTCTGTCGCCAGTGGCACTAAGTTAGCAAAGCTTCTGAAGAAATTAAGCGAAGCTTGTTGGGAAAGCAAAGACCAAGATACGCGCTTTATCCGCTTAACCGAGCTTGTACCCGAAATCCTGCAAATGGTAGATGAACGCCAGATTGCTTTCCGTCCTGCGGTGGAAATCTCCTATCTTTCCGAGGAACAGCAGTACACCCTGCTTGAAGCGATGGGCTACAACGATGCCACGCCCTCACTTGCACAGGCTATCAAGATGAAAAAGTTCATGCAGGAGGGAAAGCTCACGGACGAGGTTATCCAGAGCATCATGCAGGAGGATAAGCCGAACCAGAAAGAGAAGCCTGCCTTTAAGGACGAGCGGATAACCAAGCTCATACCAAAATCCATCCCCAGAGGGCAGGAAACGGATTTTGTCGTAAAGGCGTTGGAGTTTTATAACCGCCACTTGCAGCAAAGGCACGAGGGGCAGGAAAGATGAATGGACACCGGGGAGAAGTCTGCCCTTTGGGACAGAAATTTTTTTAACTTCCCCCTCTCCACACCTCTCCCCCTAGATACTGCCAGTAACTATCCGAGAAAAGAAATATTAAAGGCTGTCCACATGGGCGGCTTTTTTTCTGCCAGAAAGTCAACTATCAACATGAGAACGAACAGGAGGTAATGAATGAAGATTCGTAAATTATTCAAAGGGCTGCGGCGTTTGCTTGGCTGCGGTCACGGCATTGTCCGCCGTCCCTGCCACGACAGCGTTTGCAGCGGGCGACATCGGCACGATTAGCTTTACCCACACCTACGACGGTGCAGGGAACGCCATGAGATATAATTCCAGTGCCAACATTGGCGGTCATACCGCAGGAGGGACGGGCGAATACAAATACCGTATGTATGTGGACGGGGAAACGGCGTTCTGCCTTCAGCCGGGCGTGCCTTTAAAAACAGGCAACACGCTTGCAAAAGCATCTTCCAACGCTTGGAACGCCCTCTCCGCAGACCAGAAAAAGGCGGTGGGCTTGCCCTGCTCTATGGCTATCAGGGCAACAGCGGGAATTTATCTGGGAGCGATGACGAGAAATGGCTTGCCACCCAGACCCTTGTGTGGGAGTTCGTCACGGGATGCCGCAACGCCACAAGCCCGTACAGCCAGACAAGCACGACCGTTTACAGCCTGCACTTTGGCTCAATTATGCAACAGCGGGGCGAGGGCGGCTTACGACCAGATTGTGTCGCTGATGACAAGGCACAGCACGATTCCGAGCTTCATGTCGGCAGGGAAGAAAGACATCACAAAGGAGCTTGCCTATAAGGACGGCAAATACAGCCTTACGCTGACGGACAAGCAACGGCTGTTATCCGAGTATTCCTTTACCAGCTCCGACAGCAATGTGAAAGTGTCCAAGTCTGGGAACAAGCTCACCATCACATCAAAAAAGCATTGACGGCAAGGCGAGGATTACGCACAAGAACAACACGCCGACGGTCAGCAGCGGTGCGATGATGATTGCCTACGGCGACCCAAACTTGCAGGACGTCATTACGGGCGTGGAAAACGTGGACACCATGACGGCGTATATCAACGTGGAAACGCCGACAGGCACGGTCGCATTGAAAAAGACTTCCGAGGACGGCGTTGTTGCGGGGATTTCCTTTACCATCAAAGGCGACGGCTTCAATAAGACCGTGAAAACCGACAAAGACGGAAATATCACGGTGGAGGGCTTATTCCCTGGCACTTATACCGTCACGGAGCAGTCCATTGACCGCTACGAGCCGCAGAAAACCCAGACCGTGACGATTATCGGGGAAAAACATCTACGGTCACGTTCAGCAATACCTTGAAGCGTGGAAGTCTGGAAGTTGTGAAAAACATCCGAGGATAATCTTGTGGAGGGCGTGAAGTTCCACCTTTACGGCACATCTTTAAGCGGCTTGGCGTTGATGAATATGCCGTAACCGATAAGAACGGACTGGCGAAGTTTGAGAACGTCCTTATCAGCGGCAGCACGCCTTATACCCTTGAGGAAGTGGACACGGCAGTCCGCTATGTCGTCCCTGCATCCCAGACCGCCCCGATTGAGTGGAAAAAGGTCACAAACCGCAGCTTCCACAACATTTTAAAGAAGTTCAATGTCACGGTATTAAAGACCGACGTGGAAACGGGAAAGAAGCCGCAGGGCGACGCTTCCCTTGCAGGTGCGGTTTACGGCATCTATAAGGGCGAGGAACTGGTTGACACTTACACACCGATGAAAACGGGCAGTTCACAACGAAATATTATATCTGCGGCGATGACTGGAGCATCCGTGAGATTACCCCGTCCGAGGGCTATCTTCTGGACACGACCGTACACCATGTAGGGGCAGAGCCAGAGCTTTACACCGTGGAATATAATTCTGCAAAGAATGACGTAAACGAGCAGGTCATTAAAGGGAATATCGCCATCATCAAGCACACCGACAACGGCGAAACCCAGATTGAAACGCCAGAGGAGGGGGCTGTCTTTGAGGTATATTTGAAATCCGCAGGCAGCTTTGATGCGGCGGAGGAAACGGAACGTGACACGCTTATCTGCGATGAGAACGGATTTGCACAGACAAAGGATATGCCATACGGCATCTATACCGTACACCAGACTTCTGGATGGGACGGGCGTGAGCTGATGAAAGATTTTGACGTGTTCATCTGCAAGGACAGCCAGACCTACCGCTATCTTATCAACAACGCCAACTTTGAGAGCTATATCAAGATTGTGAAAAAGGATATAGAAACAGGCAAGGTTATCCCGTATGCAGGTGCAGGCTTCCAGATTTACGACCCGAATGGGGAGCTTGTGACAATGAGATTCACTTATCCCGAAGTGACAAAGATTGACACGTTCTACACCACGGCGAGACGGCGAGCTTATTACGCCGCAGACTCTGGAATACGGCAAAGGCTATTCTCTCGTTGAGGTGCAAGCCCCATACGGCTATGTTCTGGATTCCGAGCCAGTCTATTTTGACGTGGAGCAGGAAACTCCGAGGAAGAAAGCGGCATCACGATTGTCAAAGTGGAACGCTCCAACGTGGCACAGAAAGGGAAAATCACGGTAGGAAAGTCTGGCGAGGTATTCAGCAGGGTATCGGGAAACAAGGGCTGTATCAGCCGATTTTTGCAGTGGACAGCCTTGAGGGTGCGGTCTATGAGATTACCGCAGCCGAGGATATTATTACGACAGACGGAACAGTAAGAGCCGAGAAAGGCGAGGTTGTAGATACGCTCACTACGGGCGAGGACGGCACGGCAGAATCAAAGAACTTTATCTCGGAAAGTATGAAGTCAAAGGAAGTGACCGCCCCGTATGGCATGGTGTTAAGTGAGGAAGTCCACGCCGTGGAGCTTGTGTATGCAGGGCAGGAAATCGAAGTGACGGAAGCAGGCACGGATTTTTACAATGAGCGTCAGCGTGTGGAAATCAATGTAATCAAGAGCCTTGAGGTGGACGAAGCATACGGCGTAGGCAACAACGGGGAGATTAAAGACGTTACGTTCGGTCTGTATGCCGCCGAGGAACTGACCGCCGCAGACGGTTCTTCTATCCCTGCGGATGAACTGATTGAGGTTATCTTCCTTGATGAAAACGGTCACGGAAAGGCAGTCAGCGATTTACCGATGGGCAGCTATTATGTGCAGGAAATCAGCACAAACTCCGCTTATCTTATCAGCGACGAGAAATATCCTGTTGATTTTGAGTACGCAGGGCAGGATACCGCCGTTGTGCATATCACAGCGAATGAGGGCGAAGCCATTGAAAACGAACTGATTTACGGCACGGTCAGCGGTAAAAAATCCAATGAGGACGGCAAAGATTTAGGCGGTGCTGTTATCGGCATTTTTAAGACAGGCACAACAGAATATACAAAGGAAAATGCGATTGCGACTGCCACATCGGAAGATGACGGCAGTTTTTCTTTTGAGGATGTTCCGTATGGCACATGGGTCATCCGTGAAATCGAAAGCCCGAAAGGTTATGTACTCTCCGAGGAAGAAATCAGCGTGACAATCAGTGAAGTGGATGAAGTTGTGGAGATAGAGCTTGTCAATTACTTTATCACAGGCAATATCGCTCTGACTAAGGTAGACAAGGACTACCCAGAAAACAAGCTCACGGGTGCGGTATTTGAGGTTTACTCGGATACAAACGAAGATGGGAAACTGGATAAGAAAGACGAGCTGCTCGGCGAGATGGGCGAGGTGGAGAAAGGCGTGTACCAGATGGACGACCTGCGTTACGGCAAGTACCTTGTCCGTGAGAAAACCGCCCCGACAGGATTTGTGATTGATGAGAATATCTACCCGTATCCATTGAGGAAAACGGCAAGACCTATAACGTAGAGAACGAAGCAGGAAAGGATTCTTAAATGAAGCACAGAAAGGCTCACTCAAAATCGTCAAGACTTCCTCTGACGGCAAGGTGGAGGGCTTCTCTTTCCGTGTCATGGCAAAGATTATGACCAGACATTTACGACAGACAAGAAAGGTGAGATTACTGTTGACGGGCTGCGTATCGGTGAATATACCGTGTCCGAAGTCAGCGACAAGGCATCCTCTGGCTATATCCTGCCTGCCGACCAGAAAGTGACTATCAAGACAGATGAAACGGCGACAGTCACCATGCACAATGAACTCCGTGACACGCCGAAAACAGGCGATGATTTCAGCTTAGGCTTATGGGTAAGCCTTGCGGCGGCATTTACAATCGGTGCAGGAATCTTCGGATTTGTGGGCTACAAGAGCGGAAGAAAGAAAAAGGAGGATTAAGCAGGATGAGGGCAAAGACAATCATTGCCGCCACTTTTGCCGTATTCATGGTAAGTGCGGCGGTATGGCTGAAATCCGTAACAGGAAGAAATAAGTAAAAATATGGTTTTATGGATTGGGGCGGTTCAATAGCGACCGTCCTTTTTCCATGTACGGAGGTGACTATGGACAATTTAAAAACCATAGAGGGGAAAGTGAAAGCTGTCCTGCAAAGAATGAGGATGCCAGAAATGACGATATGGTGCTGTATCTTGCCCTCTGCAATCTTTATCTGGCGATGCGGGAAATATGCCCCTTGCCCAGATACTGACGAATCATAAAGAGCTTGGCTTGCCGAGCTTTGAAAGCGTAGGCAGGACACGCCGCAAGTTGCAGGAGAAATACCCCGAACTGCTTGGCAGCACAAGAGTACGGAGGCTTCGAGCCGCAGGCGAAAAAGCATACCGTAAATATGCAAAAGAATCGTGAGGTGAAAAATGCAGGATAAATCTTTTGAATACGGTGGGCATCACTTTATCCCAGAGCGGCAGTTCACAAAGCGGGAAGATGATTTTTTCAAGATTACCCGCAGATTAAAAACAGACAGGGAACTTGGCTTTTTTGCCGCTGACTATTATGGTAAGGGAAGCCAGAAATTTCCTACTCTTATGATGATTTTTACGCTGCATCCACGGATAAGAAATGCGATATTTTCCGCTGCGTGGAGAACGGCAGGCTGTACGTCCCCTGCCAGTATGAATTGCAGCAATATATGGACGGAAAACAAAAGAAATACCACAAGGCATACCTCTATGCCAGAGAACGTGGCAAACCAGAGAAAGGAGGAACGCCTATGAACGGTGAAACACGCTCCAATCAGGGCTATGCAAATCATAGAGAGCTGCACTATCGGGAATACGGAGCTTGTCATCGGGCATCACCCGAAAGCCCCGAACCCGTATGTATGCTGGTACTGCAAAGGCGGCGGCAACTATTATTGGGGCTGTTACTGCAATACCCTTGAAGCGGCAAGGGAAAAGATGAACGAACGCTACCAGTCGGAGTGTCAGATGCCGTACAATCAGCAGCCCGATAAAAAGGCGAAGCAGCACGATGGGCGTGAGCGGTAGCATGAGCAGCAATGAAACCAAAGAAATATGACTGCACGACCTGTCCTTATCCCCGATATAAGGACAGTCGTACTATCTTCTGCGATGTCTGCATCCGAAAGATTTTAGATGAGCAGAGGGAGAAAAAGCAGGGAAAGGAGAAGCCCGATGGAGAATGAAGAAAAACGGATGATTAGCTCCTATGAGGTCACACAGAGCATCCACATCGGTAAAAAAGGAAGTCGTGTTCGGCATAGATTTGAAAAGAGGAATATCCTTTTTTAGTCTGCTACTGCACTTATGACAATCCGCTGTCCGCAGAATGGGTGACGGATGCGGTCGGTTCTGACGACTATCTGGAAGCCATGCAGATTTTTACGGACAGGGTGCAGGAGCAGATAGGGATTGTGAGAGCCGAGCAGGAACAATTCAAGTTCGACATGACCCGTTTACCATTTCTGACTGTTTCCCCGATGACAGGATAAAACAATATTGTGGGAAAAGTTGTTGTCATCAATGCCGAAGTCAACCGTTATGAGTACCGACATTCCGCCTATCAGCTTGTATTGGTGGACGGCGGGCACGGTGCGAGGGGCGGCAGGGGGCAGGCGGTGTTTGGAACTTCGCTTGCAGACGGCAGGCACGCCCGATGGGAAAGGTACGATGTGCTTGGAGAAATCAAGCCAGAGAAAATGCCCAATTGGGCAAAGGAAGCCCTTTCTAAAAATCAAGGAACAGGAAAAGGCGAAAAAATCAAAGAGCAGGGAGGAACGCTGATGGAGATACGAGCTTTGACGCAGCCCGAACAGAAATACACCTATGCCCAGAGTATGCAGCTTGAGGGGCAGACAGGGTGCATCGGGCATCTGCAGGGGATTTTGCCAGCTCTGGATATGGCTTTTACACTACTTGGTTTGATACAAGGGAGCAGTGGAAAACCGATGAATTTAAGTCGGAGCTTGATGATGTATCAAACGCCCTGCGTGAAGATAAGGGGATTCTCCACAACCGCTATGATATGGCGGCGTTTGCGGGAAGAATCCCGAAAGTGCTTTTAAGGGTAATTATTGTACGGAGTACGGCTTCCGTGTGGATACGGAGAAACACGCTTTCCTGCTCCGCTGCAACCCGACAAAGGGCGACTATAATTTTTACTGCTACTGCTATGTGAAAGAATGGCTTGATAAGCATATGGCAAAAGCAGAACAGGGCATCCGTTTTATTGACCCGCATTACAAAGAGAAGTTCCGCATCCCAGACGGCGGAAAAATCATCATCACTTATGATTGGGGAGAAAAGGCGGAAAAGACCTGCCGTTTATTGACGAGTACCATACCGAAGTGGGCAGCAACCTCTACCACATCTGCGAGTTTGCCGAGCGTATGGAGAGGAACGGACACGCAAGCCTACGAGCACAAAAGCGAAAAAAAGCAGACTAAGGAGAATATGAACAGGAATACAAAAGCAGGAAAAGAAAGCTGTTTTCTATGTATTGGAGGAAGCCGCGCAATGGTGGACGGATTGACAATCCCCGAAAGGAAAGACGGGAGGGTGATCTATGAAAATTTGAGGATAAGGAAAAAAAATACAGCAAAGGATGAATGGCGGAAGATTACCCTTTGTCGCAAAGAAAAAGAGTATGAACGATAGGAGGGATATGGAATGGCTGTAAACCAGAAAGCGGTCAGAGTGTTAAATAAAGTCTTTGAAGCAGGCTTTACCGAAGAAAAAGCCATCGCCGCCATGACGATGGACGACATTCTCTCCATGCAGGGAATCACGGTTGCGGACATCACGCTCATCAATGAGCTGCAAAAGAGCATCAAAGGGAACAAGGTCATCTCTTTTCTGGGAGGTGGCACGGAATGAGCGGAGGACGGAAAATCTGCATGACGGACAGCGTAGGCAGGAGCTTTTTTCTGTCCCCGATGGCGGCATCATCCGTATGCTTTACGGGAACGGGGAGGATTATTTTTGCCGTCTGCCGCTATCTGGACGAAACCCATGCAGAGATTGACGGCGTAAAATACGCCGTTCGGGAGTTTGCACAGAGGATGGAACAAAACAAAATCAGCTATGCCCCTGCCTAAAGGCGGGGCATGGACAACAGGAGGATTGATATTTTATGGAACAGATTGTTTTATCGGGCGGTGATAGGATTGAGTACCGAGCTTATCAACCGCATTCACGGTAAAGAAAGACGGCGTGTATGTGTCTTCCCACAGCTCCAACGACACATCTCCCTACCATTCATGGAGGTGCAAGGGATTGTCGGAAATCTATGCCGCCGAGGGGCAGAAAGGGCTTGACCGTGAGGTTATCCGTATGCTCTATGAGTATGCCGAGCTTCGTGGCTCTCATAAAAGCCTTGACCGTTACCGTTACGCAAAGGACGCCCCTGCCGCCCGTGCCATCTATCAGAGATTTATGGACCAGATTAGACGACCGCTATGGGCAGATGGACGAAGCCGACCAGAAAAGCGTCTGGTACAAGCCCACGGAAAAGGCAAAGGAATACCGAGCCTATGAGCGGGATATGAGGGAAAAGATGTATTCCGAAATCGCCGAACGGTGCGGGGAATACGACAGGAAGCATAAAAACAAAGATTTAGGAACGATAAGGAGGTGTGAGCCTATGGCTGCAAAGTACCAGCTTATCACAGAGCTGTACCGCCGCACAGGGAGGGACGTCACGAGAAACCCGCAGGCTTGGCAGGGCTTTTTATCCTCTGCCTGCCGCAACTACAAGTGCCGCTTTGACGAGCAGCTCTTAATCTATGCCCAACGCCCAGACGCCATCGCTGTTGCCGAGATTGGCACTTGGAACAGGCTCTTTAAAGGTTGGGTAAATAAGGACAGCAAGGGCATAGCGGTCTTTGACCCGAAAGGACGCAGGAACACGCTGAAATATTATTTTGACGTTTCCGACACCCATGAGGGCTATTATGGAAGCCGACCCGTCCCGATATGGCAGATGGATAAGCGGTACGAGCAGCCTGTCATGGAACGGCTTGCGGACAGGTTCGGCGGCACGGAGGGCAGCGACTTTGCGATTTCTTAATGCAGACGGCGGAGAACGCCGTGGAGGATAACCTGCCCGATTACCTTTCACAGCTTAAAGGACTGTACGAAAGACAGCTTTTTAGAGGAACTGGACGATTTTAATATAGAAGTGATTTACAAGCGGCTTGCCGAAACAGCGTCGCATATATGCTTTTGAGCCGCTGCGGACTGGATGCGGACGGCTATTTTGAGCGTGAGGATTTTGTTGACATTACAAATTTCAACACGCCTGCCACCTTAACGCCATCGGCATCGCCACAAGCGACATTTCCGAGATGGCGTTGCGGGAAATCTCTGCGGCAGTCCGAAATGTGCAAATCGAAGCGAAACAGCAGAACCGCACATTTGCAAGGAACTATACAAGCCAGTATGATAAAGGCAGGAAACAACCCGAAAGGAGCGAATACAATGAGCGAAATCACTTACACGAAACAGGCGGATTATCTTATTCCCGACCTAACATTACCGACAGAGCCAGAGCTTCCGCTTGGCAGGTACGCTTTGATGCACAGGGATTATCTGGAGCAGAACAAGAGGGTGGCTTACCTCAACCTGCTGACGTCGGGCGGGCTGAACGCACACCTGCACCAGACCGAGCAGACGGCATTGCAGCGGCTGGAGCTTCTGACGAAGCAGCTTCGCAGGAGCAGGGCGTGACGGAGGAACTGAAAGAGAAAGCACCGATGCAGTGGGTGCAGGCGATGAACGCCATCCGCAGCCAGGCGGAGGAAGTGATACTGGAAGAACTGATTTACAGTTAGAAAAATCAGAGCCAGAATCGGACGGTGGCAGACAGGAAGAAAAAACGGCTGCGGCACAGACAGCAGAGCCAGAAAAACAGGCGGGAACTGAAAAAGGCAGCGTTGCCAATGAGGAAGAGGTTGCCGCAAATCTCCCGACCGTAGACGAACAGATTGAAATGATAGCTGAAGCAGAGGACGAAAAATCCTCTGCTTTTGCTGTTTCACAGGAGGATATTGATGCCGTCCTTGTAAAAGGAAGCAGCTATGCGGATGGTAAATACCGCATCTACCATCAGTTCCAGAAGCAGGAAGATAAAAAGAATAACATTGATTTTCTGAAAAGGGAATACGGCACGGGCGGTTTCTTTGTTGACTTTTCAGACGGCACGGAGGGATATGTGTGGTATAGCGGCAAGGGCATCGCCATTGACCGTGCCGGCATTTCCACTGAACATGACCTTGTTTTAAGTTGGTCTAAAGCGGAAAAACGCCTGCGTGAGCTTGTTAAGGATAACCGCTATCTCAATCCCAAAGAGAAAGACCATTATGCCGATTATCTGGAAAGCATCTCTGCCCCACAGTATGAAATCGACACCCAGAGGAAGCTAAAAAGGCAGCGGTTCATTGAAGAAAAAAGGGAGCTGCCGCCTGCCGACAAGAGGGACACGCTCGCCCTGCGGCTCTCTGATTTTATCCGAGATTTGGACGGATATGAGAAAGATTTGTTGGGCGTGGTTGGCTGCAAGGATTTTGCGGATATGCCTGCCGACCTTATGGAGCAGGCGTTGCAGCATCCAGATAACGTGCAGGAAATGCTTGATTTTTTGGCTTTAGTGCAGAAAAAGACTACAAGCGTTTACAGCCGCAAGCAATGCGTGGCGTTTTTCTCAGGAGCTTACGGAGCTTTACCCTCTCCACTACTCTACCATGAGGGCGATGTGGTATATATCGGTGCGGATAAATATGAAATCATAGCCTTTGATGAAAACGCCGTGTCTTTGCGTAATGCGGAGTTCCCATTGTTTGGAAAAGAGTTCAGCAGGGGTGATTTTGAGGAAAAGTTAAAGGAAAACCCTGCCAACGACCATCTGAAAACGGTCATCACCGAAAGCCAGAAAACGGAAACGCTTGCCGAGGAAAAAACCGACAGCATCACGTTTTCCATCGGATTCTCCGAGCATCCGCCTTTTATGACAGGGAGCTGAACGACCGATTTACGGAGCTTAGTTTTGCACTTGGGAACAGGCTGCTTGGCGTTTTAGATGAAAAAACAGCATTATGAAAGACTGGATGAGAGTAAGGGTGTCGGCTGGTATAAAAAGACCGACTTTGAAATCCATGCAGTTATCGGCGGGGAAGAATTTAATTATGAGGGGCGGTTTGACATCGGGACGGCGAGGGAGATTTGATTGCCCATATCCGAAATTTTTATGAATACTCCCTCTCCCCGACTTGCCCGTTTATCCCAGAATGGAAACGGCAGGGGGAAGATTTACTACGAGAGAAAATGGAATCCCTGCGTTTCGGGCAGGATGTGTTCATCCCGTCCTTGGAGCAGTCATACCGAGCTGACACCAGAAGATGAAAAGCTCCTTGCTGAGATTTTGGCTACCGAATCCGACTGGAACAGGAAAGGCGAGGACAAGGAACAGACCGAAGAAATACGAAATAAAGAGGAACAGCCTGCCCCCATGAATGCTGCACTGAAATGTCTGCAAAGGAACAGGAAACCGAGCCGCCTACAAGAACAGTTTGAGGTCACAATGACTTCCGACGCTTTCCCAGACCCCGAAGATGCTTATGCTATCTGGGACAACAGCCGTGGGATTATTATATCAACGGGACGGTATGGTACTGACCTATCCAACCGAGGAAGATGCCGAAGCAGGACTTTTAAAGGTCAGAAAAACCGCTGCGGATAAGGAAGCGGGCAAGCCCTATCATAGCAAGATACTTGTCTGGTGATGAAGCCATCGTTATCATGCAGTATCCTAACGGCAAATATTACAAACCGATACGGATATGATGAGCAAAGGGATACTGCCAATACGACAGCAGGCGGCTTTGACACATTGATGAAGCGGAAAAAAGCTCTGTACTCCCACCGCCCGAAAGCGGAAAAAGGCGGTCGAGCCTACGCAGAGCCAAGACAGAGGGCTTCTGCCTGCACAGGATAATTCTGACCTCATCGGCAAAGAGCTTGTGATTGACAACCGCCGTTATGTAATAGAAAGCGTCGGTAAAATCAGCGGCGATGTTTCCATGCGTGACATTACTTTCCAGAACAGCACAGGGCTTCCCGATAAACCGTGTGGAGAAAATCGGCTATGTCCGCAGGCTCTTGGAGCAGGCACAGGAAGAAATTACCACCCGAAGAAAAAGCAGAAGTTCCCAAAACGGCAAATCCGACTTCTCCTTCTGTTTCTGCCGACCGCCACAATTATCATATTACCGATGATGCGTTAGGCGTTGGTGGTGCAAAAGAAAAGTTCCGAAACAAATATGGCAGCAATCCATCTGCTCCACGACCTTCAGATAGAAAACCGACTTGCCACGCCCGAAGAACAGGAAACCCTTGCAAAGTATGTGGGATGGGCGTCTGTCTATGGCGTTTGATGAAAAAAAATGCGGCATGGGCAAACGAATACAAGGAACTGAAAGCGGAACTTTCCGACGAGGAATACCGTGCAGCTATGGAATCCACGCTGACCGCTTTTTATACGCCGCCCGTCGTTATCAAGGCAATGTATGAAGCACTTGACCGTCTGGGATTCTCACAGGGGAACATTTTGGAGCCGTCCTGCGGCACAGGAAATTTCTTAGGATTGTTACCCGACAGCATGGAAAAATCAAAGCTGCACGGCATTGAGATTGACCCGTTATCGGGCAGGATTGCGAAGCAGCTCTACCAGAAAGCCAGTATCGCCATTGAGGGGTTTGAGGACACAAAGCTCCCAGACAGCCACTTTGACGTGGTGCTTGGCAATATCCCGTTCGGAGGAGTTTAAGGTCAACGACAGCCACTACAACGCCCAGAAATTTTTAATCCACGACTATTTTATTGCAAAGGCTCTGGATAAAGTGCGGGCAGGCGGCGTTGTGATGTTCATCACCTCTAAGGGGACGATGGACAAAGCAAGCCCAGAGGTGCGGAAGTATATCGCACAGAGAGCCGAGCTTTTAGGTGCGGTAAGGCTTCCCGACAATACGTTTCGGGCAAACGCAGGCACGGAGGTCAACGAGCGACATCCTTATCCTGCAAAAGCGTGACAGCGTAATTGACATTGAACCAGAGTGGGTACACCTTGACACAGATGAAAACGGCGTCACGATGAACAGCTATTTTGTATCCCACCCAGAAATGATTTTAGGCAAGATGAAGATGGAAAGCACAAGGTTCGGCATGGACAGTGCCTGCAAAGCCTATCCCGATATGCCGCTTGCGGGGCTTCTCCATGAAGCCATGCAGCGGATAGACGGCGAAATCCCAGAGATTGAAAATGAGATTGACCGAATCTCTGATGAGCAGGACAAATCCATCCCTGCCGACCCGAACGTGCGGAACTTCTCTTTTGCCCTTGTGGCGGCAGGGTTTACTTCCGAGAGAATAACGACCATGACCCCTGCAAACGTGTCCATGACCGCAGAAAACCGCATCAAGGGATTATTGGAAATCCGTGACTGCGTGAGAAAGCTCATCCAGTACCAGACCGACGACTGCCCAGAGGAAATGATACAGACCGAGCAGAAAAACCTAAACCGATTATACGATGCCTTTACAAAAAAGTACGGCTGATTAACAGCAGGGGGAACTACCTCGCTTTTGCGGCAGATGAAAGCTACTTCCTGTTATGCTCCCTTGAAGTGCTTGACGATGAGGGGAAATTCAAACGCAAGGCGGATATGTTCACGAAGAGGACGATAAAGCCCCACCATGAAGTGACCTTTGTGGAAACCGCCAGTGAAGCCCTCGCCCTCTCCATCGGGGAGAAAGCCCGTGTCGATTTATCCTATATGGCACAAGCTCACGGGCATGATGCAGGAGGAAATCATCAATGATTTGCAGGGCGTTATCTTCAAAGTGCCATCTTCCGAGCCTACAAGGTATGCAACCGCAGACGAGTATTTATCGGGCAACGTGCGGGAGAAAACTGAAAATTGCAAAGATAGCGGCAAAGGCAGACCCAGAGCTTGCCGTCAACGTGGCGGCTCTGGAAAAAGTCATCCCAAAGGATTTGCCCGCAAGTGAAATCTCCGTCCGTCTGGGTACGACGTGGATACCGCAGGAGGATATACAGCAGTTTATGTTGGAGCTTTTAACGCCGTCGAGCTATGCGGAGGGCAAGCTGAAAGTACGCTACACGGCATATAACGGCGACTGGTTTATCGAGAATAAGAGTTCCGACGTGGGGAATGTCAAGGCGGACAGCACTTACGGCACGAAGCGGGCAAGTGCCTACCGCATTATGGAGGATACCTTAAATTTAAGGGACACCCGTATCTTTGATTATGTTTATGACGAACACAACAATAAAAAAGCGGTATTAAACCATAAGGAAACCACGGCGGCACAGGCAAAGCAGGAGGTGATAAAGCAGGCGTTTGGGGACTGGATTTGGAAAGACCCAGAGCGGAGGAACCGCCTTGTCCGCTATTATAATGACACATTTAACAGTATAAGACCCCGTGAATATGACGGAAGCCATATCACGTTTGGCGGCATCAGCCCAGAGATTAAATAAGACCGCACCAAGTCAATGCGATTGCCCATATCCTTTACGGCGGCAACACGCTCCTTGCCACAAAGTAGGGGCGGGCAAGACCTTTGAAATGGTCGCCGCCGCACAGGAAAGCAAACGGCTCGGCTCTGCCAGAAATCCATGTTTGTCGTGCCGAACCACCTTGTCGGTCAGTGGGCGTCGGAGTATTTAAGGCTCTACCCATCTGCCAACATCCTTGTGACGACCAAGCGGGATTTTGAAACGGGAAACCGAAAAAATTCTGCGGCAGGATTGCGACAGGGGCTTATGATGCGGTGATTATCGGACATCGCAGTTCGAGAAAATCCCCATCAGCGAGGAACGCCAGAGGGAACAGCTCATGCGCAGCTTGACGATATTGAGCGTGGCATTGACGACGTGCAGGCATCCCACGGGGAGCAGTTCACGGTCAAGCAGCTCATGAAAACAAGGAAAGCTATCAAAGCAAAGCGATACCAAGCGGAAAGACAGCGTGATAAACTTGAGGAACTGGGCATAGACAGGCTCTTTATAGATGAGAGCCATTTTTACAAGAACCTTTACCTTTACACCAAGATGCGGAACGTGGGCGGAATTGCCCAGACCGAAGCCCAGAAGTCAAGCGATTTGTTTATGAAGTGCCGCTATCTGGACGAAATCACAGGCAACCGTGGCGTGGTTTTTGCAACGGGAACGCCTATCTCAAACTCGATGGTCGAGATGTATTCCGTGCAGAGGTATTTGCAGTATGACACCCTTGCGAGGAACGGATTGCAGCATTTTGACAGTTGGGCGTCCACGTTTGGCGAAACGGTCACGGCTCTGGAACTTTCCCCAGAGGGGACGAACTACCGAGCCAAGACGAGGTTTGCGAAGTTTTATAACCTGCCAGAGCTGATGCAGATGTTCCGTGAGGTTGCGGACATCCAGACCGCCGATATGCTAAACTGCCCGTGCCAAAGGTCAATTACCACAATATCAAGACCAAACCGAGCGAAATCCAGACGGAAATGGTGGCGGGGCTTGCCAAGAGAGCCGAGAAAGTAAGGGCAAGGCTTGTAAAGCCGCAGCAGGATAATATGCTCAAAATCACGAATGACGGGAGGAAACTTGGCACTCGACCAGAGGCTGATTGACCCGATGCTGCCAGACGATCCAGAGAGCAAAGTCAACGCCTGCGTGGACAATATTTACCGCATCTGGGAGGAACACGCCGACACCAAAGCGGCACAGCTCGCCTTTTGTGATTTATCGACGCCCACCAATAAAAAGATAATAGAAACGCAGGAAGTCAGAGAAA
>PDYJ01002356.1_pt1 | contig 18135 bp, 17 predicted proteins | sample 1430841 | NCBI WGS metagenome assembly PDYJ01 (sample SAMN07237672, study PRJNA390542) | Gut metagenome, whole genome shotgun sequencing project. | isolation source: fecal pellets | host: Mus musculus | place: USA: New York, NY | collected 2016-10 | reverse complement strand
GGGTCTCGCTTGACGGCGGAAGTTTTTTCTATCCCAATCCGCTTGAGTCGGCAGGGCAGCATCAGCGCGCCCCTTGGTTTGGATGTGCGTGCTGTCCGTCAAACATCTGTCGCTTCATACCCTCGCTGCCTGGCTATGTCTATGCCGTAAGAGACCGCGACGTATATGTTCAACCTCTTCATGTCAAACACGGCCCGGCTCGATGTGGCCGGCAAGCGGCTTGATCTCAGCCAGAATACCGCCTATCCTTGGTGCGGCGACATATCGTTATCTGTTGACAGTAACAAAGCCGGCCGCTTCAGAATGATGATACGTATTCCGGGTTGGGTTGTCAACAGGCCGGTTCCGAGTGATCTCTACACATACACCGACGGCAAGAATCCCTCCTGGCATGTGAAGATCAATGGGCGAAATGCCGGCGGAGAGCTTTGAAAACGGTTATCTTGCCATTGACCGGAATTGGAAAAAAGGTGACCGAGTGGAGATACATTTCGACATGGAGCCCCGCACGGTTAAAGCCGACAGCCATGTAGTGGCCGACAGCGGACGCATCTGCCTGGAGCGAGGTCCGCTTGTATATTGTGCCGAATGGCCTGACAACAAATTTAATCTGCCTTCAGTGCTTCTGAACCGCCATCCTGAAATCAGAGTGGAGAATGCCCCCGGACAGCTTTGCGGCATAGTCCGACTCGTGGCAGATGCCCAAAAGCTCGGATATGGCGCTGATGGCCGTCTCGTGTCTGAAGATATCAGCCTGACTCTCATACCTTATTATGCCTGGGCGCATCGCGGACCCGGTCAGATGGCTGTCTGGCTTCCGCAGTCACTGAACGCAGTCGTCCCGGAGCAATAGCCAACTCCGATAATCCATAAAAAGCAACTTGCCCCGCTTCCTGCTTGCAGGCGGCGGGGCAAGTTGTTGAGGATTAGATAATAAAAAATTGATTGTCTCTCGACAACCAATCTTAGTTAACCTTAAATCTAATACCATGAAAAACACGTTACAAAGGTAGGCACTTTTTGGATAACCTCCAAATTCGCGGCGATAAAAGCGTATTAATTTAACATATTTTACAACAAATTGTTTTCAAAAGGCGCTTTTGGGTGATATTTTGGCAGAAACAGCCATCATGGCTGGCAATTTGCTACAATGCGCCGCGCCTGTAGCCTGGTCCCTCGTTGACGGTCGAAATGCGGTTTGCATCAACACCAAAAATTTCGTATCTTTGCCTAATCAGTAATCCAATTCTGTTTCCACCACAAAATTATGAGCGAGGATACATTCACACCAGATGCTATAGACGACCCTGAAGAAAGCCGGGAAGAAACACAGCCCGTGCGCAAAGACGGATTTGATCCGCGGATAATTGTCGACACGTCAAACGACACCATCCGCCATCAGCTCCGCGGCATGTTTCAGAGCTGGTTTCTTGACTATGCGAGCTATGTGATTCTTGAACGCGCCGTCCCCAACATCGAGGACGGTCTGAAGCCCGTGCAGCGGCGCATCCTCCATGCCATGAAGCTGCTCGACGACGGTCGCTTCAATAAGGTGGCAAACATCGTGGGCCACACCATGCAGTTCCATCCCCACGGCGATGCCTCGATCTACGAGGCCCTCGTGCAGCTCGGACAGAAAGAACTGCTGGTGGAGACTCAGGGTAACTGGGGCAACACGCTCACCGGCGCTTCGGCCGCCGCAGGCCGATATATCGAGGCGCGGCTCTCGCAGTTTGCCCTCGATGTGGTCTACAATCCCAAGGTCACAGACTGGACTCTCAGCTACGACGGACGAAAGAAAGAGCCCATAACTCTGCCCGTAAAATTCCCGCTTCTGCTCTCCAAGGGAGCCGAGGGTATCGCCGTAGGTCTCTCCTCGAAGATCCTGCCCCACAACTTCAATGAGATCATAGACGCAGCCGTGGCCTATCTCCGCGGTGAGGAATTCACCCTTTACCCCGACTTCTACACCGGAGGCTTCATCGATGTCTCGCGCTATAACGACGGCGAACGTGGCGGCGTGGTCAAAATCCGCGCCAAGATCGAGAAGATCGACAACAAGACACTCGCCATCACCGAAATTCCCTACGGCAAGACCACTGCCACCCTCATCGAGTCGATTGTAAAGGCCCAGGAGGCAGGAAAGATCAAGATAAGGAGCGTGGATGACAACACCGGCGAACATGCCAACGTCATTGTCTACCTCCAGCCGGGCACCTCAAGCGACAAGACCATCGACGCGCTCTATGCCTTTACCGACTGCGAGGTGTCCATCTCGCCGAACTGCTGTGTCATCTCCGAAAACAAACCACACTTCATAGGCGTCAGCGATGTGCTGCGCCACAACGTAGACTCAACCCGCACCATACTCGGAAAGGAGCTGCAGATCCAGCTCGGCGAAGTGCGCGAGCAGCTCCACTTCGCATCGCTCGAACGCATCTTCATCGAAGAGCGCATCTACAAGGACAAGGGCTACGAAGAAAGCGAGAGCCGGGCGCAGGCCATAGAGCATATCCGCGGCCGTCTCGAAAAATTCAAAGACAAGTTCATCCGCGAGATAACCGACGATGACATCATCCGCCTCTTCGAAATCAAGATGGGGCGCATCCTTAAGTTCAACGTCGACAAATGCGAGGAGCAGATCGCGGCCTTCAACGACCGCATCAGCAATCTCAACTCCAAGTTGGAGCGCCTGACGGACTATACCATTGAATGGTACGAGAACCTCAAGCGCAAATACGGCGATGCCTACCCGCGCATGACAGTGCTCCGCAACTTCGACAATATCCAGGCGGCATCCGTGGCCGAGGCCAACGAGAAGCTCTACATCAACCGCGAGGAGGGCTTCATCGGCACTTCGCTCAAAAAAGACGAGTTCTTATGCAACTGCTCGTCGATCGACGATGTGATCATCTTCTATAAGGATGGACGCTACAAGGTGGTCAGAGTCCAGGAAAAACTGTTCATTGACAAGAACGTGCTTCACGTCGACGTGTTCAAGCGCAACGACAAGCGCACCGTCTATAATGTCATCTATCAGGACGGCAAGGGCGGCACATATTATATGAAGCGCTTCTTCGTCACCGGCATCACCCGCGACAAGGAATACAACGTCACCGGCGGCAAACCCGGCAGCCGCGTCTGCTGGTTCACCGTCAACCCCAACGGCGAGGCCGAGGTGGTCAAAGTGACCCTCAAGCCAAAACTCAGGCTCAAGACCCTGCAGTTTGACGTCGACTTCTCGAAAATCAACATCAAGGGGCGAGCCTCGCTGGGCAACATCGTGACCCGCAACGAAGTCCACCGCTTCTCGCTTAAGGAGAAAGGCCGCTCGACCCTGGGCGGACGCGATGTCTGGTATGATCCTGACGTGATGCGCCTCAACTACGATGGTCGCGGCGAATATCTCGGCGAATTCAACAGTGGCGACCTTGTGCTCGTCATCCAGAAAAACGGCGAGTACTACACATCCACCTTCGAGGCCTCGAACCATTATCCCGACAACATTCTGCGCATCGAGAAATTCGCCCCCCACAAGGTCTGGACCGCCATTCTCGATGACGCCGACCAGAAATATCCCTACATCAAGCGCTTCACCTTCGAACCCACGGCAAAACCACAGCGCTATCTCGGCGACAACGAGAAGTCATCGCTGCTGCTGCTCAGTGACGAGCCTGGCCTGCATGTTGAGGTAGTCTTCGGCGGAGCCGACTCTTTCCGCCCGGCTATGGAGATCGTGGCCCGCGATTTTATCGCTGTCAAATCTGTCAAGGCCAAAGGCAAGCGCCTGACAACCTTCGCCATCGACCATATCACGGAACTCGAACCTATAGCGACCGAGGATATCCTCGATGAAGATGACGCCGAGCCGGGCCAATCCTCCGAAAGCGCCGATCAGGAGTCTGAAGACGTGGCTGAACCTGAGAAGAGCGACGATGAGGTGCGCGACGAACTCACCGGACAGCACCGTCTGTTTTAGGACACCTACTCTGACACCCCTCTTGAAACAGTCTCTGAAATGAAAGTCCGAAAAGCACTTCTCTCACTCGCCTCGCTGCTGCTCTGCCTGCCGGCTTTCGGCGCGCGGACCGTGGCCGACGCAGATACAGCCGCCACAGTAGTGCGTCCGGTTTTTGCCGCCTACACTCTGGAATACGGCTCGGCCCACCTGACCGACACCTATCTGACCCCGCTGAGATATGAAGGCTGGCATGCCGGATTTGACTATCAGCGCTATCAGGCCATGCGCTTCGCCCCGCGCGACTGGACCATGCGCCTGCACATGAATCTCAGCGTTGACAAGACCGACAATCCCGCCCGCAACGCATCGATGTGGGACATCATGCTCTCCGCCGACTGGGGTATGATGCGCAGATTCCGCCCGCTCCCAGGCCTTACTCTTGCAGCCGGCGCATCAACCGGAATCGAACTCGGCTGCCTCTACAACCCCCGCAACGGCAACAATCCGGCCTCGGCCAAAGCCGCCTGGACTGTCAACCTGACCGGATTCGCCTCATACAGTCTCCGCATCTGGCGCCTGCCGGTCACTTTCACCTATCAGCCCACACTCCCGGTCACCGGCGTCTTCTTCTCGCCTGACTACGGCGAACTCTACTATGAGATCTACCTCGGCGACCATTCAGGCCTGACTCACTGCGCCTGGTGGGGCAACTATTTCAGGCTCGACAATCAGCTGAGCGCCGATCTTCACTTCGGATCGACGAATCTGCGCCTGGGCTACCACGGCACAGTCTTCTCATCGAAAGTCAACCATCTCGTGACCAACAGATTCACCCATGCGCTCTCAGTCGGTGTCAGCGGTGAATGGATGTCAGTCAACCCGCGCAAAGGCCTTCCTCGGAAAGTCCGCATGATCAGCGCGCTCTACTGATCAGCCGTCACGCCACGCTCACCCCGTCATCACCCCCTCATTCCCGATCATTCATGAAATCAACCCTCTCAATCATAAGCGCACTGATTCTCTCGGCCTTCATGAGCTCCTGCCACGATGTCCGTGAATACGCCGATGATCCACGCGGCAATTTCGAAGCACTCTGGACAATTCTTGACGAACACTACTGCTTCTTCAGCCAGAAAGACATAGACTGGGATGCCGTACATGACACCTACGCCCGGCGCATCGGCCCTGAAATGACGGGCGAAGAACTTTTCATTGTCTGCGCCGACATGCTTGACGAACTGCGCGACGGCCATGTCAACCTCTCGGCGGCATTCAACACCTCCTACTATCGCAAATGGTGGAGCGACTACCCGCAGAACTTCTCGCTGCGCCTGATCGAGGAATCGTATTTCAACTTCAACTACCGCCAGAGTTCCGGAATGCTCTACGGTATTCTCCGCGAGAACATCGGCTATATCTACTACGGATCTTTCGCCAACCCTGTGGGAGAAGGCAATCTCGACAATGTGCTTTATTTCCTGAAAAATACCCAGGGGCTGATCATTGATGTCCGTGACAACGGCGGAGGCGATCTGACCAACGTGCGCACTCTTGTGAGCCGCTTCATCACCCGCCCGACCGTGGTGGGCTACATCTCCCACAAGACCGGTCCGGCCCACGATGCTTTTTCAGAACCTATGGAGATCACCTATAATCCCGCCGACATAGGCCGCATACGCTGGGGCAAACCGGTCATAGTGCTGACAAACCGGTCTACATTCTCTGCAGCCAACAATTTTGCCTCTGTGATGAAACTTCTGCCCGGAGTCAGACTGGTCGGAGCCACAACCGGCGGGGGTAGCGGAATGCCCTATTCGTCCGAACTGCCTAACGGATGGGGAGTGCGTTTTTCGGCCTGCTCAATGCTTGATGCCGAAGGCCGGAGCACTGAAGCCGGCGTAGAGCCTACAGAAGGCTGTGCGGTCGACATGGACCCCCTCCAGGCCCTCTCAGGCAAAGACACCATCCTTGAATTCGCCCTCGACCTTCTCCAGGATCCCCGATAGCCTCAATCTTCGAGATTTATGAGGTCATAAAACATTAAACGTGTAGGTTTTTCGCTATCGGTACTATTGAGATAAAGGAAGCCGTTTTTAAGATAAAATTCCTCTGCGGTGCGATATGCGTCTACCGTCATAAACCGACATCCGGTTTTATTGTCTGATACGAAATATCGTTTCATGAAATCCAACAATATAGAGCCGATATGCTTTCCTCTGATGTCATTGCTTAATGCAAAGCGACATAATTTTACAGAGGGATAATTTGTCAGTCTTTTTTCATTGACAAACCGATGTTTGCGGAATTTATTAAATTCATTGTTAGACGGAAAGTCTTTAATCGTGATTCTGTCATTTGCAAGGCTGAAATAACCGACTACTTTTTTATCAGAATTCCGTTCAATGATATAAGTGACAGCCAATAAAGCCTCTCTGTATAGGGCGCATCGTTTAGTATAAAGTCATCTAAGTCATCATCGCCACATGAAAAAGCGGTGATGTACTCTTTTAAATCGAGTTTACGTATGCCATAATCACGATAAAATTCTTCAAAATTCATTTTTTCTGATTACGGGCTAACATTTTTATGACTGTATCATAGGCCGCCTTGATCTGGGCTTTACGTTCGGTGGTTTCCGGACGTGGGGTATTCATCAGCTCAACGAACCGACGGGCATCTTCTCCACTTAGGATAGGGGTATCTTGAATTGGTCGTGCCATATCTTTATTATAATTGAATACAAATATATAACAATTTTTGAAATAAAATAATCATCGGGTGATGACCCGGTATTCGGTCGGACCGCCTGAATGCACGTGATAGCGAGTCAGGGCATAGCCGCGGTCTGCGGCAGGGCCGGTCAGCGGATTGCCGTGTGTGGCTCCGTAGATGTCGAAAGTGCTCCCGCACTGCGGACAGCGGGCCTCGGTTGCCCCCGGAGCTACCTCGATGCGCACCGTCGGGCGTGCCTCAACCGGGCAGGCGAGGTCATAGACATAGAGCTCGCCGAGCACATCAGTGGCCAGCAGCAGACCTCCGAAACCGGTGCGGTCAAGAGCCGTGTATGGGAAATCGGCAGGAATTCTTTCAGCGGAAGTAAAGATATAGCGTTTCGAGTCAGCGGCATCGCCTTTGACGCCGTGGATATTCCAGTCGCCAACGGTCAGAAAAGTCAGCCGCACCTCCGCATAGGGGATGCGGTCATCGTCGACCGACTCGCATGAAACGAGCGCGCCCGTCACCGCTGAGGCGGCGAGCGCTGTCAAAAGGGCGGGAATCCGGAGGAGTGGACGGATTGTCATGTCTGTCTTGGAGAGTTGCTTATATATATATGTGTGTAAAGATCTCTTACTTGAAGAGCGAGGTGAAGACTTCGCCGAATTTGTTGGCGGCCTCCTGGAGCTTGTTGCCGATAAAAGGGCGCAGCATCGGGGGAATCTCTATCTTGATAGCCGGAGTAAGCACGGTTGATTCCGGGCCCTCTTCCTTAAGGTTGATGTTGAGCGAAAGAGGCACGGGGCAGCCTTCGGCTGCGAAGCCTACGTGGGTGGGAGCTGTGCGCTCGCTGATGCGGAACACGATCTGGCCGATCGAAGGTGCGTCCATGCGCACGGTTTCGCCGTCGAATTCCACTCCGTTGAGCTGTTCGCGCTGTTCGGCGGGAAGCTGCTCTACGAGGTCGCGGTATTGCGACAGGTCTGCTACTTTTTCGTAGATCTGTTTGATGGGGCGGGGCAGGGTTACGGGTTTGCCGGTGTAGGTTGCCATTGGTTCGGGGTGAAGATTTTGAAAAAAGCCACCTGACCGAGGGCTGACAGCCGTTGATCGGGTGGCTTCTGATGGGGTTATTACGTTTTTTTGAGTGTTCTGCTGCTTATTCAGCCTCAGTAGAAGCGGTGGGAGTCCAAAGAGAGGGATCTTTGCGCCATTCCTTCAGAGTGTCTACATCGTTCTCGTGGATGAAGCCTGATTCGAGAGCGGCAGTGATGAGTGCCGAATAGTTCGAAAGGGTGATGAGGTTGACATTGGCATCTTTGAAGCGCTTTGTGGCCACGGGGAACTCATAACTGAAGATAGCCACCATGCCGATCACTTCGCAGCCGGCGTTGCGGATTGCCTCCACAGCCTTGAGGCTGCTGCCGCCGGTCGACACGAGATCTTCTATCACCACTACTTTCTGGCCGGGACGCAGATCGCCTTCGATGAGATTTTCGAGTCCGTGGTCTTTCGGGGTTGAGCGGACATAGACGTAGGGAAGGCCAAGGGTGTCAGACACGAGCGCGCCTTGGCGATAGCTCCTGTTGCCACACCTGCTATGGCATCGACATCACCGAAGTTTTCGAGGATGATGCGGCTGAGCTCGACCTTGATGAAGTTTCGGACATCGGGATAAGAGAGAGTCTTGCGGTTGTCCGTGTAGATGGGTGAGTTCCAGCCGGATGCCCAGGTGAAAGGATTGTCAGGCTGCAGTTTGATTGCGCTGATCTTCAGGAGCTTCTCGGCAAGAATAAGGTCAAGATGTTTCATTTTTTGAATGAGGGAATAATGAAAATAATGGACTGATTATAATTCAAAGTGCAAAATTAGAATATCCTGCGCTCAATTGCAACTTTTTTTAGTTTACGTTTCTTAATGACTGCTTTGAAAAATAGACATTTGAAAAACAGACAGGCCACCGCTGACCCGATATTTGCCGGACCCTCTCCGGTGTTTCACAGGCGGATAGATAAAAAAGGAGATGTCTCACGACATCTCCTTTCCTTTTTAAACCTTTATCTTAATCTAATACTATGAAAAACACACATGCAAATGTAAGGATTAAAATTGGAACATTTGCACATCATAGCGTATATTTAACAATATTTGGCTAAAAATTAGAAAATAGATCAAAAAATGGCCTCTAAGCCCCCAAAGAGCTGTCTCGGATCTTGAAAAGAGCATAAATTTGATGTAACTTTGCATTTGAAAGGGATGCAAAATCAGTGAGGTTGTTAGAAACGACCTTTAATACAATAGTTAAACGAATGAAACATCTGTATGTGACCGATATGGACGGGACTCTGCTTGGACGCGACAGCCGAGTCAGTTCAAGAAGCGCGGAGATAATCTCTCGGCTCTCAAAGTCTGGAGTTCCGGTGACCGTAGCAACGGCCCGCACTCCGGCTACAGTCGAGATGCTCCTCGAAGACACATATATTAATATACCTGCCATCGTAATGACCGGTGCCGCTATGTGGGACCGCGTCAGCCAGCGTTACATGGATGTCATGTATCCCGAAGCCGATGCGGCCTGGAGGGTGATGTGCTGTTGCCGCGAGCATGGGGTCAATCCATTTGTCTACGTGCTCCGTGACGACACCATGCTTGAGGTCTACCACAACGGACGCATGAATTCGCGCGAATGGAAGTTCTATGAAGAGCGCTGCGGCCTCACCCGCAAGCGTTTTATCTTCGATGATCCTCACGCCTATGAGGAGCCACAGGCCGGAACGGTACTGATTTTTGCCGTGGGAGAGGGCAGGGCCATCGAGTCGGTGGCCGCAGAACTGATGGCCGACGGTCGCCTTTCAGTATCTTCTTACCGCGACATCTTCAACCCCGATGTGGCCTACCTTGAAGTCTTTGCGGCCGGCGTAAGCAAAGCCGCGGCCATTGGGAAACTCGCACGGCAGATCGGTGCCGACACAGTGACGGTCTATGGCGACAATCTCAACGATCTTTCGATGTTTGCCGTGGCTGACGATGCCGTGGCGGTTGACAATGCCATGCCGGGCGTGATGGAGAAAGCCGACCGCCGGATCGGAGCTAACTACGAGGATGCCGTGGCGCTTGACATGGCTATGTGTGCGCGCGCCGAAGGCTTCAGAGTATGACCAGTGTGATGCCCATGAGCGCCATCCCGACCACTACGCCTATGAGCGACAGATGGTGATGACCGAAACTTTCGGCGCCGGGAAGAAGTTCGTCAAAGGCTATGTAGACCATTATTCCCGCAACCACGGCCAGACAGACGGCATTGACCACCGGCGACCATAACGGCAGCAGAAAAGCCATGCCTACCAGTGCGCCAGCCGGTTCAGCCAGCCCTGACAAGAGCGAATAGAAAAAAGCCTTGCGCCGGTTGCCCGTAGAGTGGTAGATCGGCACCGACACGGCTATCCCCTCCGGAATATTGTGTATGGCTATGGCTATGACGATCGGCAGTGCCATTTCGAGCCCGTCGAGTGCCGAGATAAAAGTGGCCATGCCTTCCGGAAAGTTGTGAATGCCTATGGCCATTGCGAGCATTATGCGGTGCGTTTCATCTTGTGGTGACTGTGGCCGTCAGTGAGCTCCTCCATCGAATGGGCTTCGTGAGGATTCTCATCGGCAGGCACGAGCCAGTCTATCAGCGCTATCAGGCCTATGCCTCCGAAAAATGCCGCGAGCATTGCAGCCGCGGCCGTCCGCTCTGGCATGACCGTGGCCAGTCCCTCGGAGGCTTCCGGCATTAGCTCCATGAAGGAAATATAGATCATCACACCGGCCGACAGCCCCAGCGCCCCGGCCAGCAGGCGGGTGTCGGTGTGGCGGGTGAAAAACGAGATCATGGCCCCGATTCCGGTCGAAAGTCCGGCGAGGAGGGTCAGCAGCAGCGCTATTAATATGGTTGAAAAATCCGGCATGTACTATGATTGCAGATAGTTGTATTGTCAATTGATTAACATGCGGGAACCTGACTTGGTTTGTCCCGCTCAGTTATAGGCCGGAACTTTCGGGGCCACCACCGGAATCTTGAATCCGAGCCGGGCAATGAGTATGCTCATCAGTGGGGTCAGTATGTTGAAGATACAGCAGGGCGCATAGGCTAAGGTGCTCACACCAAGCACCGTCGACTGGGTGATGCCGCATGAATTCCACGGTATCAGCACCGAAGTCACCGAGATCGAATCTTCCATCGAACGGCTGAGAAGCCTGGCTTCGAGACGGTTGCGGCGATAGAGCGGGCGATACATGTTGCCTGTGATAATGAGCGAGAGATACTGGTCGGCAGTGGCGCAGTTCATGGCCAGACCGCTCGCCACGGTGGCGCTTACAATCCCCGTGCGGCGGCGCAGGCGGCTGGTAAACGCCTCGGTAAGACTTGTGAGCATACCTGTGCCTATCATGGCCGATCCGAAAATCATGGCGCTGAGCACCAGATAGACCGTAGGGAGCATACCGAGTATGCCGCCGGTAGCTGAGAGCTCGTCAAGAGCCCCATTGCCGGTCGACAGCGATGACCCGTTCCAAAGCGCAGGCAGCAGATCGGCCGCGCCAATTGACAGCTGCGGCTGGAGCAGGAAAATGCCCGCCGCGCCGAAAATCGTGGCCGCGGTCAGCACAAAGATCGTCTTTACTCGCATGATGATCAGCACAAGTGTCAGTGCCGGAATAGCCATTGTCCAGGGCGAGAGATTAAACGTCGATCCGAGCGCATCGAGCAGCGGAGCCGACTCCGGCGAGGGCGACAGACTGGAGGTCAGACCCACGGTCAGAAACACCAGCAGTGCTATGGTCATGGCCGGCACCGTGGTGAACATCAGATAGCGTATGTGGTCGAAGAGATCCACTCCGGCCGTCGACGAGGCCACCACCGTAGTGTCGCTCAGCGGAGAGACCTTGTCGCCGAAATAGGCCCCTGAGATTATAGCACCCGCAATCCAGGGATCGCTGTAGCCCATCACTTCGCCTATTCCCAAAAAGGCCACGCCGATGGTGGCGATGGTGGTCCATGAACTGCCCGTAGCCACGGAGATCACCGAACATACCGCGCAGGTGATTATCAGAAAGAACTTAGGCGACAGCAGATGAAGCCCGTAGGATATGAGCGTTGGCACCACCCCTGAAAGCATCCAGGTGGTGGCCACGGTGGCAATGCAGATCAGAATCGGCACAGCCGGAAGAATCTGTATGGCGCTGCGGCGCAGCCCCGTGATAAGGCTCCGGCGGGTGGCAATACCCCCTATGGCGCTGAGACCGAGCGAGAGAGCCGCCGCCGTCAGCAGTATCCACGGGCCGAGTTCCGAAACGGCATCGGCGCCACGGGCAATGATTACCGAAATGAGGGTAACGAGCAGAAAAGCGAGAGGGATGAGCGAGATTGTGACTGCGGGAGAGAGACGGCGGCCAAAAATTTTTGATCTGTTCAATTCAACTGACGGTTTATGAAAGTAAATATTCTTGGAAACTGTTGGAAATTGAAGTCAAGACGACTTCAGTTTTTTATACGCTGTTACTGCACGGCTGATCACAGCCTGACAGAGTCTGGTGGGATGAGGCTATACTTAGCTTTTCGGACATCGACATGTCACTTGGAAGCACACATCGTGTTAATAATCGTGAAAAACAATTCTGAATATCGCAGCGTCATCCTTTTCGTTACTGCAAAATTACAAAAAAAATCCCCGATTGGCATTCGTTGCGGATCACAAACTCCGCTAAAAGGTCAAAAGGCATGTTAAATCGGAGCCCCCATCGCCGAGCCCGTCCCTCAGTCTTGACATTCCCGTCCGCATCCCATTCGGAACCGTAAATCGGTGTCCTCGACCGGACACCCAATGCAAGATGAATAGCTAACCCGTGACACCTTTGCGCTCTGCGCTGCGGTGTCACGGGCTACGAGTAAATCCGCGTCCTCCGGACGCCCATCCGGCCACCGCCGGCGGATGTTGTCCGCCGATCTGTCCACCGGATGGCCCCGCAGGCGGATGTGGTCCTCCGGACGCCCCCGCAGGCGGATGTTGTCCGCCGATGTGTCCCCCTGATGGTCTTGCGGGTAGCGGGTGTCCGTCAGGACACCGATTTAATAGTAGCCCCCGACACCGCAGCGCAGAGCGCGCAGGTGTCGGGGGTAAAATATATTCACGTAAATGAGGTGTCCGGACGAGGACACCGATTTACCGTTCCGGACGGCCCCATCGTGGGTATGCGTTCGCCAATATGGGTCTCCGGACGGCCCCGTGATCAGATCGCCTCGTCTTCAACGGTTTCGAGCAGGTCGGCATCAGCCGGCGCAGGAGAATCGGAAGTCGCGGCTTCGAGCTTCTTCATGATAGAGAAGATGAAAGCGGCCGAAACAAGACAGATGGCCACAAGGATACCCCAGAGCATCGCCGTCGAAATCTTGCCCCAGAGGAGCATCGGGATCGACACCAGATAGTTGCCCACAGCCGTAGCCGCGAACCAACCGCCCATCATCGAGCCTTTGAGTTTCGGAGGAGCCACCTTGCTGACAAAACTGATGCCCATCGGCGAAAGCAGAAGCTCAGCGAAAGTCAGCAGCAGATAAGTGGAAATAAGCCAGTTGGGCGACACTGACGCCGAGGTGCCGGTGATGGCCAGCGAACCGACGAGCATCACGCCGTAGGCCACGGCGGCCATGATCATGCCGTAGCCGATCTTGCGGGGAGCCGAAGGCTCGCTCTTGCGCTTGGCCAGCCAGCCGAAGAAGGCAAGCGAGAAGGGGGTGAGAGCCACTACATAGAATGGATTGAACTGCTGATACTCCTGCGGCTGGATGCCGGTGAGCGGATCGGGTGTCACAGAATAGAAATACCAGAGCGCCCAGCCCACCAGGCCGATGATGGCCACCGAGATCACGCGGCTGAGAGTGCCCTTCGACTGGAAGAGATTGAAGGCTGCATAGACACCTACGGCGATGCTCAGAAGAGCCCACACATTGAATCCGATGCGGGTCCAGCCTCCGGCTTCGGGCGAGGTGCAGCTCTTGGCGAATTCCGTCAGCGTAGCGCCGTTCTGGTGGAACACCATCCAGAAGAAGATCACCACTGCGAAGACGAGCAGCAGTGCCACCACTCGCTGCTTGGTCTGCGTCGGAGTGAGTTCCGGACCGCTTTCAGCCACAGCCTTGGCCGCGCCCGGCTGCTTCTTGTCGGTGAGGATATGGGCATAGGTGCGGCGTCCGAGGAAATAGATCAGGAAGCTGACTATGAGCGAGCCGCAGGCAATGGCAAAAGCATAGCTGTAGCCTGTCGACAGGGTCGAGATATAGTTTGTGGCAAAAGCCGCGAGGTCAGTCCCGGCGTTCATGCCGTGGTCGGCCGCGGTGGTTATGAGTTCTGCACCGTTTTCTGTACCGTCGAGATAGGCGTTGCATATAGCGGGCAGCGATGCGGCATAGGTCAGGCCCTGCGCCTTCATGGCGAGGTTACACATGGCTGTGGCCGCCATCGGAGCAAACATCGAGCCGATGTTGATGGCCATGTAGAAGAGCGAGAATGCCGCGTCGCGCTGTCCGCTGTAGCGGGCTTCGTTGTAGAGATCGCCCACCATCACCTGGAGATTGCCCTTGAAAAGGCCTGTGCCGCAGGCTATGAGCACGAGCGCGGCGCAGAGTATCACGAGCGAGGTGGTGCTGCGGATGTCAGTCGGGATGGCCATGACCATATAGCCGGCAAACATGACGGCCAGACCTGTGACCACACACTTGGAGAAGCTCCATTTGTCAGCCACCCAGCCGCCTATCAGAGGCATGAAATAGACAAGGGCGAGGAAGCCCGCGTAGATCTGGCCCGACACGGTGGAGTCAAGGCCGAATTTGGCCTGCAGGAAGAGCAGGAAGATGGCAAGCATGGTGTAGTAGCCGAAACGTTCGCCGGTGTTGGCGAGCGCGAGCACATAGAGGCCTGCCGGTTGGTTTTTGAACATGGCGATTTTTGCAAAATATCGGAGAGGACCGCTGTGAGGGGTCCTCTCCGGGGTGAGAATTCAGTTATTATCGAGCATCAGTTATTTATGCTTTGGTGACACGTTCGAGCCAGTTTACCATGCCGAACATGACGCCCATCGAGATGATGCAGACTGCGAGGAAGACGCTCCAGCAGATCCACAGCGGCCAGTTGTTATACATCAGCGGGCCGATCCAGAGCAGAAGATTGCCGAGGGCGGTGGCGCCGAGCCAGAGACCCTGACAGAGACCCTGCATGTGGGCGGGAGCGACTTTCGACACAAACGAGAGGCCTAAGGGCGAGATGAAGAGCTCGGCCACGGTCAGGAAGAAGTAGAGCAGGAGGAGCACCCACGGACCGGCCTTCATTGTGGCAGCTATCGCGTTGGGAAGTTCGCGGAACTCGATGCCTGAGGGATAGGCTTCGAAATATGAATAGAGGGCCAGGAAGAGGAAGGCCATGCCGGCCAGACCCATACCGATGGCGATTTTGCGCGGAGTGGAGATCTCGATGCCGGCGCGGCTCAGGGCGCTGAACATGAGCATTACAAGCGGGGTGAGTATGATCACGAAGAAGGGATTGGCTGCCTGCCAGATCTCAGGCGCGATGGATGAGGTGTCGACAAAGTCGCGGGCGAAGAGCGACAGCGATGTGCCGTTCTGGTGGAATGAGAACCAGAAGAAGATCACCACTCCGAGCACTGCGAAGAGGGCGGTCATGCGCTGCTTGATCTCCTTGGCCATTGCGCGGCGTTCCTCGTCGGAGATGCGCACTCCCTCGGCCTTGGCTTTCTTGCCGGGGGTGGGGAGGTTTTTCTTGACGCTCACAAAGATCAGGAGCGAGAGGAGCATGGCGCAGACAGAGGCGATGAACGAGTAGTGGATACCGGTGTTGAACACGTCGAGATACTGTGCGCAGAAGGCCTGGATGTCACCTGCGGCGTTGCCTCCGGTCTCGGTGATGAGGGCATAGAGGTTGTTGAGGTTCTCGGTGCTCATTGAGTCGGTCACGCTCAGATACTCATGGCAGAGGGCCGGGAGCTTGGCGTTGTAGGCCAGAGAGTGCACGCCGAGCCACCAGCTGCGGAGCATCGGGGCCACGAAGGGAGCTACCAGGCCGCCCACGTTGATGAACACATAGAATATCTGGAAGCCGGAGTCGCGCTTCGAAGCATATTTGGGATTGTCATAGAGCTGACCCACGATGGCCTGGAGGTTGCCCTTGAAAAGACCGTTGCCGAAGGCTATGAGGAAGAGGGCGAAACAGGTCATCGGCAGCAGCCATGAGATGTTGTCGGAAGTGGAGAGGATAGGAATCGAGAGAATCACATAACCGAGGGTCATGATAATGAGACCGTTGATGATGGTCCCCTTGTAGTTCTGGGTGCGGTCGGCAATGGCACCGCCCACAAGACTGAGCAGATAGATGCCGGCGTAAAAGAACGAGTAGACAAGCGCGCTGGTCTCCTCCGAGAGTCCGAATTTCGAACAGAGGAAGAGGACTAAGACGGCATTCATGATGTAGTAGCCGAATCGCTCGCCCATGTTGCTGAGTGCAGCAGGAATAAGGCCTTTGGGTTGGTCTTTGAACATAACGGATTGATTAGTTTGATTTGGGTATTGATTCAGGGGGTTAAGAAGCTGTTTTTAGAAAACTCTAAACCGGGTTCCGGCGCAGAGTTTCCGCAAAAATAAGCAAAATAATCATAATTTATAATATTCCGGTAGAAAAATGCTGCGGTGACGGGCCAAAATCACACAAAATCTTACTATGACTCCTTATCCGGACTGTTGATTCTTTTTATAAAGAAAACAATGATGCATGCCAATAATGCAAATATGAACATCAAACCGATCATAAATAACTTACCACGTAATATGCTATACATCAGGAATGTCATCAAAATCATGCTCCATGCAGTCATGCAATCAAACATCTGTCTGATGATTGAAATTCCGGCGGCCGATTTTTTTATCTCATTTCGGACATTCCACCAGTCTGGGTGATTCTTGACAAAAAAAATCATACCCCACGTTATAAGAGATAATAATGGTATTATCAGACTGACTGAAGGACTGCCATATGAATCAATAGCTCCACTTATATCCCAATGAATCGGAATCAAATCGTATTGAGTTATCAGATAGCAACTGATCCCTAATTGGATTAATATTAATGTGATGTTAAATATCCGGATAAATTTATTCATTTATTTTGAGATTTGACATAATATAGATTTGTTTGATCTAAAATTAGCTCAAAATTCATTAATATCATAACAAATCGATAGTTTTTTATCTTTAAGCTTAAAAATTACACAAGCTTATTCTTATGACAAATGTGTGTTTGTGAGCGAAAAACTATGTATCTGGAAACGCCTGAAATTAGCGAACTTCAACAAAAGAAACAATAGCCTATACAATGAATATTTCCAGCCTCGATTTACTGCCTGATGGGAAAAGATAGGAATATTGGGGCCGATTTCTTACTTTTGCAGATGTCAACGGTCGCTTTTAACGAGATCTTAATGATAATGCAAAGATGAATAATGCAGATTTTCTGATACGTTTCAGCAGCCCCCGCCTGGGCTATGGCAGTGTTGTGCTTGACAATTCGGAACTTTTGGAGATACCTCAGGGTGTGTCGGTAGTGCTCGGCCCGAACGGTGCCGGCAAGTCGACTCTCGGCCTTGTGATGGAAAAAGGACGCTACGCCTATGGCAACCGCCTCGAATTCGCCCGCCCCGACATGAAGGTCAGGATGCTGACGTTCACTGACATACATTCCTTTACCGGCATCGACGTGGTCAGCCACGAGCAGCGCCTGGAGTCGACAGTCAATGACTTCGTGCCGACTGTTGCCGAGCTTGTAGGTCAGCTGGCCTCTGACGGCGAATGGCTGCGTCTCTGCGAGTCATTCGCCTTGCGCGATGTCATGGACAAACGCATCAACTATCTGTCGAGCGGCGAATTACGCAAGCTCCTTGTGGTCAACGCCCTGCGCTCGCGCCCGACCTGCTGGTGCTCGACAATCCCTACATAGGTCTCGACTCCGCCTCCCGCCTTGAACTCGATGCGGCCCTGCGCTCCCTCCCCGTGCGCGGCACCTCCGTGGTGATGCTGCTCTGCGATCCGGCCGACATTCCCGCCTACGCCGTAGCCGTGTTGCCGATGGCCGGAAGGACTCTGCTGCCACTCGTCACCGACCGGGCCGCGATTGACGCTCTGCGCTCTCAGACGCCTGTCTGCGAGGAAATTGACGCCTCGCAGCTACCCCTCCGCCCGGAAGCTGAAGGCGATGACTATGAAGTGGCCTTCTCGATCACCGACGGCCATGTGAGCTACGGCGACCGCCGGATCATCAGCGGTCTTGACTGGACAGTCAGGCGCGGCGAACGCTGGGCGCTCACCGGTCCCAACGGCAGTGGCAAATCGCTGCTACTGAGCATGATTTGCGGAGACCACC
>PDYJ01000947.1_pt1 | contig 18205 bp, 16 predicted proteins | sample 1430841 | NCBI WGS metagenome assembly PDYJ01 (sample SAMN07237672, study PRJNA390542) | Gut metagenome, whole genome shotgun sequencing project. | isolation source: fecal pellets | host: Mus musculus | place: USA: New York, NY | collected 2016-10 | reverse complement strand
TTTGTAGCGGCATCCATCTCGGGCGAAGCAACGATGGTATCGAGATAGCCTCTGATCACTCCGATGGGAGTCTTGAGCTCGTGGTTGAGATTGTTGGTGAGCTGGCGTTTGATTCTGGCTCGCTCCTCGATGGCGTGGATGGCCACAGCGTGCTCGCGGTCTGACCGCTCGTTGGCATCGGCTTTCTCGCGATACAGGTCGATGATGCGCCTCGATATGTCGCCGAGCTCATCGTGGGGGAAGTCGGGTAGATTGCCGAGGCTGCCCTCATTGTTTTCGATATTGTCGGCAAAGGTTTTGAGGAGTCTTACGCTGCGCGACAGGAATTTAGTGGAGAAGTAGGCGATTGCGGTGAAAGCCAGGGCAATGAGCGCTATTATGACCCAGAATGACGGCTCGTTGCGGAGCGAGTCGGACAGCGCGCCCGAGAATGGGAGCGCTGTCTGCACGGTGATGCGTCCGTCGTTGCTCTTTCGGGCGGAGACATAAAACATCTTGTCGGAGATCAGCTGCTGCGAAAGCCCGATGGGATTTCCCAAGCCACCTGTGAGCGGTTCCTGCTCGGATATTATCGAGATCTCCTCGGGTGTGGGGCCGATCGACTGTATGGTGTCGCCGGTCACATTGTCGGTGACTGTGACCATGACTTCATCGAGCACCGAATCTTCAAAATATCGCTCGATGAAGTTGAGAAATGGCTGGATGTCGATGTCGTCCTCGTAGGCGGCTATGATGCGGTTGTTGACCAGCGAGAGCTGCGCCCTCACTGCGTCGGCCCTGTAGTCGGCTATGTTCTTATAGTGGTATATCACGAGCACCACCATAAGGAGCCACATCATCCCTACGATGGGGAGAAAAAGCTTCCAGCGATAACTAATTCGTTTCTTTGAAGCCATAGCCGAAGCCAAGGCGGGTCACGATGTTGTTGCCGTACTCGCCAATTTTTTTACGGAGACGTGCTATATTGGTGTCGATGGCGCGATTGGTCACCACCATGTCCTTGGCCCATACTTGCTGAATGATCTCTTCGCGCGAGTAGATGCGGTTGCGGTGGGAGAGGAAAAATTGCAGGAGGTCAAATTCGGTCTTGGTGAGAGCCAATTCCTGATCGCCGAGAAAGCAGAGCTTCTCGTTCTGGTCGATCCGGAGATCTTTAAATACGATGTCGGGCTCGTATATATCTTTTTCCTGAGGAGCAGCGACTGGCCTGAAAGCCATGCTGCGGCGCAGGACGGCTCTCACGCGGGCGAGCACTTCGGATATTACAAATGGCTTGGTGATATAATCGTCGGCTCCGATATTGAGTCCCATCACAGTGTCGTCTTCGCCGTTGAGGGCAGAGCAGAAAATGATAGGAATTGATTCGGTGGGTGAACCGTCCCAACGGATCTGCTTGGCGAAGTCAAATCCACTGAGGCGTTCCATCATGATGTCAACGATTAGAAGGGAGTAGACTGTGAGGTCCATCTCGAGGGCTTCCTCAGCGCTGTAGGCTGTATCGACCTCGTAGCCCTCTTTCTCGAGATTGTATTTCAATATCTCGCAGAGGGCCTCTTCGTCGTCGATGACTAATATGCGGGTTCTCATTAGGGTAAATGGGCGTAGCGGAGAGGGGAGGGCAGCAGATAGCCGGGTCAATGGCAGTGTTGATCCGTACCCCTTTTGCGCAATACGGTGAATAAGTGATAGATATTATAGGATGGATGCGGCACCGGAGGCCGTCGTGTGACGTCGCCGAGGCTTTCTCCGCTCCAAAATTACAAATTTTAAAGACGCGCGTAGTGTTAAAGAAAGTTAAACACAGATAACCCCTAAACCTTTTGCACTGCCGCGTGTTTTGAAAGCAGATACACAAGATATATGCACTGTGTTTTTTCATGGTATTAGATTTAAGGTTAAAAACATCGGCCCCGTCGCGACGACGGGGCCGATGTTTTTTTGCGAGGTCATGTTGCGATAGCTCTGATATTTTGCTTATATTTGCAGAAATATCGATTCAGACGCATGAAAAACAGGACAATCAAGTCAATAACAGCCGCACTGGCTTTAGCCATAGTGCCGTCGTCGGCCCTCGCAGGCCCCGGCGATCTGCTTCCGCGCCCCAAGCATGTCGAAACAGGTAAGGGCGTATTGCCCATTGGAAGCAAGGTGACTATCACCGACCCCACCTCTACCCCGGCGCTGCGCAGGGCTATTGCCGAGGCGGGCTATAAGGAGGAAAAGGGGGGACTGCCGGTAACTGTTGTCACTGCTCCGGTGGAAGGTGCTTCCGACTATACTCTCGCCGGCTATCCCGATGAGGCTTATCGCCTTGAAGTGAGTCCGGAGGGGATCAGAATCACGGCTCCCGAGAGCATGGGCGTGGTGCGTGCGGCCCAGACATTGTCGCAGCTGGCGCTTGATGCTCCCGAAGGAATAGCGACGGTGACTGTGACCGATTGGCCTGCGTTCAAGCTCAGAGGTTTTCTCCACGATGTGGGCCGCTCGTTTATATCCATTGATGAGCTCAAGAAAGAGATTGATCTGCTCAGCGCGTTTAAAATCAACACTTTCCACTGGCATCTGACGGAAAATCAGGCGTGGCGCTTTGAGGTGAAGAGCTTTCCTCAGCTTACCTCGGCCGAGTATATGACCCGCTATCCGGGGATGTACTACACTCAGGAGGAGTGCCGGGAGCTGGAGCGGTATGCCGCCGAGCGCGGTGTGACCATCATCCCTGAGATTGATATGCCGGGCCACAGCGCTGTGTTTGACCGCGCCATGGGATTTTCGATGCTTAGTCAGGAGGGCAAGGATGCACTCCGCACCATCCTTGTCGAGGTGGCCGAGGCATTTCCTCTCGCCCCGTATATCCATATAGGTGGAGATGAGAAAAATTTCGACGACAGCTTTATCATCGACATGGCCGAGTACACAGCCGGACTCGGACGCAAGGTGATAATATGGAACACCTACAATCGCCCGAGCAAGCTGGTTGATCCGGCTGTGATTCCGGTCGATATGGTGACCAACTGGGCAACCTCCGGCCGACTTGTAAAGGGTATTCCCAATGTTGATATGCGCTATAATTATATCAACCACTTCGACGTGTTTGCCGATGTGGTGGGCATATACAAGTCGACCATCTTCGGATCCCAGACAGGCAATGAAGATATAGCCGGCACCATCACTGCTATCTGGAACGACACCAAGGTGCCCACGCAGGATGATATCATCAACCAGAACAATTTTTATGCCAGCGTGCTTGCCTCGGCCGAGCGTGCATGGGCAGGCGGCGGCGAAAGTTATATCGAGGAGGGCGGCACCACCCTCCCTGTGTCGGGACCCGAATATGATGAGTTTGCCGACTGGGAGCGCCGCTTCCTCTTCCACAAGGATCATTCGCTCAAAGATGAGCCGATACCCTATGTCAGGCAGACCGATGTGAAGTGGAATGTAGGTTATCAGATGAGCAATGGCGGCGACCCGTCGGTGGTGGGAGCTTTCGAGCTCTACCGCGACTCGATAAGCATACCTACGGAGGTGGAATGGAATGGCGTGGTTTACGGTTCTACTCCCGCAGCAGGCGCCGGTATCTACCTTCGCCATATCTGGCACCCGATCGTGAAGGGCCTCTTTGAGGAGGTCAACGACAGCGTGACCGTACATGCCTGGACCAATATCTACTCGCCCGTGGAGCAGGATGCCGGAGCGCTGATCGAATTCTATACCTTCAGCCGCTCGGGCAACGAGCACACCGCCGAGGCTGGTCAATGGGATCGACGCGGATCGCGCATCTGGCTCAATGGCACCGAGATCGCCCCACCGGTGTGGGAGCAGCCCGATATGGACGTTCCCCAGGATCATGCCACCATAGGATTGACAAACGAAAACCTTTCAGCCCGCCCCGCCGAGAAGATACATCTGCGCAAGGGTTGGAACAGGGTGTTCATGCGCCTGCCCCACAACGGAAGCAATGGCGCCGGACGCGACAAGTGGCAGTTTACTTTTGTGGTGACCGATCCCGACGGACGTCACGCTCTCGACGGCATAGTCTATGACCCCGACGCCTCGCTCGATTCGCCTGCGCCCGACATGAAATAACAATCATGAGCGGAATAAGGAGTCTTCATATCATTGTGGCGGCCGGTAGCGGCTCGCGCTTTGGCGCCGACCTGCCCAAGCAGTTCTGCCTCATGGCGGGGCGCCCGGTGATAGTCCACACTATCGAGGCCATGCGTCGCGCCTCCGGGCCCGACGACAGGATTGTTGTGGCGATAAGCGCCCCCATGATTCCGGTGTGGGAGAAGATTGAGGTTGCATATGGCCCGACCGGAGCTGCCATGATAGCTGCGGGCGGCCCTACCCGCGCCGCCACCGTGGCCAATGCCCTCAGAGCCACGGCCCGGATGGAGGCTGATGTGATCACCATCCACGACGGAGCCCGCCCCCTGATTACCCCTGCAGTGGTTGACAGGCTTGTCGAGGCGGCCTCGCGCCCGGGCAGCTGCGGCGCTATCCCCGTGGTGGAGCTCACCGACTCGATACGCAGGCTTCTCCCCGGGGGAGGCACCGAAGCTGTTGCGCGCTCCGGCTACCGTGCTGTTCAGACTCCTCAGGCATTTCCAGCCCGGTTGCTGCGTGTGGCCTATGATGCAGCCGATCCATCTGACCCCATGCTCACCGACGACGCATCGGTTGTAGAGGTCTTTTGCGGCGAAGGGCCCGCACTCGTGGCCGGTGATCCGTCAAATATCAAGATCACTCATCCCACCGACATAGAGCGAGCCGAGATAATCCTCGGCCACCGGCGCTGACCGATAGACATATGTACGTTGCCGCGACTACCGATATAATGTATCTGAAGGGCGTGGGGCCTACGCGCGCCAAGATGCTTGCCAAGGAGCTCAGCATTCAAACCTACGGCGACATGGCCACCCACTTCCCCTCGTCGTATCTCGACCGCACTTCATTTCAGCTCATCGAGGATTTTTCGGGCGATCAGATGCCCTCGGTTCAGGTCAAAGGCCGGTTTGTCACCTTCACCGTGCAGGGCGAGGGTGCCAAGCGGCGCCTTGTAGGCCTCTTTTCCGACGGACGGTCGACAATGGAGGTGATATGGTTCCGCCGCATCGAAGGGATCCGCAAGGCGTATCTTCCCAACACAGAGTATATCATCTTTGGCAAGCCCACACTCTTCAAGGCGTCGGGCCGGTGGAGCATGGTCCATCCCGAAGTCGACACCCCCGGCTCCGTGGCCACAGCGGCGGGAGGGTTGAGGGGAGTGTATCCGCTCACCGAGCGGCTGCGCAATGCCGGCATCACCTCGCGCACCATCTTCACATGGGTGCAGGGGGTGCTCGGGGCGCTCTTGCCTTCGATGACCGAGACTCTGCCTCCAGAGATCATATCGCGCTGTCGCCTGATGGGACTGCGCGAGGCTATGGCAACAGTCCATAACCCATCCTCGGCCAAGGTGCTTGAGCAAGCCCGCTACCGACTCAAGTTTGAGGAGCTATTCTATCTCCAGCTCAATATCCAGCTCTATGGACGGAGGCGCAAAGCCGCCACCGAGGGCTACCGCTTCCCGCGGATAGGCCGCTACTTCAACCGCTTCTACAGCGAGATGCTCCCCTTTCCGCTCACAGGCGCGCAGAAGAGGGTGATAAAAGAGATTCATGCCGACACCATCACCGGGCGCCAGATGAACCGCCTGGTGCAGGGCGATGTAGGGTCGGGCAAGACACTCGTGGCGCTTTTTGCCATGCTCATAGCTCTCGACAATGGCAAGCAGGCCTGCCTCATGGCGCCAACCGAGATTCTGGCCACCCAGCACTATGAGACCCTCCATGACCTCGTGGCTCCCCTCGGCATCAACATACGCCTGCTCACCGGATCGACGCGACGCAAGGAGCGCGACATAATCGACACTCAGCTCCGCGACGGCTCGCTGCATATCCTCGTGGGCACCCATGCGCTGATCGAGGAGGGAGTGGTGTTCAGAGAGCTCGGATTGGCCGTGATCGACGAGCAACACCGCTTCGGCGTTGCCCAGAGGGCGCGTCTGTGGAAAAAGAATTTTATCCCGCCCCATGTGCTGGTCATGACGGCCACACCCATACCCCGCACCCTGGCCATGACCGTATATGGCGATCTCGACGTGTCGGTGATCGACGAGCTGCCCCCGGGGCGCAAGCCTGTCACCACTCTCCTGCGCTACGAGGAGCAGCGTATGGATGTCTACCGCTCCATCGGCGCCCAGCTGCGGGAGGGGAGGCAGATATATATAGTCTATCCCGCCATAAAGGAAAACGACAAGAGCGAGCTCCACTCCGTAGAGGAGGGGTATGAGGAGATCCGCGAGATATTCCGCGACTACAAGGTGGCGATGGTCCACGGCGCTCTCAAACCGGCCGAGAAGGAATGGCAGATGAAGCAGTTTGCCGAGCATAAGGCCCATATCCTCGTGGCCACCACGGTGATAGAGGTGGGAGTTAATGTGCCCAACGCCTCGGTGATGGTGATAGAGAACGCCGAGCGTTTCGGCCTCAGTCAGCTTCATCAGTTGCGCGGACGCGTGGGGCGAGGAGCTGCCAAGAGCTACTGCATACTGATGTCGAAAATGAAGCTCGCCTCGGAGACTCGCAAGCGCCTTGAAGTGATGACCTCGACCACCGACGGATTTGTGGTGGCGGAGGCCGATCTGAAGATGCGTGGCCCCGGCGATATGGAGGGTACGCTCCAGAGCGGCTTGCCCGTGGAGCTCAAGGTGGCATCGCTCACCCACGATGGCGACATAGTGGCGGCGGCCCGCACCGCTGCCGGAGAGGTGCTCGACGCCGATCCCGACCTCACTTCGGGCCTGCTACGCACCGAGATGCGCCGCCGCTTCGACCGCGCCTTCGACTGGGGCCGCATCAGCTGATCCCTGAGTTAGGATAAAAGAAAAGTCCCCGATCGCCGTTGCCGGCAACCGGAGACTCACACTATAAGGGTAGATGGGATTCCTTAGTGCAGGAGGGTGGCGATCAGTCGCCTTCGTACTTCTTCACGATCACGGTGGCGTTGTGGCCGCCGAAACCGAAGGCATTGGAGAGTGCGGTGCGCACGGTGCGCTTCTGAGCCTTGTTGAAGGTGAAGTTGAGGTTGTAGTCGATGTTTTCGTCGAGATCGTCGTCGGCGTGGTTGATGGTGGGGGGCACGATATCGTTTTCCACAGCCTTGATGCTGAAGAGAGCTTCAAGGGCACCGGTGGCACCGAGGAGGTGTCCGGTCATCGACTTGGTCGACGAGATGTTGAGCTTGTAGGCGTTTTCGCCGAAGAGCTCCTTGATAGCCTTGACCTCGCTTACGTCGCCCACGGGGGTTGAGGTGCCGTGGACATTTATGTAGTCGATATCCTCGGGCTTCATGTCGGCGTCTTCGAGGGCCATCTTCATGGAGAGTATGGCTCCGAGACCCTCGGGGTGGGTTGCGGTGAGGTGGTGAGCGTCGGCGCTCATGCCGCCGCCAACCACTTCGGCATAGATCTTGGCACCGCGTGCCTTGGCGTGTTCAAGCTCCTCAAGGACGAGGATTGCAGCGCCTTCGCCCATCACAAAACCGTCGCGCGAAGCCGAGAAGGGGCGCGAGGCGGTCTCGGGAGAGTCGTTGCGGGTAGAGAGGGCGTGCATGGCGTTGAAGCCACCTACGCCGGCAGGGAAAATGGCAGCCTCAGAACCGCCGGTGACGAAAGCGTCGGCCTTGCCGAGGCGGATATAATTGAACGCGTCGATGATGGCGTTGTTCGACGAAGCGCAGGCGCTCACCACGCCGTAGTTGGGGCCGTGGTAGCCATACTCCATCGACACATGGCCGGAAGCGATGTCGGCGATCATCTTGGGGATGAAGAAGGGGTTGTATTTGGGACCCTTCTCTTCATTGAGCGCATAGTAACCGGCTTCCTCCTCGAAGGTGTGGAGGCCGCCGATACCGGCGGCTACGATAACGCCTACCCGGTTGCGGTCGAGGTTGGGAGCCTCCTCCAGGCCGGAGTCGGCCACGGCCTGACGGGAGGCCACGAGCGCATACTGGGCGTAGAGGTCGAGCTGACGGAGTTTCTTGCGGTCGATATGGTCGGCGGCGTTGAAGCCCTTTACCTCGCAGGCAAACTGAGTCTTAAACTTCGAGGCGTCGAAGTGTGTGATAGGTGCTGCACCGCTTTTGCCTTCAAGGGCGGCGGTCCAGGTGGTCTCGACATCATTGCCCAGAGGGGTTATGGCGCCGAGGCCTGTCACTACTACTCTCTTAAGTTCCATATATTAAAGGGAGGAAAAATAGTCGGGAAAAGGTGGATAGGGGAGAAAAAGGAAAGCCGGCACCCGCCCGAGGGGCGCATGCCGGGCTGTGGTATTGCTGTGGGCTATTCCTGAGCGGATTATGGTTCAGGGATTAGCTTATTCAGCAGCGTTGGCTTCGATGTAAGCGATAGCGTCGGCAACGGTCTTGATGCCCTCGGCCTTTTCGTCGGGAATTTCGATGCCGAATTCCTTCTCGAACTCCATGATGAGCTCTACGGTGTCGAGGCTGTCAGCGCCGAGATCGGTGGTGAAGCCGGCTTCGGGCTTAACTTCGTTTTCGTCCACGCCGAGCTTGTCGACGATAATCTCTTTTACACGATTTGCAATATCTGCCATTGTTCCTTATTTTAGATTAGTGATATCAATTTGTGGCTGCAAAGTAACACAAAATTTTCCTAATACGGAAATATTTAGCTAATAACTTGCACTCGGAGATGGGTTAAAATGCCCTTACAATGTGTTTCAGATAGGGATGGGCTGTTGTTAATAATGGTTAAAGGGGCTTGGTGGCGCCCCTCGGGAGGTAACAATTGCACCACTTGCAGCGTTGATAGGCAGTGGACGGCCACACCCCGCCACTCTTAAAACCTTATATTGATCCGACATTATGCGACACCTTCTGATCCCGGCCGTTTCGGCCATCACCCTCATTGTGCTTGCCGCATCGGCTTGCAGCTCCGACTATAACTCCGGCCGCGATGACGACCGGGATGCCGACGTTGTGGCTTCGGTGCCGGTAGATGCTTCCGATGGCGAAATCGACACCCTCGATCTGCACGCCACTCTTGTCAATGCGGCCCGCACCTACGAGTTTGAGCTCGACGGGCAGAGGTGTCTCTACACAGTGGCCGTGTCGGCGGAATGGCCGCGCGAGATCGGGAATGCCGATCTGGCTGCGCTGGCCGACACGTTGGGTCGGGCCGCCTTTGGCCGCCATGGTGATATGCCTGTGGCAGATGCCGTGACAGCATTTCTGGCCGATACAGCCGGAGTGCTCCCCGGGCCCGGCAAGGTGACCCACGATTTCACAGCGCCTGAGCTTGCGTCGGGCCACTGGACCTCACCACCGACATATCGCGCACGGCTCTCACTCCCGCGTTTGTGACCTATATGGTGACATCTTCATCGTATATGGGTGGCGCGCATCCCAACACTGCCGTCACTCCACTCACCTACGATCTTGCCGCCGGAGCGCCGGTCACCATGGCTTATCTGTTCAAGCCGGGGAGTGAGGCCGATGTTATGAAAATCATATCGTCGGCTTTGGCCGAACGCTCAGGGTGCCGCCCTGACAATTTCAAATCTGCGGGATTCTTCACCGATACGCTTCCGGCGCCGTCGGGGATGAGCGTCGACAAGTCGGGTATGATCGAATTCCAATATGGCCAGTATGAGATAGGCCCTTATGCGATGGGCATCATCATGGTGCCGGTGGCGCCCGCTGACGTGGCAGGGCTGCTTAGCCCCGAGGGCAAGCGCATGCTGGCGGCTTATCTCTGATCCATTGAGCTCCGCCACTCCCGGGAGCAAGTTTTTTTTGCCTTTGTCTGAGTGATGTTTTGCAGATTATGAGTAATTTTGCAGACATAACGGGCCATGCCTGACGCATGGCCCTCCTCACCCATTCATTGACAATATGATAACCGACAGCAGCTGCGGCGCAGGGCGCCGCTACGATGAAGTGCTTGGCAGCGCCGGGCGCTTACTGGCCGACACGTCGGCCATAGATGCGTTATGGCTCAGCGACGGCGGCGGGCAGCCCCTTCCGAGTGCGTCGGATATCAAGCGCATCATCGGTCTCTGCCGGGCGTTGGTGTTTCCGGGCTTTTTCGGCGATGCCGAGGCCACTGAGCGCAATCTTGCATTTCATGTAGGGCTCTGGCTCGAGGAGCTGCATAGCCTTCTGTCGGTTCAGATAGCAGCCGGAATATGTTTCGGCAGCGGCGGGTGCTATCCGCTCGACAAGCTGCGGGAGCGCGCCACCGACATAGCCACCTCATTCATCTCCACACTTCCGCGGCTGCGCAAGGTGCTTATGGCCGATGCCGCAGCCACCTTCCGGGGTGATCCCGCCGCGTCGAGTGTCAACGAGGTGGTGTTTTGCTATCCCGGCCTCAAGGCCACGGCCAATTATCGCGTGGCCCACGAGCTCCATGAGTTAGGGGTGCCGGTTGTGCCCCGCATGATCACCGAGATGGCCCACAGCGAGACGGGTATCGATATCCATCCCGGAGCGACGATAGGTGAGGGGCTCATGATCGATCACGGCACGGGAGTGGTGATCGGCGCGACGGCTGTGATAGGGCGCGACGTGAGGATATACCAAGGAGTCACCCTCGGGGCGCGCAGTTTTCCCACCGATGAAGAGGGCAATGCCATAAAGGGGTTGCCACGCCATCCGGTGATAGGCAATGGAGTGGTGATCTACTCCAATTCCACTCTTTTGGGCCGTATCACCGTGGGCGACGGTGCCGTGATAGGGGGCAATCTGTGGGTGACCACCGATGTGGCTCCCGGCGAGCGCATCATCCAGTCGCCATCGTCAGACAAAACACAACAAGCAATCAACAAGACCAACATAAGATAATGGAAAAGAACGAGCAACAGAGTGTGACCGACAATCAGGCCGCTCCCACTCCGGAACGCTTTGCTATGGTGGCCAAGACCATGCAGGGCCTCGAAGATATCCTTGCCGACGAGATACGCGCCCTTCCAGGCGCTGAAAACGTGGAGCCCGGACGTCGCAGCGTGACCTTCGACGGCACTCTCGAGACAATGTATCGCGCCAATATGCAGTGTCGCACTGCTTTGCGTATCCTCAAGCCCATCTGCACCTTCACCGCCCGCGACCCCGAGGAGCTCTATTCGAGAGCCAAGGAGTTTGACTGGGGATCGCTGCTCGGCGTAGATTCGACATTTACCATCGACTCAGGAGCTGTATATAGCGACGAGTTTACCAACTCGCGTTATGTCACCTATAAGGTTAAGGATGCGGTGGTTGACTGGTTTCAGGACCGCTATGGCGAGGGATGCCGTCCGGGTGTGCGCCTTCAGGATGCCGATGTGGCTATCAATGTCCACATCTCGGGCAGCGATGTCACCCTGAGCCTCGACTCGTCGGGCGAGAGTCTCCACAAGCGCGGCTACCGCGTGGAGCAGACCGAAGCCCCCATCAGCGAGGTGCTTGCCGCCGGCATTATACTCCGCAGCGGGTGGCGCGGCGACCAGCCCTTTGTCGACCCCATGTGTGGCTCGGGTACTTTCCTTATAGAAGCCGCGCTGATTGCCGCCGGCATCATGCCGGGAGTGTACCGCGCGAAATTTGCTTTCGAGACATGGCCCGACTTCGACCGCGATCTCTTTGAGAGCATTTACAACGACGACAGCGCCGAGCGTACCCCCAAATGTGGGATTTACGGTGCCGACATAAGCCCCAAAGCTATAGCCATAGCCGAGCGGAATATCAAGCAGGCGGGTGTGGGCAAGTATATCACCTTGGAGATCAAGGCCCTGAGTAAATGGGATGCCGCTCCGGAGGATGGGCGTCCCGGTGTGATGGTGACCAATCCGCCCTATGGCGAGCGCATAAGTGTCGACGATATGAACGGCCTCTACGCCCTGCTCGGCAGTAAGCTCAAGGAGCACTTCAAGGGCTATCATGCCTGGGTAATAGGCTATCATGATGAATATTTCAACGAGATAGGCCTGCGGGCTTCGCTCAAGATGCCGGTGCTCAACGGCAAGCTGGAGTGTGAGCTCCGCGAGTATATACTCTTCGATGGCGACATGAAGAGCTTTAAGGCAGCCGGGGGCAGCACAGCCACCGATTCGCGTCGCCCTGAGAAGCCGCGCGGAAAGAGCGGCAAGGAGCGTGGCTCCAAAGACAGCAAAGATCGCTTTCCCAAAGATGGCAAGCGCAAAGCCGAAGGGAGCCGCAAGCCCGGTGGACGCCCCGGCTACGGTGACCGTCCTACCCGGGCTGACCGTCCGGCCGACGCGCGACGCTTCGACCGCAAGCCCCGCCCCGACAAGGGTGCCGAGAGGCCGGAGCGCGAAGTGAGCGAAAATCCGCTGGCACGTCGCCACAGCGCCGAAGCCCTTCGCATGCTCATCGACAAGCAGCCCTCGCTCCCTCCCAGCCAGTCGACCCCCGGCGCCGGCGGCGTGGTGATGCGTAGCCGCAAGGGCTGGAAGCGCAAGGACTGACGACCATCACAGCCGTAGAAACTCTTCTCTGACTAATCTCCACAACACAATCATTATTTCATCCCCCACCACTTGTGACATGAATATATTGCTCCTCGGCTCAGGCGGCCGCGAAAGCGCCCTGGCCTATAAGATAAGCCGCAGCCCCCTCTGCACACGTCTCTTCATTGCCCCGGCAACGGCGGCACCGAAGCCTATGGCACCAATATCATACTCAAGCCCACCGATTTCGAGGCCGTGGCGGCCGTGGTGGAGCGCGAGAACATAGATCTGCTCGTAGTGGGCAACGAGGATCCGCTCGTGGCCGGTATCCGCGACTTTTTCGCAACCCGCAAGCCCGACCTGCTCATCGTGGGCCCCGGCGCCGATGGCGCTGCCCTCGAGGGGAGCAAGGACTTTGCCAAGGAATTTATGACCGAGATGGGTATTCCTACAGCCGCCTATCGCTCCTTCACCGCCGAAACCTTGGCTGAGGGTGAACAATTTCTTGCTACTCTCAATCCGCCCTATGTGCTGAAGGCCGACGGTCTTGCCGCAGGAAAGGGAGTGCTCATCCTTCCCACCCTCGAAGAGGCCAAGGCGTCGCTCCGCGAGATGCTTTCGGGTATGTTTGGCGGCGCGAGCGCCACAGTGGTGATCGAGGAATTTCTGAGTGGCATAGAGTGTTCGGTATTTGTGCTCACCGACGGTCATGGAGGCTACAGGGTGCTACCCGTGGCCAAGGACTACAAGCGTATCGGCGAAGGTGATACCGGCCCCAACACCGGCGGCATGGGTGCTGTGAGCCCCGTGGTGTTTGCCGACAACGAGTTTATGAAAAAGGTAGAGGACCGCATAATCCTCCCCACCCTCGAGGGTCTTGGCCGCCGAGGCATAGACTACCGTGGATTTATCTTCCTCGGCCTCATAAGCGTAGAGGGCGAGCCTATGGTGATCGAATACAATGTGAGAATGGGTGATCCCGAGACCGAGGCCGTTATGCTCCGCATCGCTTCCGACCTTGTGCCAGCACTTGTAGGCGCCGCCAAGGGTGATCTTGCCGACGTAGAGCTTGCTCATGATCCTCGCGCCGCAGTGACGGTAATGGCAGTGAGCGGCGGCTATCCCGGCAGCTATCCAAAGGGCAAATTGATTGAAGGTCTTGACAGCATCGACACCGACGCCACCGTGGCGTTCCATGCCGGAACCACCCGCAATGCCGAAGGTAATCTGGTCACCTCCGGTGGACGTGTGATTGCATTCAGTAGTCTTGGCGATAGCGTAGAGGAGGCTCTCTCACGCTCGTTCAAGGCCATCGAGACAGTTGATTTTGACGGTAAATATTATCGTCGCGACATAGGCTCCGACCTCTTGCGTCTGGCCGCAACCATATCCTAATACATTGACCTTCAATCCTCAACCGCTCATACGGCTTGTGGGGTCGCGGTCGTTTGCGCTCCTGCTGGTCATCGCCTCGACGGCTATGACCATAGGAGGAGCGTATGCCGGGGCCGATGCAGCTCTTCCGCCCGATAATACAGGCTTTGGCCTTACTATTCCCTCGAGATGGATCGACTCGCCTGAGCTCTCGATGCTGGCGGCTCTGGGAGTAGACTTTGCCGTCATGGCCGGTATCCTGCTTCTCAACCGCAGTTTCAACCTCATCCGTGGTCTTCGCGGTGCAGGATGGCTCTTCGCAGCCCTCTATATGCTGATGCAGGGTGCAACAGGTGCCGCAGGGCAGTTTACCGGAGGCAGCTTGCTGGTGCTTGTGGCCATAGCCTCATTTTTTCTCCTCTACAGTGTGTATCAGCGTCCCGACATGGCCAGGCGAGTGCTTCTGGTGTTTGTCATGCTGGGCGCCGGCTCGCTTATCGACTATGGTTTCATACCCTATCTGATAGTGATGGCTGCAGGGTGCGTGCAGATGAGGGTGATGGGCATGAGGTGTATCATTGCCATGCTTGCGGGCACTCTTGTGCCGTTGTGGGTTCTCTGGGCTTTTGGGCTTATTGAGCCATGCAGCTTCTCTATGCCGGAAGTGGTAAGTATCTTCGCTCCCGAATCGCATCGCCCGGCCCTGAGGCTCGTCACGGCCACAGTGGTGGTGATGGCTGCCGGAATAGTGACTGGATTGCTCGACATGTTGCAGGTCTATGCACGCAACGCGCGCACGCGGGCCTTTTTCGGACTCTTTGCCGTGACTGGCATCATGACCATGATCCTGTCGGTGATCGATTTCAATCATATCTATTTCTATGCACCGTTGCTCAATGTGTGCACGGCGTTTTTTATGACCCTGCTCTACAGCTTTCGTCAGCGCGGTAGCCTTGGAGCAGGCACGGTGGCCATATCGCTCGTCACCGTGGCGTTTGCCGTTTTATATATATGGAAAATAATAAACGTGTTAATGTCATAATAGAGAGCCGGATCCCCTTTGTCGACGACCGCCTCGACGGTATAGCCGAGGTGACACGTCTCGATCCCGAGTGTTTCACTCCCAAGGCTGTTGCAGGGGCTGATGCTCTGATTGTCCGTACCCGTACCCGCATTGATTCAGCCCTCCTTGCCGGATCGAAGGTGAGCTTCGTGGCCACAGCCACCATAGGCACCGACCATATCGACATGGAGTGGTGCCGGGAGCGTGGCATCGCTGTTGCCAATGCTCCGGGGTGTAATGCACCGGGCGTGGCCCAGTATGTGATAGCTGCGCTGATGGAGCAGGGCTATGAGGCCGGACCATCCACCACTCTTGGCATTGTTGGTGCAGGCCATGTGGGTAAGATTGTAGAGCAATGGGCCCGCGGCCTCGGCATGAGGGTGCTGATCTGCGATCCGCCACGCGCACGCGCCGAGGGCGGCGAGGGTTTCTGCTCTCTCGATTATATTGCCCGGGAGGCAGATGTCATTACTTTCCACACCCCTCTGACCCACGACGGACCGGATGCCACTTTTCATATCCTTGGCTCGCGGTTTCTCAGTCAGTGTGAGCGCCGTCCCCTGCTGATCAATGCGGCGCGGGGAGCTGTGGCCGACACCGCCGCTATTATCGAGGCAGTGAAAGAGGGAATCATCAAGCGCCCGGTGATCGACTGCTGGGAGGGGGAGCCCGCTATCTCGCGCGAGCTGCTTGAACTTGCGTCGGTTGCCACACCCCATATCGCAGGCTATTCGCTCGAAGGGAAGATGAGGGCCACCCAGATGGCGCTCGACGCGTTTACCTCACATTTCAATCTCCCGGCGGCAGGAGAGTGCAGGGGGATGGATCTGAGCGTGGCTCAATCGCCCGATGCCGCCTCGATAGCCCGGTCGTATTCTCCGGTGGCCGATACGGCAGCCCTGCGAGATAAGCCTGATAGATTTGAATATCTCCGCAACCATTACAACTATCGCCCGGAACCGCGTTGACGCTGATTCCGGGCGATAGCCTTTTATGATCGGTCAGGGAGCGCTGTCACTCTACATAGAGTATGAGCCCTTTGAGGTATTCGCCTTCGGGATGGTAGATGTTGACCGGATGGTCGGCGGGCTGTGTGAGCTGATGGAGGATGCGCACGCGGCGTCCGGTCTGGGCTGCTGCCGAGAACACAGCAAGGCGGAACTGCTCGCGCGTGATGGCTTGCGAGCATGAGAAAGTGAAGAGTATGCTTCCGGGAGCAATCTTTTCCATCGCGGCGGCGTTGAGGCGCTGGTAGCCGCGGAGAGCGTTGCGGATGGCTCCACGGTGCTTGGCAAAGGCCGGGGGATCGAGGATTATGAGGTCGAATGCGTCCTGCTCCATATCGGCCAGATAGCGGAAGGCATCAACGGCCACTGCTTCATGGCGTGTGTCGCCGGGGAAGTTGAGCCCTACATTAGCGTCGGTAAGCGCTATGGCTTTGGCCGATGAATCGACCGATACCACCTTCTTAGCCTCACCGCGCATGGCATATACCGAAAATCCGCCGGTGTAGCAGAACATATTGAGCACCCTGCGCCCGCGGGCAAACCGCTTCGAGAAGCGACCGGTTGTCGCGCTGGTCGACAAAGAAGCCTGTTTTTTGTCCACGGAGCCAGTCGATATGAAACCGGAGTCCGTTTTCGAGCGCTTCATTGCCCGAGTAAGAGCCGAGAATGTAGTCATTGACAGGATCGAGCTGAGCCTTGAATGGGAGAGTGGTCTCGCTCTTATAGTAAACATTGGCAATGGCGAGCTCGGGGAGCGACGTGAGAGCGTCGGCTATAATGTTGCGGGCGTAGTGCATACCGACGGAGTGGGCCTGCACCACTGCGGTGTCGCCATATATGTCGACAATCAGGCCGGGGAGGAAATCGCCCTCGCCATGCACCAGACGGTAGGCATTATTGTCGGGCCGGATCAGTCCGAGCGACTGGCGGAGACGGAAAGCCTCGGCAAGCCGGTTGATGTAAAAAGATTCGTCGAAGCCGGTTTCGGCCAACGAGGCGGCCTCACGTCCCATAGCGAGGAGCCTCACGGCAATGCTTCCGATCTGGTAGTGGCCTATGCCGAGGAGGGAGCCGTCGGCAGCGGCGATCTTGACCGTAGCGCCCTCTTCGAGGCCGGAGGTGTCGGTGGCTATCGCCCCCGAAAACACCCATGGATGGAAACGCAGCAGGCTCTCTTCCTTGCCGCGGCGGAGGGTCAGTACTGGGTATGGCGGTTGACATATCGTAGTTGTGGGGATAGTAGGTTACTTTAACTGAGTTGTGGGCCTGTTTATTTGAGGAATGCTCGAAACAGATCCATGCCATTGGCGTAGAGCAGGAGAGCGAACAGAAACATCATGCCGGCATACTGGCCATCTCAAGAAACTTCTCGGAGGGCTTGCGGCGGGTCACCATCTCCCAGAGCAGGAAGAGTACGTGGCCGCCGTCGAGGGCCGGAATCGGGATGATGTTCATGAAGGCGAGGGCAAGAGAGAGGAATGCGGTGATGTTCCAGAAAGCCATACCAACTCCATTTTTCAGGAAACATATTGCCTATGGCTCCGAAGCCGCCTATGCTTTTTGGCTCCCTCGCTTGAAAAAAACGTGGCGGAGCGAGCTGACATAGTTGCGAGGGTGGAGGTGCCGAGACTCACGCCGCGCGGTATCGACCCTAAGAAGCCGTAGTTTTCGACACGGTGGGTAGACATCGGTGAGGGGCGTGAGCTGGAATCCGAGTTTGCCACCATCGGAGGGGTGGTGCGCGGAGGGTATGGCGTGTCCGTCGCGTACCACGGTTATGTCGGTCTCGCGGCCGGCATAAGTCAGCAGGGCAGGGGCGAGTTCAGTATAGGATGGAGTGTCGATGGTGTCGACGGCCACAATGCGGTCGCCTGTCATCATGCCGGCCTTGGCAGCTGCCTCGCCGGGCACGGTTGCTGCAAACCACAGCCGGGAGTCGGTAGGCAAGAAATGCTCCAGCTTCGTTGATGCGGAATATGAATCGTCGGGAGAGTGATCTCTACTGTGTCGCGGTGGTTGCGGAGCACTGTCACGCTCTTGCCTCGGCCAGGGCGAGCATTCCAGTCTGAATCGGAGGCATCGAGGCGGCGGCCATCGGCCGAGAGGGGAATGTCGGCGGTGCGGAATCCGGCATCAATGGCTTCTGGCACAAAGTCAAATCCTTCATAAGCATTGTCGAAAGGGATGTATTTCTCACCCCAGTGCCAAGCCATGCCGATGTAGATCACCACAGCGCTATGAAGTTGAAAAGCACA